>LNFM01002198.1_pt1 | contig 42042 bp, 37 predicted proteins | sample 596031 | NCBI WGS metagenome assembly LNFM01 (sample SAMN04254537, study PRJNA301005) | activated carbon metagenome | isolation source: dual media filters at the Ann Arbor, Michigan drinking water treatment plant | place: USA: Ann Arbor
GTGCGACATGAACGTGATGAGCGACGCCGAAGCGGCGAAGAAGGCGGCCTTCGAGGCCAACAAGCTCAGCAAGCGGCTGCACCGGCAGGTCGGCCAGGCCATCGCCGACTTCAACATGATCGAGGCCGGCGACAAGGTCATGGTGTGCCTGTCGGGCGGCAAGGACAGCTACGCCATGCTCGACATCCTGATGAGCCTGCGCGAGCGGGCGCCCATCGATTTCGAGCTGATCGCCGTCAACCTCGACCAGAAGCAGCCCGGCTTTCCCGAGCACGTGCTGCCCGAGTACCTGCGCTCGCGCGGCGTGCCCTTCCACATCGAGGCGCAGGACACCTATTCCATCGTCAAGCGGCTGGTGCCCGAGGGCAAGACCATGTGCAGCCTGTGCTCGCGGCTGCGCCGCGGCATCCTGTACCGGGTGGCGGGCGAACTGGGCGCGACCAAGATCGCGCTGGGCCACCACCGCGACGACATGGTGGTGACGCTGCTGATGAACATGTTCTTCGGCAGCCGCATGAAGGGCATGCCGCCCAAGCTGGTGAGCGACGACGGCAAGAACGTCGTCATCCGCCCGTTGGCCTACGTGGCCGAGACCGACCTCGAGCGCTGGGCCGAGCACCGGCAGTTCCCCATCATCCCCTGCACGCTGTGCGGCAGCCAGACCACCCTGCAGCGCGTGCAGGTGAAGAAGATGATCCGCGAGTGGGAGCGCCAGTACCCATGTTCACCGCGATGGGCAACATCGTGCCGTCGCACATGATGGACCGGAACCTCTTCCCCTTCGCCACGCTCCAACCGACGGGCACGCCGGATGCCCGCGGCGACAAGGCCTTCGACGAAGACGACGAAGGCTGTGCCACCCCGGGCAGCACCGCCGTGCGACTCGACCTGCAGCCGCACCAGGAGACGGACCGATGAAGACGCTGATCGCACTGCTTGCTTCCGCCGCCCTGCTGGCCGGCTGCGCCGGCGTGTCCACGGTCACCAGCGAAGTCTCCAGCTTCGGTGAATGGCCGGCCGGCAAGGCCGCGGGCACCTACGCCTTCGAGCGGCTGCCCTCGCAGCAGGCCTCGCCCGAGCGCTCGGCATCGCTGGAGAACGCGGCGACGGCGGCCCTCGCGCGCGCCGGCTTCAAGCCCGCCGCCGCTGGCCAGGAGCCCGACGTGCTGGTGCAGGTGGCCGCCCGCGAGAGCCGCTCCGACACCGTCCTGTGGGCCGACTCGCTGTGGTGGCGCGGCAGCTTCGGCGGCTGGCGCTACCGTCCGTGGGTCGGCCCGGGCTGGGGCGTCGGATTCGGTGGCGCCTACCCGTCGCCGCGCTACGAGCAGGAAGTGGCGCTGCTGATCCGCGACCGCGCCAGCGGCAAGCCGCTGTTCGAGGCGCGCGCCAGCCACGAAGGCGGCTGGCGCGGTGACGCCGCCATGCTGTCGACGATGTTCCAGTCGGCGCTGATGGACTTCCCGAAGACCGGCATCAACCCGCGCCGCGTGACGCTGCCCCTGGCGACCTCGCCCTGAGCGCACGCTGCGCCGGACGCCAGGTCAGACGTCGCGGCGCGTCGCGCCGGCCAGCGCGCGCAGGTCCTCTTCCCAGCCCTTGAGCTTCTGGCGAAGCGCCTGCCGCTGCGCCGGCGTGGTGCTGTTGTGCAGGTCGGCCGCCACCTTGCAGCTGTGCGCCAGGCTGCGTTGCTGCATCCGCGCGTACGCCGGGTCGGGCGAGCGCGAGCTGCGCTCGACGAGTGCGCGCATTTCCTGGGCCAGGCGTGCCGCGTCGGGCTTCTCGGCCCCCCATCGGCGCAGTTGCTGCAGGATGTCGGCTTGGCGCCGCCGGCGCTCGACCAGCATGGCCTCGGGGTCGAAGGGGGAGGCGGCAGCGCCGTTGTCGAGCAGCTTGCGCTGCGAGTCGTCGAGAGTGCCGTAGAAGCGCTCGAAGCGCTCGACGGCGCGTTCGACCGACGCCTTGCGGCGCTCGGCCGGGTCGGCCTGCAGGAACTCCTCGCGCGCCTCGGCGTTGTTCTTCGCGAAGCGCCCTTCGATGTGGGCCCACTGCACCGGGCCGAGCTGCGGCACCACCGGTGCGGCCAGCACGATGGCGCGTTCGATCAGCGGCTCGGTCTGCTGCCGCACCTGCTCCCACCAGCGGCACATCTGTTCGGGCGTGGTGGATTCGCCGGCGCGGGCCTGCATCGCCGCCAGCAAGGCCGCGTGCTCGCCCAGCCGCGTCTGGCGGTGCCAGGCGAACCACTGGCCCAGCGCGTCCTTGGCCTGGGGCGCCAGCTCGGTGGGGAAGTCGACATAGCGATCCAGCCACAACCATGCGAACTGTGGCGCACTGTTGTAGGCCAGACGCACCGTGCTGCAGCCGGCCAGCAGCACCAGCGTGCCGATAATCCAGGCCCTGGCAATGACGCTAGCGAAAGACGATTTCATGGCACTCAACGTCGTGATCATGGCCGCGGGCAAGGGCACCCGCATGAAGTCGGCACTGCCGAAGGTCCTGCACCGCCTGGGCGGGAAGAGCCTATTGCAGCATGTTCTGGACGCTGCCGCTGCGCTGCAGCCGGCACGCACCATCGTCATCACCGGGCATGGCGCCGACGAGGTCGAGACCGCCGCCGCACCCAGTGGCGCGATGTTCGTGCGCCAGATGCCGCAACTGGGCACGGGGCATGCCATCCAGCAGGTGGTGCCGGTGCTGCCCGATGCGAACGGCACGACCCTGGTCCTGTATGGCGACGTGCCGCTGATCCGCCCGGGCACGGCCGAGGCGCTGGTGCGCGCCTGCGCCCACGAGAAGCTGGCCCTGCTGAGCTTCACCCCCGCCGACCCCGCGCGCTACGGACGCATCGTGCGCGACGCCGCCGGCGGCGTGCGCGCCATCGTCGAGTACAAGGACGCCACCGAGGCACAGCGCGCCATCGGCGAGGTGTACAGCGGCATCATGGCCGCGCCCACGGCCCTGCTCAAGCGCTGGGTCGGCGCGCTGAAGAACGACAACGCGCAGCAGGAGTTCTACCTGACCGACGTCGTCGCCATGGCGGTGGCCGAAGGCGTGCCCGTCACGTCGCAGATCGTGGCCGACGAGGCCGAGGTCGCCGGCATCAACGACGCCGGCCAGCTCGCCGGGCTGGAACGCGTGCTGCAGCGCTGGCGCGCCGAGGCGCTGATGGATGGCGGCGTGCGCCTGGCCGACCCCGCGCGGCTGGACGTGCGCGGCACGCTGGAGTGCGGCAACGACGTCGAGATCGACGTCAACTGCGTCTTCGAAGGCGCGGTGCAGCTGGCCGACGGCGCGCGCATCGGCGCGAACTGCGTCATCCGCGACGCCCGCATCGGCGCCGGCGCGGTGATCCACCCCTTCTCGCACATCGAGGGCGCCACGGTGGGCGCCGGCTCGCTGGTCGGCCCCTTCGCGCGGCTGCGGCCGGGCGCCGAACTCGGCGCCGAGGTGCACATCGGCAACTTCGTCGAGGTGAAGAACTCGACGATGGCCGCCGGCGCCAAGGCCAACCACCTGGCCTACCTGGGCGATGCGACGGTGGGCGAGCGCGTGAACTACGGCGCCGGCAGCATCACGGCCAACTACGACGGTGCCAACAAGCACCGCACGGTGATCGGCAACGATGTGCACGTGGGCAGCAACTGCGTGCTGGTGGCGCCCGTGACGCTGGGCGACGGCGCCACCATCGGCGGCGGCTCCACCGTGGCCAAGGACGTGCCGGCGGGCCAGCTGACGGTGGCCCGTGCCAAGCAGGTCACCATCCCCGGCTGGAAAAGGCCGCAGAAGGCGAAGAAGGGCTGATCAGCCCGCTGCGGGCAGGCCTCGCGGCTGGCGCAGCCAGGCCTCGAAGGCCGCGGCCGCCATGGGCCGGCCCGTCAGCCAGCCCTGCACCTCGCGGCAACCGTGCGCCGCCAGCCAGGCGCGCTGGGCCTCGGTCTCGATGCCTTCGGCCACCACGCCCAGCCCCAGGCTCTCGGCCATCTGGATGATGGCGCGCGCGATGGCCGCCGAGCTGGCGTCGTGCGGCAGGTCGGCCACGAAGGAACGGTCGATCTTCAGCCGGTCGATCGGCAGGTGGCGCAGGTGTCCCAGCGAGCTGTACCCGGTGCCGAAGTCGTCGATCGCGACGCGCGCACCCAGGCCCTTCAGCCGCAGCAGCGTGGCGCTGACAGCGGGCAGGTCCTCCATCAGCATGCGTTCGGTGAGCTCCAGTTCCAGTTCGCTGCCGGCCGCGCCCAGTTGCTGCAGCACGCGCTCCACCGTTTCGACGAAGTCCGGCGCCTGGAACTGCGCCGTCGACAGATTGACGGCCACGGGCACGTCGAGCAGCCCGGCACCGCGCCACCCGCGTGCGCAGCGCAGGGCCTCCTGCAGCACCCACAGCCCGATGGGCAGGATGAGCCTGCGCGACTCGGCCAGCGGCAGGAACTCGCCGGCCGCCACCAGCCCGCGCTGCGGGTGCTGCCAGGCCAGGAGCGCCTCGACGCCGACCAGGCGGCTGCCGTCGATGCTGACCTGCGGCTGGAAGTGCAGCTCGAACTCGTTGTCGCGGATGGCCTGCGCCAGGCGGCCTTCGAGGGCCAGCTCGGCGAAGGCGGCCTGCGCCATGTGCGGTTCGAAGAACTGTGCCTGCGCCCGCCCGCGCGACTTGGCGTGGTACATGGCCGTGTCGGCGTGCTGGATGAGCTCGTCGGACGTGCTGCCGTGCTGCGGAAACATCGCCACGCCGATCGACGGCGTGACCGAGATCGAGGTGCCCAGCACCTCCACCGCCTCGCCCACCCCGACCAGCAGCTTGTGCGCGACCTCCTGCACGCTGGCCGGCGACGGCGCGCCGGTGAGCACCACGACGAACTCGTCGCCACCGAAACGCGCCACCAGGTCGTGCTCGCGCAGGCTGCCGGCGATCCGCCGGGCCGCCACCTGCAGCAGCGCGTCGCCCACCAGGTGGCCCAGCGAGTCGTTCACGCGCTTGAAGTTGTCGAGGTCGATGAACAGCAGGGCGAAGCCCGGCGCACCGCTGGCGGCCTGCCGGATCAGCGCCTCGACGCGGGCGTTGAAGGCGTGGCGGTTGGGCAGGGCGGTCAGGCCGTCGTGGTGGGCCAGGTGGTGGATGCGCGCCTCGGCCTCCACGCGGTAGCGGCGGTCGCGCACGATGGTCATGCGCAGCCGGTCGTCGGCGAACTCCATCGTGCGCACGATGAACTCCACGGGGATCTTCTCGCCGCTGCGGTGCAGGGCCAGGCTGTCGTAGGTGATCTCGGACCCCGCGGCGATGACGGCGGCCACGCGGTCCCGCTCTTCCGGCGCCACGAATTCCAGCGTGCGGCGGCCCAGCATGTCGTCCAGCGTGTAGTCCAGCAGCGCCAGCAGCGGCGGGTTGACGTCGGTGATGAAGCCGCCCCGGTGGAACACGATGCCCTCGGCGCTGGCCTGCATGAACTTCGCCAGGCGCTCCTCGCTGGCGCGCAGCGCGATCTCGGAGCGGCGGTGCCGCGTGATGTCCGCCACCAGCACGAAGGCCCCCAGCAGGCGGCCGTCGTCGGCGATGTGCGGCAGCAGGTGGACATCGATGTGGCGCGGCTTGCCATCGGCGCCCGGCATCTCGCGCTCGTAGCTGATGCTGCGGCGATCGGCCATCATGGCGTCGACGCGCGGCTGGATCTCCTGCGCGGCCTTCTCGCCGATGATCTCGCCGAAACTGCGGCCGACCACGGAGCGCTCGTCGAAGCCGAACATGCCGGCGTAGCCGCGGTTGGCCAGCCTGCAGCGCATGCCCTCGATCTCGTAGTACGCGAACGACACCGGGACGTTGTTGGCGAGCAGCCGCAGGCGCTCGAGTTCCTCCCGCAAAGCGCGGTCGCTCGGGCCGGGGCCTGGCGCCTCGCTCACTCCGGCCCCTGCACCCTGGAGGCGGGGCCGGTCACGGGGTCGGCAACCGCATCGGCACCCACAGCGGCCACCACGTCGGCAGCCAGGCACAGGTCCTCCCAGGCACGGGCCTTGTCGGGCAGGTTGCGCAACAGGTAGGCGGGGTGGTAGGTGACGACCAGCGGCACGCCCTGGTAGCGGTGCACGCGACCACGCAGCTTGCCCACCGGCTCGGTGCTGCGCAGCAGCGCCTGCACCGCGAAGCGGCCCATCGCCAGGATGATGCGCGGCTGCACCAGGGCGATCTGGCGCATCAGGTAGGGCTCGCAGCGCAGCATCTCGTCGGGTGCCGGGTTGCGGTTGCGCGGCGGCCGGCACTTCAGCGTGTTGGCGATGTAGACGCGTCGCGCCAGCGGCAGGTCGCCATCGGTGGCGCGCGTGAGCGACAGCGCCCGCAGCATGTTGTCGAGCAGTTCGCCCGACGGGCCGACGAAGGGCTCGCCCAGCCGGTCTTCCTGTTCGCCCGGCGCTTCGCCCACCACCATCCAGTGCGCCTGCGGGTGGCCGACGCCGAAGACGGTCTGGGTGCGGCCCTCGCACAGGCCGCAGGCGCTGCACCCGGCCACGCTGTCACGCAGCGCGGACCAGTCCATGGCGGCGATGTCGCGGGCACGCTCGTCGACGGGCGCCGCGGGCGGCGAGAGCCCATCCGCCGAGGCGGGCACGGCAGGCGCTGCAGGGCGCCTCGCCGCGACAGGCCTGGGCGATGGCGGAGCGTCCCCGGCCGGCTGCGGCGGAGTGGCATCCTGCGGCCCGTGCTGTTCGGGTTCGACAGCCGCCACACCCACAGGCGGGGTCCACACGCGCAGCCCGATGGCGCGCAGCAGGCGGTGCTGTCGCTCAGACCAGGCCATCGCCGCCCCCTGGCACCCGGCCCGCCTGGGCGAAGGGCAGCGTCTCGTCGGCATGAGCAGCAGGCGGCAACCGGGCCGGCACGTCCCGCCGCATCACCACCGCATCCTCGCGCTGGCCAGCGGCAGCCGGGTAGTAGCCGCGTCGCACGCCGACCTCGGTGAAGCCGCGTTGCAGGTACAGCGTACGCGCGCGCTCGTTGCTGCCGCGCACCTCCAGCCACAGTGTGGGCAGGGCGGCGTCGCGGCAGCGCTGCTCCAGCTCGTCGAGCATCCCGCGCGCCAGGCCGCGCCCTTGCCACTCGGGCGAGACGGTGATGTTCAGCAGGTGCATCTCGCCGGCGCCCGTCATCGCCACCCAGTAGCCGACGACGGCACCCTGCTCGTCGACCAGCACTTCGGCGCCGTAGCCGACGGCCAGCGAATCGATGAAGTTGCCGCGTGTCCACGGGAAGCTGTAGCAGCGCATCTCGATGGCCATCACCGCGTCGACGTCACGCGTGGTCATCGGACGCCGGTGCGGTGGCGCGGCCGGTCGCAGCTGCGCGCTCATGTCTGCGCTCCGGTGGCGGCCACCGACGCCGCCTTGGCAGCGGCGCGCTCGGCGGTCGTCTGCGCCACCTTGTCGCGCAGGTAGAGCGGCAGCGCCAGCGCGGCGTCGACAGCCTCGCCCGCCCGCCACGCCGCAGCCGCCAGGCGGCCCAGCGCGGCGGCGCGGTCGACCTCGACCTCGATGCGGCAGCTGCCCGGCAGCGCCAGCCGTTCGCCAAAGGCCTTCAGGGCCGAACCACAGACCACCGCAGGGGCCTGTTCGCGCCAGAGCCCGGCCAGCGCGGGCAGGGTGTACAGGCCCGGCGCCAGCACGCAGGCCCAGGTCCCGTTCGCCCAGCGGTAGCGTGCGGCGTAGACCTCGTCCATGCGCGCGTCCATCGCCACGCCGATGTCGATCGGTTCCCCGCACGGCTGCCCCTGCAGGCGCGCGTCCTCGGCCACGATCAGCAGGCTGTCGATGGGCAGCACCGGCACGCCGACGCCGAAGGCCAGACCCTGGGCCACGGCGCAGCTGGTGCGCAGGCCCGTGAAGGCCCCGGGTCCGCGGCCGAAGGCCACCGCATCGATCTGCCGCAAGGACAGTCCCGCCTCGGCCAGCAGGGCCTGCGCCACCGGCAGCAGCCGGGCCGACGCCTGCGCACCGCCGGCTTCGTTGCGCACGAACGCGACATCGTCGCGCAGCACCGCGACGGCCATCAGCTCGGTCGAGGTGTCCATGGCCAGCAGACGTGCTGGCCCCAGCGTGGCGGGCAGCAGGGCGGACATGGACCGAGTTTAGCCGTGCGATCATTCCAGCATGTCCTTCACGAAGTCGGGCTCTTCCGGCCACGGCCCGTCGGCACCGGGGCTGCGCAGAACGGTGGCTTTCCTCTCCGGCCCGGCCTGGGTGACGGTTGTGATGTTCGTCGCGATGTTCGCCGTGACGTCTGCCGTGATGTCCACCGCCAAGGCCGCCGAAAGCCTGCCGCCGGAGGTCGATGCCGCGCTGCAACGAGCCCGCATCCCTCTGGACGCCGTCTCCATCGTCATCCAGGAGGCCGGCAGCGGCCGGACCGTGCTGTCTCAGGGCGCACGCACCCCCGTCAACCCGGCTTCGCTGGTCAAGCTGCTGACGACGGCCGCAGCGCTCGACCAGCTCGGCCCTGCCTGGACCTGGACCACGCCGGTGGGCCTGCAAGGCGCGCTGCAGAACGGCGTGCTCGACGGATCGGTCTTCATCAAGGGCAGCGGCGATCCCAAGCTCGTGCTCGAACGCGTCTGGCTGCTGCTGCGCCGCCTGCAGCAGATGGGCGTGCGCGAGATCCGGGGCGACATCGTGCTCGACGTCGGCGCGTTCGCACCGGCGGACGGCCAGCCCGCCGATTTCGATGGCGAATCGCTGCGGCCCTACAACGTGAGGCCCGCCGCCCTGCTGCTGAACTACAAGGCCGTGCTCTTCACCTTCGTGCCCGATGCGGCGCGCGGCGTGGCCGCGGTGGTGGTCGAGCCGCCCTTGGCCGGCATGACGGTCGACCGCACGGTCCCGCTGGCCGCCGGCCCCTGCGAGGACTGGACGGCGGCACTGAAAGCGAGCTTCACGGTGTCGCGCACGCGCTTTGCCGGCAGCTACGCCACGGCCTGCGGCGAACAGACCTGGTCGCTGGCCGATCCCTCGCCAGCCACCTACAACCAGCGCCTGCTGGACGGCCTGTGGCGCGAGATGGGCGGTCTGCTGCGCGGCACCGTGCGCGAGGGCCTGTGGCCCGATGCGCTGAAGCCGTCTTTCGAGCTGCGCTCGCCGCCCTTGGTGGAAGTGGTGCGCGAGATCAACAAGTTCAGCAACAACGTGATGGCGCAGCAGCTCTTCCTGACGCTGGCGGCGCAGCGCAGCCCCGGCGTGCCGGCCACGCCCGAGGCCGCGCGCGAGGTGCTGCGCCGCTGGCTGGGCGAGCGGCTGGGCGAAGCAACGCCCGACGTCGTCATCGACAACGGCTCGGGCCTGTCACGCGAGACCCGCGTGAGCGCAGCCCTGCTGGCGCGCCTGCTGCAGAGCGCCTACGACAGCCCCTGGATGCCCGAGCTGATGAGCTCGCTGCCCATCAGCGGCGTCGACGGCACGCTGCGCCGCTCGCGCGCCACGCCCGGACGTGCGCACCTGAAGACCGGCTCCCTGCGCGACGTGACCGCGCGCGCCGGCTACGTGCTGTCGAACAGCGGCAGGCGCTACGTGCTGGTGGCTGTCGTCAACCACACCAACGCGCAGGCCGCCAGACCCGCGCTCGACGCGCTGGTGCAGTGGACGCTGCGCGACGCGCCTTCCCGCTGAACCGATCCGCAAAGGGACCCTGCCCCATGAACATCGATGCCAACCAGTGGCTGGGTTATGTCGCCGCGCTGCTCACCACCAGCTCCTTCGTGCCGCAGGCCGTGCTGACGCTGCGCACGCGCGACGTGAGCGGGATCTCGGCGTCGATGTACGCCGCCTTCACCGCCGGGGTGGCGATGTGGCTGGCCTACGGCTGGCGGCTGGGCGAGTGGCCCATCATCATCGCAAACACCGTCACGCTGGCGCTGGCCGCCACCATCCTGGTGACCAAGCTGGTGATCGACCGGCAGGAGCGGGCGGCAGGCCGGCGCTGAGCCGGCCCGCGCCGGCGCCTCAGAACTTGTACCAGACCCCGGCGCTGTACGTGGTGGGCTTGAAGTCGATGGTGGTCGTCAGCACGGTGCTGGCCACGGCCACGAGGTCGCTCTTGACGTCCACACGCGCGATGCTGGCGAAGGCGCCCCACTGCTTGGTCATCGCGAAGCTGACGCCCGCCTGCACCGCCAGGCCCACCGAGTCGCTGAGCTCGACCTGGGGCGCCAGGCTGGACTTCGCGCTGGCGAACCTGGTGTAGTTCACACCGGCGCCCAGGTAGGGCCGCCAGGTGTCGCCGGGCGAACCGAAGTAGTAGTTGACGAGGAAGGTGGGCGCCACGTTCTTGGCCGACAGCACGTTGTCGCCGAGGAAGGCGACGCTGCCGGTGGCGCGCGCCTTGATGCGCGGCGGGATGCCCAGCACCAGCTCGGCGCCGATGTTCGGCGTCAGCGTGCGCTCGAGGACGAAGATCGCGGTGGTGGCGTCGCCCACCTTGGCATCGGCGCCGGCGGGGATGCCGATGCCCTGGATGCCTGTCGTGCTGGAGTTGGTGTCGTAGCGCGTGACGCCGAGCTTCAGCGTCCAGTCCTGTGCCTGCACGGCGCCGCCGAGCAACAGCGATGCGGCCAGCGCCATCAGCTTGAATGACTTCATCTCGTGGTCTCCTCGGTACGCCGTCAGATCCAGCCGAAGGCGCGCAGGCTCTTCAGCACCTCGTCACTGAACACCTTGTGGCCGCCGGCCGTGGGGTGGACGCCGTCGGCGAAGTACCAGGTGGTGGCGCTGGCGCCGGTGCGCAGGCCGTTGAAGGGCACACCCGGCGTGACGTTGCAGAACAGCGAGCTGCCGTCCGTGACCCGCCCGCCGGTGATGGCACCGATCTTCGCGGCGTCGCAGGCCGGCACGTTGACGTTGGTCAGACCGTACTGCCCGGGGTTCGCCGAGATCGTGCGGAAGAGGGAAAAGGCGTCGATGATCTGCACCGGCTGGTTGGTCAGGCCCTCGCGCAGCCAGAGGTTGAAGATCTCGGACAGGCCCGTGAGCACGCCGCGCGCCGCCGTGGGCACCGTGCTGCCGAAGGGCGTGACGGCGATGTCGGGCAGGTTCACCACGGCAATGTACTTGCCGCCCTTGGCCACGATCTCGGTCTTCACGTAGTCGGTGAGTTCCAGCGCGGCCTTCTTGATCTCGCCCTGCGCCGTCAGCTGCGCCTGCAGCAGCAGGCCGTTGGCCTGGTCGGCGGTCAGGCGACCGGCCGCGGCATCGGCCTGCACCTGCGCTGCCGTCGCGGCGAAGACGCCGAAATGCGTGAAGATGTCGTTGGCGCCGACCATCAACAGGATGAGATCGGTGTCCTTGAAGTTGCCGAAGCGCGCCAGGTGGTTGGCGATCTGCGACTTCACCGGCACGGTGAGCGCCCCGCCGGCCCTGCCGATGCCGTTGGGATCGGTGACGCGCGAGCCGCCCTGGCCGTAGGCCGTGCAGCTGCCCGCTGCCGCAGGGTTGGCCGCTGCCGGACACTTCACCGACTGGCCGCCGAAGCCCACCTCGTGCGGCGTCAGCAGCACGCCCAGCGACGCCGCGATGTTCTCGACCCACACGGTGCCGCCGGCCCCGTTCGTGGTGAACTTGCCCCCGAAGTAGGGAGGCGCGCCGTTGCCGCTGAGCGACGTGGCCGGTGCGTAGGCCCCGGCATCGCTGAGGCTGTCCCCGAAGGAGACGACGGCACGGAACGTGCCCTTCGTCGTGGGCGCGCCGGCCGTGGTGCCGCTGCCCGGCACGTAGGGATCGCTCCCCCCACAGGCGGCCAGCAGGGCGCTGGCCAGCGCGATAGAAATCCAAGTACGCCTGATGTTCATCCGGACCCCGCTCTGATCTGTCGACGGCGACACGGAGGCCGAAATAGCACGCCCGTTCGCTTCTGGAGCGGGCACTATAAGTTCGGCGACTGGGGACGTTGAACGGGGTTAACCCGCCGGCGCGGCGACCGGCCCTAGAAGGGGTTGTTCAGGGCGCGCTGCTGGGCCAGGGCGCCCAGCTGGGTGTGACCGCCGGGCGCCAGGTGGATGTCGTCGGCCCACAGATAGGTGGCGGCATTGCCCGACGCGACCAGGGTGTTGGAGGTGCAGTTGGGCAGCGCCACGTTGCACACCGGCTTGCCCGCTTCGACGAGGCCGAAGCTGATGGGCGACTTCGACATGGCCTGCACCATCTCGTCGGCCAGCACCAGACCGATGAAGCGGCCATCGTTGATGACGGTCACGCGCATGCGGCCGTTCAGTGCAGCCGTCAGGCGCGACAGCAGCGCCGACCGGTCGGTGTCGGTGAGGGCCGCCTTCTGCGCCAGGCCGTAGGGCGACAGCCCCATGTCGGGCACGGTGGAGATGATGACCCGGGCCCCGAGGTCGACCATGCGGTTGACCTGCGCCGCGAGCTGCTCGCCGCGCACGCGGGCCTCGGCGATGAGTTCCGATTCCGGCCGGCGGGGGAAATCGGCGTAGAGGTCGAGCACGTCGTGCATGCCCACCAGCACGGTCACCAGCGTCTTCGACGCAAAGCCGCCAGCCGCCACCTGCGCATCGACCTGCGTCTTCAGGTCGGCCACGCGCGCCCCGAGCTTGGCGCGCATCAAGCCCTGTGGCGCCAGGTCGTTGGTGGTGTTGCACTCGGCGAACACGTAGCCTGCATAGGCGCCGATGACGGCCTGCACCCACAGCGGGTTGGCGCTGCAGTCGATGGTCGCCGTGGCCGACAGGCCGTTGACGCCGTACTTCAGCCCGCCGGCCGTGACGAGGCTGTGCTCGTCACCCATGGCCACCACGCGTTCCGGCTTGTAGGCCTCGTTCTGGGACGTGCCGCCGCCGCAGGCCAGCAAGGCCGCCGCGATGAAGCCGCCCAGGGCCACTGCCCGCACCTGCCGCAGCACCTTGCCGCTGAACACCATCGTCACTCCAAGATTGCAAAGCGCATTTCAGGCTGCGGCCGCACGTTGCAGGCGATCGCGAACCCCTTCCCAAGGCGCAGAGTCGGGCGGTCTTTCGACCCAGATCTGCGCCACCCCCGCGGCGTCGAAGCCGCGCAGCGCCGAGAACAATTCGTGCGCCGCCAGCGCGGCGTCGTCCGGCATGGCCCGGTGCAGCACGCCGGCGGGCACCGGGCATGCGCTGCGGGAATATACCGCCAGCCCGCCGGCCGGCCCGCCCGCCCGCAGCAGGAGCAATTCACGCGCCAGCGCGACCGCGTCGAACAGGCGCACGCGGGCCGCCGGCGCGTAGTGCGCTTCCAGCGTGCCCGATGCGCGCGGCGCGCCATCGTCACGCTCGCGCAGCACCGTGCCCAGAACGGCCTCCAGCACCTCGCGGTCGAGCGTGCCCGGCCGCAGCAATACCGGCCACGGCCTCGTGCAATCGACGATGGTGGACTCGATGCCCACCTCGCAGGGCCCGCCGTCCAGCACCAGCAGCGACGGCCCGAACTCGTCGCGTACATGGAGCGCGGTGGTGGGGCTGACGCGGCCGAAGCGGTTGGCACTGGGGGCCGCCACGCCGGTCACGCCACGCTCGGCCGCCGCCTGCAGCAACGCCCGCGCCACGGGATGCGAAGGCAGGCGCAGGCCGACGCTCGACTGGCCGCCGGCCGCGGCCGTGGCCATGCCTTCGCGACGCGGCACGATGACCGTCAGCGGGCCCGGCCAGAAAGCCGCCATCAGGCGCCGGGCGTGGTCGTCGAGCGATGCGGCAAAGCGCGAGGCATCTTCCGGTCGTGCCACGTGCACGATCAGCGGGTGGTCGGCCGGTCGTCCCTTGGCGGCGAAGATGGCGGCCACCGCCGCATCATCGTCGGCGCGTGCGCCCAGGCCGTAGACGGTCTCGGTGGGAAAGGCCACCAGGCCGCCCTGCGCCAGGCGCTCGGCGGCCGCTTCGAGATCGGCGGGCGACACGGTGACGGCCTGGGTGCCCGCGGCACGGGATGCATTGCTCACGGCCAGCCCCGGGTGTTCAGTAAGGCGCGAAGCCGAGGCAGGCGGCGGCCTGCAGCGACACCGCTCGCGCCTTCGCCGGCGTCGCGGCAGTGAGCGTCAGATGGCCCATCTTGCGACCGGGCCGGGCCTCGCTCTTGCCGTAGAGGTGCAGGTGCGCGCCGGGCAGCGCGAGCACCGGCGCCCAGTCGGGCGCGTGGCGCTGCCCTGCAGCGTCCGCCGGCCACAGGTCCCCCAGCAGGTTCAGCATCACTGCGGCGGAATGCTGGCGCGGCGCGACCAGCGGCAGTCCGGCCATGCAGCGCACCTGCAGGTCGAACTGCGAGAGATCGCAGGCGTCGATGCTGTAGTGACCCGAGTTGTGCGGACGCGGCGCCATCTCGTTGGCCACCAGCGACCCATCCTGCAGCAGGAAGAACTCGACGCACAGCACGCCCACGTAGGCCATGCCGTCGGCGAGCTGCAGCGCGCAGGCCACGGCGCGGGCGGCAGTGGCTTCGTCGACGTCGGGTGCCGGCACCTGCGTGACCGCGAGGATGCCGTCGCGATGCAGGTTCTGCTGCACCGGCAGGTGCACGCAGCGGCCGTCGAAGCCCCGCGCCACGACGACGCTGAGTTCGCGCCGCAGCGGCAGCCGCTGCTCCAGCACGCAGGGCACGCCGCCGAAGCGGCGCCAGGCCGCCAGGCACTCGTCGCGCGTGGTGACGGTGGCCTGCCCCTTGCCGTCGTAACCGAGCTGCGAGGTCTTCAGGATCCCAGGCAACAAGGCCGTGTCGACGCCTAGTGCCACCGCTTCGCTGTCGACCACCGCATAGGGCGCACACGGCACGCCGGAGCGCTGGAAGTGCGCCTTCTCGGCGGCACGGTCCTGGCAGATGCGCACGGCTGCAGCGCCCGGCGCCACGCGGCAATGCGCTGCCAGCGCCTCGAGAGCGGCAGCGGGCACGTTCTCGAACTCGGTGGTGACGGCGATGCAGGCTGCGCCGAGTTCGGCCAGCGCCGCCGCGTCGAGGTACGGCGCCCGCAGATGGCCATGCGAGACCAGGCCGGCCGGGCTCTGCTCGTCGGGATCGAGCACGACGGTGCTGTAGCCCAGCGTCTGCGCCGCGTGCGCGAACATGCGACCGAGCTGGCCGCCGCCCAGCACACCGAGCGCCGGCGACCCTGGCGCCGGCGTCATCGCTTGAGGTCCTGCGTCATGGCGCGCGCGGCAGCCGTCTGCTGTGCCCGGAAGTCGTTCAGGCGCTGCAGCAGCGAGGCGTCGTCGAGCGCCAGCATGGCCACGGCGAACAGCGCCGCGTTCGCGGCACCGGCCGGCCCGATGGCAAAGGTGGCCACCGGAATGCCCTTGGGCATCTGGACGATGGAGTACAGCGAGTCCACCCCCGAGAGCTGCTTGCTGGCCACCGGCACGCCCAGCACCGGCACCGTGGTCTTGGCCGCCAGCATGCCCGGCAGGTGCGCTGCGCCACCGGCTCCCGCGATGATCGCCCGCACCCCTGCGGCCGCTGCGCCCTCGGCAAAGGCGAACATGTCGTCGGGCATGCGATGGGCGGAAAGCACCCGTGCGTCGTAAGACACCCCGAACTGGTCGAGGATCTCAGCAGCGTGGCGCAGGGTCTCCCAGTCGCTGGAGGAGCCCATGGTGATGGCGATAGACATGGTCATCTGTCGGGAGTCTAGTGTCTTGCCGTGCGACCCCAAACGGCACAAGTGGGATGCACGCCAAGCTAGTGCCTAGTACGTCCTTGAAGCTAGTCGCTCGCGCAACCACGCACTCGATACGGTCGTACCAAGGGTCGCCAAAAATGCCTCGTGCTCTGCAATAGCAGCGTGGAGGCGCGGGTCAAGGGCCTCCGCAAGCCCAATGTCACCCTCGACAAGCGCTGCCGCCCGCAGTTGCCCTAGATAGACCGCTCGATCATCCGTCTCTAGCGATTCCAGATCATCACTCGCCAGGACCCTGGTCTGGACTGAGTGGCAACGTTGCCCCATGACCGCCTCACACAGGCACAAGTCTGCATCTACCAACTGAACCTGCCTTCGATGCTTCGCCTCAGGCATGTCTACCTTTGACGTCAACAGCCCGGGGACAGCTAGTTCAAAGCGCCCTTCCAACATCTTCAGTCGCGCAGTCCATAGCAGTTGCAGGTGAAGGGTCGATGCATTGCGAGTAGCTTGAGAGTAGTTTGTCGCAGAGTCCATCTCCAAAGACAACTGCTGAAGCAACTCAATGCGCCCTGCGACATGAACGCGTGCAGCTTCCAGGAAGCGTAGCCGCGCGATTCCGTATGCGGCGCGGTTGTACATGCTCGCCGACAAATACGGTCCGTCGGCAAGAGAAACGGCGATCTGCCGTGCGATCTTGTACCAGCCGTCGGACCCCGCGAAGTCTCCCAGGTATCGATCCATCGCTGCAAAAGTGAGCGCCAGTCTCGCTTCGGCATCAAGATCAAGAGAGTCTGAGAGCTGCCTGCATCTCTCAAGCCAGTCGGCCATTTGTGCGTACTGATTGAGGTTGTACGAACAATGAAAAAGCCATGCAGCATTCAAAGCCGCAACATCCTTGACCGAAGCAGCAGACGCGAGGCTGTAGCCCCTCTTCAGCCTGTCTACTCCCATAGCACTCAGCTTGTCTTGCAGCAAGGTCATCGCCTCGGCAAACATCACGAGCGCAGATAGCCGCACTGAGGTGTTTATCGGAGCGCTTCGAATCTGCGCTATCAGGTCCTCAGCCGCTGCATACTGACCCGACCGGCCAAGGTAGGCTGCAAGTACGGACTTAGCGCAAGCTCGATCGAGTTCTGTTGTGGCAGCTTCGATTGAGCGCGCAAGACTCTCTCGCCGTGTGGGCATGACTCAACCTCCTCTTGGCGTCAGCGCTTACGTACGTCTGCTCTCAGGCCCGAGTTTGCCGGCTGTCAGCCTCACAAGGAAGCCTGACCGCATCAATGCAGTTGGCGACTCAATACAAAGGCGGCCCAAACAGCCAAGTCAACACAATTACGCTGAAATGCAAAGGGCGGTGATGCAGCAAAAGCTGCAGCACCGCCCTGTCAACAGACACTCGATCAAACGATCAAGTGGCTTGCCTCACCAAACATCACTTCAGGTGGCCGCTGATGAGCTTCGTCATCTCGAACATCGAGACCTGGGCCTTCTTGAAGATTTCCTTGAGCTTCGCGTCAGCGTTGATCATGGTCTTCTTGGCCTGGTCTTGCAGTCCGTTCTTCTTGATGTACTCCCAGACCTTCTTGGTCACTTCGGTGCGCGGCATCGCCTTGTCACCGATGACGGCGGCCAGTGCCGCGCTGGGGGTCATTGCCTTCATGAAGGCGGCATTCGGCGTGCGCTTCTTCGCCGGCGCTGCCTTCTTTGCGACGGGCTTCGCCGCCTTCTTGGCCGGAGCGGCCTTCTTGGCCGGGGCCGCCTTCTTCGCCGGCGCCTTGGCCGGGGCCTTCTTCGCTGCCGCCTTCTTGGCGGGAGCCTTCTTTGCAGTTGCCATCGATTTTCTCCATCAGTTCTGTGAGATGAACCTCGGCGTCCACTGCTCGCGAGCGGCAGGTTATCCACCGGGCCGCGCCGATGGTACCGCTGGCAGCAGGTGCGGGGAAGCGTTTTTCATAGGTAAAAGCGACCACGCAAGCGCAATTTGGGGCCGGCGCAACATCAAGGTGCCGCCCGGCAGGCGCCTCAGGCGGCTATCCTGTGTGCCATGAAGGTCCTCCTCCGCTGGTTCCTGCTGGCTTGCGCGCTGCTCCTGGTGGCGCATCTGTACCCTGCCGTGACCGTCACCAGCCTGGGCTCGGCGCTCATCGCCGCCTTCGTGCTAGGACTGCTCAACACGCTCGTGCGGCCCATCCTCGTGCTGCTCACGCTGCCTGTCACCCTCGTCACGCTGGGGCTGTTCCTGTTCGTGATCAACGCGCTGATGTTCTGGTCGGCAGCCTGGCTGCTCGACGGCCTGCGCGTCACCGGCTTCGGGGCCGCGCTCATCGGCTCGCTGATCTACAGCGCCTGCGGCCTGGTCATCGACGTGGCGATCGAGCGTCTCTTCAACCGCTCCGCGGCCTAGGCGCCCGGACGCGCGGCGGCGGCCCCACCCGGACCTCGAACCCGACCCGGTCGATCACGCGCCCGTCGGGGCTGCGAAGCTCGACGACATGTCTCCCCGGCACGGGGTTCCACCACAGTTCCGGCCCCTGGCCCAGCACGGCGCCGTCCATCAGCCACTGCCCCCCGGGCCCTTCCAGGCGCAGCCGCTGCGCCGCAGCCGGGATGTCAGGGTCGAGCGCCAGCACGCCGCCCTCGGTGACGGGGCCGATGCCGAAGGCCTTGCCGCTGCCCGCGCGCAGCGCGACGGGCACGGGATCGACAACGGCTGGGCGCGCGGCGTCGGGGGCCGGCGGCAAGGCCTCGATGAGCCGCCGCCACACTGGCGCGGCGCCCGTGACCCCGGTCACCCCGTGCATCGGCGCGCCGCTGGCGTTGCCGATCCAGACGCCCACCGTGTACCCAGCGTCGAAGCCGATGCACCAGGTGTCGCGCATGTCCTTGCTGGTGCCGGTCTTCACGGCCGCCCACCGCCGCGTGACCAGCGGGCTGTCGAAGCCGAAGGTGGCCGCACGCGCGCTGCGGTCGGACAGCATGGCCGTGACGGCGCGGGCCGCGTCGGCGTCGAAGGCACGGCGCGCCGCCTCGGCCGGGCCGGTCAGTCGAACGGGGCTCCACAGACCCTGTCGCGCCAGCGCCCGATAAGCGTTCGTCAGGTCGAGCAGGCTGACCTCGGCGGTGCCCAGGGCCAGCGCATGACCGTGGTGGCCCGCGCTGTCGCGCAGCCGCAACCCCGCCCGCTGGAAGGCATCGAACATCGCATCGGACCCCAGCAGGGCCCCCACGCGCACCGCGGGCACGTTCAGGCTCTGCGCCAGCGCCTCGCGCGCGCTCACCCAGCCGCGCCAGCCGTGGTCGAAGTTCTGCGGCTGGTAGGCGCCTGCGCCGGCAGCCAGCTGCAGCGGCGCGTCGTGCAGCAGGCTCTGCGGCGTGATCAGCCGCTGCTGCAGCGCCTGCGCATAGACGAAGGGCTTGACGGCCGACCCCGGCTGGCGCCGCGCCAGCACGGCGTCCACCGCCCCGGCGTCCGAGCCCGGCCCGGACGAGCCGACCCAGGCCAGCACCTCGCCGCTGCGGTTGTCCAGCACCAGCACGGCGCCGTCGTCGACCTCGCGTCCGCGCAGCTCCGACAGTTGCTGGCGCAGCGTTGCGACGGCCAGCCGCTGCAGGCCGGCGTCGATCGTCGTCTTCACCGGCGCGGCGTTGCCGGCGGCCAGCCACTGGCGAGCGAAGTGGGGCGCGCCCGTCGGCCCGCCGGCCGGTCCGGGGCGGCGCGCGAAGGCCTGGGCCACCAGCGTGCCCAGGCCCGCACAGCCCAGTTTCAGCGCCGTGAGCACCGCGCAGGCCCGTCGCTCGACCACCGCTTCGCCCGCATTGGGCCCGCGCACCAGGGCGGCGATGACGGCGGACTCCGGGTGGTCGAGGCCGCTGGGATGCTTGCCGAACAGCAGCTGTGCCGCCGCCGGCACACCCACCAGCTCGCCGCGCAGGGGCACCAGGTTGAGGTAGGCCTCGAGGATCTGCGACTTCTGCCAGCGTGACTCGAGCTGGCGCGCCCCCACCAGCTGCTGCACCTTCTGCCCCACGCTGCGGCCCGCGGCCGGGCGCGCCACCTGGGCGTCGAGCAGCCCGGCCAGCTGCATGGTGACGGTGGACGCGCCGCGCGTGCGCGTGTTCCAGGCGTTGGCCCAGGCGCTGGCGGCCAGGGCCGACCAGTCGACGCCGCCGTGCTGCCAGAACTGCCGGTCTTCGGTCTGCACGATGGCTTCGCGCAGCGCGGGCGAGAGCTCGTGCAGGCCGACCCAGCCCAGCCGGCGCACGGTGGGGTCGGTGCGCACCATCTGCAGCGGCTCGCCGTGCCGGTCGAGCAGCACGATGTCCGACGGGCGGTGGGCCGCACGCACCTCGTCGAAGTCCGGCAGCGCCAGGGCTGCCGGGCCGACGGCGACAGCGACCAGCCCGACCAGGACCGCGCGGCACACCCTCACGGCCGCACCTCGATCGCGTCGTTCGGACGCTCGCCGAAGGTCTCGGGCGCGTACATGGCTTCGGCGCGCGTGGGCGGCAACTGGAAACGCCCGCTGGCGTTCAGGCGCAGGGTGTACTCGACGACGTGCCGCCCCCGGGGCAGCCACTCGTAATAGGCGCGCCAGTGGTCGGCACCCCGCTCCTCGTAGGCCAGCCAGCCGCTGCCTTCGCGCCGCTCGCCGCGCGCGGCCAGGGCCGAGTCGCGCCCGAGGCCGCTGCCCAGCAGCACGGCACCCGCGGGCACGGGGTCGCTCAGCACCACCCAGGCCATGTCGCTGGCGGCCTCGACCTCCAGCCGCACGCGCAGCACGTCGCCCCGCGTCCAGGCATCAGGCTGCTTGCGCTCGACCGCGGTGACCGTGCGGGTGATGCGGTAGCCGGCCACCAGCGGCGCCTTCAAGGGCACGGCCGCCAGCGTCTGGACGGTCAGCCAGGGACGGCCCGTGCCCTGGTGGGTGGCCTGCAGCGCCGGGGCCAAGGCGGCCGCACGAGCGGCGTCTGGCCACGGCAGCTGCAGCGTCTCGGGGTCGGCCTGTGCCGCGGGCCACTCGGCCACGGCGGTGCGGCCGGCCCACTGCACTTCGGTGCGGCCGGTGACCGGCATCGACTCGAAGCGCGCCGAGAAGCGCTCCAGCGCCAGCACGCTCCACAGGTTGGCAGTGGTCGTGGCCCAGGCGCCCTGCCGCTGTCGCGCCAGGTGGCCGGTGACCAGGCGCGGCACCTCGTCCTTCCAGGCCGGGCTGTCCACCGCGGCCAGCAGCAGGCGCGCGGCGTTGGCATCGGGGCCGTCCATCAGCCACCACCAGTCGTCGCTGGCCTCGGTGCTGAAGCGCAGCGTGGTGCCGCCTGCGGTGAGCCGGCTGCGCAGCAGGCGCTGCACCTCGTCGAGCCGGGCTGCGCGTTCGGGGATGCCGTCCACCCTGCGCAGCACGGCCCACCAGTCGAGCAGGGCCGAGGTCGGCCAGACGGCGGGGGTCAGGGCCAGCGAGCCCAGCATCTTCGGCTGCACGCGCCCATGCCGCGACAGCGCTTCCAGCGCCGCGAGCTTGCGCACGTCGAGGTCGGGTCGCGGCGTGTTGAAGGACCGCACCAGCCGCCCTTCGACGAAGGCGGCCAGGCCCTGCAGCATGCGCTCGCGGTCGGCATCGGGCCAGGCCGCGCCGGCCTCGTGCGCGCTGGCTACCAGGTAGGCGGTCAGGCGGTCGCTGCCGCGCGCCGCGTCGCCCGGGCGCAGCGGAAAGTACGACGCCAGCCCGTCGCCGTCCAGGTGGCTGGACAGCTCGTCGCGCAGCGCGGCCCAGCGCGCCGCGTCGTGCAGCGCGATGGCGCGCGAGGTCTTCTGCTCCAGGCAGCTGTAGGGATAGGTCTCGAAGAAGCGGCGCAGGCCGGGCAAGGCCCCGCCGAGCTGCCGCTGCAGGCCGACCTGCACGCCACCCGCCACCGTGCCGGCCACGCGCAGCGCGTCGGCCGGAGGTGCCAGTGGCAGCGACAGCGTGCCGTCCAGCGGCTGCAGCGAGGCCTGCCACACCCGCAGCGGCACGGCCGGCTGCACGGCCTGCACCAGGCGCAGCCGGTCCCTGGCCGCGCCGCCGCTCTCCTGCGCGCTGCCGGTCCAGTCGATGCGCTCGGTCCCTGCCGGCACCTGCACGGGCCAGCGCAGCTCGGCGGCCGCACCGGGTGCCAGGGACACCGTCTGCTCGGTGCCGGCCAGGGGAGCGGACGCGGCCAGCGCCACGCCCGAGGCCTGGCCCGCGAGCAGGGCCTTGACCGTCATCGCGCGGGGCGTCGAGTTGCGCAGCGTCATGGTGGCGTCGAAGCGGTCGCCGTCACGCGCCACCAGCGGCAGGCCGCTGAACATCTGCAGGTCCTGCGACACGCGCACGCTCGCACTGCCGCTGCCGAAGCGGTCGGCGCCGGCATCGGCCACCGCCACCAGACGAAAGCTGGTGAGCGAATCGTTCAGCGGCACGTCGATGACGGCACGGCCCTGCGCGTCGAGCACCACGCTGCCGCGCCACAGCAGCAAGGTGTCGAACAGCTCGCGCGTCGGGTTGGCGCCGCCGTCGCCGCCGGGCGGCAGCGCCTTGCGGCCGTAGTGGCGGCGGCCGATGATCTCGCCCTGCGCGGTGGCCGTCACCACGCCCCAGGGCCGTGGCTGCAGCATGCGTTCCAGCAGGTTCCAGGAGTCGTTCGAGCGCAGCGCCAGCAGGCCTTCGTCGACCGCCGCGAAGGCCAGCTCGGCGCCGGCCGCCGGTCGGCCCTGGTGCGTCACCACCACCGTCGTGCGCACCGTCTCGCGCACGCCGTAGGCGCTGCGCTCGGGGGTCACCTTGACGTCCAGCCGGTGGGCGTCGCGCCCCACGCGCAGCTCGGTCACGCCCAGGCGGAACGAGGGCTTCGCCAGGTCGACCAGGGCGGTGGGTGCGCGGTAGTCGCGGCCCTCGTAGCGCCAGGCGCGCCACCAGTCGGCCGGTTCGCGCCAACCCCAGCGGAAGAAGGACGTCCAGGGCACGTCGCGCACGCGGCCGCGCAGCACCAGCACCGAGACGTAGACGTTGGGCGCCCAGCCCTGCACCGCGCCATCGCCTCCCGCCGCGGCAGCGGGGATGGGCAGCTCGATCACTGGCTCGCGGCCCCGCAGCGTCAGCACGCGGCTGTCGATCACGCCCTCGCGCTCCACGGTCAGCAGCGCGGTGGCCTCGCGGTAGGGCATGCGCACCTGCAGCCGCGCGGTCTCGCCGGGCTGCAGTTCTCGCTTCTCGGGCAGCACGTCGATGCGGTCGTCATTGCCCTGGCCGAACCACTGCTCGCCGTCCCCGGTGACCCACACGCTGGTGGCCGCCTGCGCGATGCGCTGTGCGTCGTCGCGCACCTGCGCCACCAGTTCGACCTCGCCCACGACCTCGGTCTTGACGCTGCAGGCCACCCGGCCCTGGCCGTCGCTGCGGCCGGTGCACAGCACGCCCAGCTCGCGCAGCTGCTGGCTGTTGTCGTAGGCGTAGAAGCCGCCGACGATGCGCTTGCGCGTGCTGAAGGTCTGGCGCAGGCGGCCGCTGACCTGCACCTCGCGGTCCTTCAGCGGGCGGCCTTCGGTGTCCAGCACCACGGCGCTGAAGCTCATCTCGCCGCGCTCGGCCGCCCAGCTGCGAGCGCGCAGGCCGACCACCACCGCCGCGGGCCACAGGCGCAGGCGCTGCGACACCGTCTGCACCTCGCCGTTGGGGTCGCCGAAGCTCAGCTCGGCCACCAGCTCCGAGGCACCACGCAACGGCGGCAGCGCCGGCAGCGTGACCGTGGCGGCGCCCTTCGCATCGGTGGTTGCGTCCAGCTTGTCGGCCACCAGTCGGCCGCTGTCCTCGGGCGTCTCGTCCTCGCCGCCGGCGCTGGGCGCGCGCGGCGGCTGGAAGCTGAACTCATCGTAGCCAGCGAACTCGGCGGGCTTGTCGCGCAGCAGGGCCGACAGGCGCGCCGGGGCGCGGGCCAGCGGGCCGCCCGCCATCATGTTCAGCTGGACGTTCAGGGCCAGCGGGGAAGGTGCCACCAAGGTGCCCTTGGGGCCCGAGAGTCGCGCGTCGACCAGCGGCACGCGAAAGGCCTCGACGCGGAAGCTGCCGCTGGCCAGCCGACGGTCGCCGCGCCGCAAGCTCACGTCGTACGCGCCCAGCGCGGCGCTGCGCGGGATCTGCCAGCGGCTCTGCGCGCTGCGCGCCCCGGCCGGCCACTCCAGAGGCTGCACCACCTCGCTGCCGTTGCCGACGTGGGTGATGAGCACGCTGTCGGGCACCTCGTCGGGCAGCGGCAGGGCCAGGCCCTGTGCCGTCTCGCGCCGCAGGAAGTGCTTCATGGACACCACCTCGCCGGCGCGCAGCAGGGTGCGGTCGAAGACGGTGTGCGCCACCCGCTCGGCCTGCGTGCCGCTGGCGGTGGGCAGGTTGAAGCGCCAGGGCTCGATGCCCTTGTGCCATTCGCTGAATGCGAAGCTCAGGTCCTCGTGGCCCGCCGCGTCGACCTTGCGTGCCGTGACGAAGAGGCCGGCACGGCTCAGGCAGCGCTCGTCGCGCGCCTCGTCGAAGCCGCGCTCGATGCGCGCCAGGCCGGCCGCGTCGGTGCTGCCGTTCCATACCGGCTTGCCGTGGCAGTCGTTGACGGCCACGCGCGCACCGGGCACCGGGCGGCCGCGGTCGAGCGAGGTCACCCACACCAGGCTGCTGCTGCGCCCGCGCTTGAAATGCACGGCCATGCCGGTCACCAGCGCCCCGGTGCGCACGTACATCGGCGCCCGGGCCGACAGCAGCGCGTGACCTAGCACGCGCGATTCGATCTCCACCACGTGGTAGCCGTTCTGCCGCAGCGGCAGGCCGATGACCTCGGTGGCCCGCGGTGCGCTCCCCTGCAGCTGCGGCAGCTCGGCCCGCTGCACGCCCGCTTCGCGCTGCAGCAACGACAGCTCGCGCGTGGCCACCTCCCGCTCGCGCTGCACGGGGCGCGGCCGGCCGCGTGCGTCGGTCTCGGTCTCGGTCACCATCCACTGCGCCCTGGGCAGGCCGGCCTCCTTGGCCGTCAGCGTGCTTTCGTGGAAGGTCTCCAGGCGCGAGATCCAGCGCAGCAGCTCCTCGTCGCTGGCCGACGCGTCGAGCCGCTTGATGCTCACCCGGCCGCCGGTGCTGGCCCCTTGCAAGTCGGCCTGCACGTGGCGCAGCGTCAGCGGCAGCAGGGGCTCGCCTCCGTCTCCACCACCGGCCTCGACGATGCCGAACGGTGCGGCCGCGAACTTGGCCAGCGGCGGCATGCCGGCCGTGGCCACCGCCAGCGGAAAGCTCCCGGCATTGGCCAGCGCCCGGCCGCTCTCGTCGCGAAGCGAGCCCGGCACCGTGAGCGTGAACGTGGTGTTCTCGGGCAAGGGCCCGGCGAACTGCACTTCGTCGAGCGTCGTGCGCTGGTCCTGCGGATCGACCTTGGGCGACATCGCCGCCCCTTGCGCCGGCTGCAGGCGCACGGCCAGGGCCTGCGCCCGCGGCACCGGTGCCGAGAAGCGCAGCACCATCGGCCGCAAGGGCATGCACGGCATGCCGGCGCGTTCGCGCTCGCAGCTGAACTCGGCGCTGAAGCGCGGCCGCACCTTCCAGGTGAAGGTGCGCGCGGTGCGCGTGACCAGCGTCGACGGCGCGGCCGCGGCGATGCCCGGCCCCCACACCAGGCGCACGCCGGCATCGGCAGCGAAGGCGCGCTCGCAGGCCACCAGCAGCCACGACGCGGCGTTGCCCGTCAGGCGCCGCTCGCGCAGCAGCTGATCGCGCACGGCGCCCTTCACCAGGCGCAGCGGGATGCGCTCGCCCAGGCCTTCGGCCTCGCACCAGGCGTTGCGCTGCACGCTGGCTTCGTCCACGGCCCCGTTGACGCGCAGCAGGAAGTGCTGGTCTTCCTCGATGCGCGACCCCGGGTAGGGCTGCACCTGCACGACGGTGGGGGCGCCGGTGCTGAAGGCGAATTCCTGGGTGCCTTCCCAGGCGCCGATCAGCGGCTTCCAGCCTGCCGCGGCGCGCAGGGTGCAGCGGCGGCCGGCCGGCAGCGGCTCGCGCAGGTCGTACAGCCACTGGCTGGGGTCGGCCCAGCGCCCATCGCCGGCAGGGCTGCCGCCTTCGCATTGCAAGGTCACGGGGGCGGGCAGGCGCGGGTCGCCGGCCGCCACCACGGGCTCGGAAAAACGCAGGCTGACCTGCCGCACCTCGGCGACCTCGCCGCTGGGGCTGACCGACGCCACGCGCGCGGCGTGCGCACCGGGCACAGCACACAGCGCTGCCGACATCAACGCGGCTGCGGCCGCCTTCGCGGCCCAGCGTCCGAGGGCTCCAGCCGCCGCCTTGCTCACACTGTGTTGCCGCATGCCCGCCCCCACTCTGCTTCGGGGCAGTTTAGGGTCGAAGAGCCGCGGCGCGTGTTGCAGTTGTTGCCCGCACCGGTGCGATGCGTTGCGGCCGTTTCGCCAGCCGCAGGGGTCTACTGCGGCGGCGGCTCGCCGCCGTCGCGCGGACCGCGGTTGCCGCGGGCTTCGAGGGCGATCTGCCGGCGCTGGCCCTGCAGTTCGCGCAGGCGGGCGTCGATGATCGAGGCTTCGATGAAATCCTGGCTGCCACTGGCGCTGCGCGCGGCCGTCTGCGCGGCCCGCAGACGGTCGATGGCGCCGTTGAGGTCGCCTTCGGCGGCGCGCGCCTCGGCGTTGGCGCGCAGCGAGCGCAGACGCAGGCCGGCGGCGTCGGCGGTGGCCGACAGCATGGCCCAGGCGCCGCCGTCGCGCTTGTGTTCGGCCAGCCAGGTCTGCAAGGCCTCGGTGCTGGCGCGCAGCTCGGTGCCGGCACGCGCCAGGCCCAGGCGCTGCAGCTCCAGCGCCGCCTGCGCGCGCAGGAACATCGGCGCGCGCGTGCCGGGCTGCGTCTTCAAGTCGTCGAGCGCCGCCACCGCAGCCATCGCATCACCGCGCGCCAGACGGGTCTGGGCCAGCAGCAGCTGCACATCGCGCTCGGCCGCAGGTTCGGCCGGGGACAGCTGCGACGCCGCCTTCGCGGCGTCCTGCAGCCAGGCTTCGGCCTTGGCGTGGTCGCGCAGCAGCGAAGAAGCCAGCGCTGCGCCGTAGAGCTGCCCGAGCCGTCCGGTGGGCGTGGCGTTCGACGGACCCGTGCCCTGCTCCTGCCAGCGCCGCAGCGACTGCGGATTGCTGTCCATCAGGACGCGGGCACGCGCCTGCATCATGGCGTGGCGCGCCGTGGGGCGCGGCGGCGCCGCGTTGCCCACGAGGCCGCGCGAGCGCGCTTCGCTCATGCGGTCGACCGTCAGCGGGTGGCTGCGCAGGTAGGGGAAGGAGCCGCTGTCGTTGATGCGGCTGGCGCCGTCGAGCTTCTCGAACATGTTGGCCATGCCCGCGGGCGCGAAGCCGGCGCCGGTGAGCACGCCGAAGCCGATGCGGTCGGCCTCGCGCTCCATGTCGCGCGAGAAGTTCAGCTGGCCCTGGATGGCCGCCGCCTGGCCGCCCACCACCACGGCCTGCATGGCGTCGACGCTGTTGCTGCGGCTGGCCGCCAGCACGCCCAGGATGGTGGCCACCAGCGTCAGCAGCGACTGCTTGGACGACGCCACCTGCCCGCGGGCGATGTGCCGCTGCGTGACGTGGCTGAGCTCGTGCGCCAGCACCGAGGCGAGTTCGTCGCTGGTGGACGTCAGTGCGATGAGGCCCAGGTAGACGCCCACCCAGCCCCCCGGCAGCGCGAAGGCGTTGACCGAGCGGTCTCGCACCAGGAAGGTCTCCCACGCGAACTGCGTGTCGACGTCGGCTTCCATCTCGCCACGCTGCCGCGCCGTGGCCACCAGCGGCGCCCACAGCGACTGGATGTACTCGACGAGCACCGGGTCGTCGAGATAGTCGGGGTCGCGCACGATCATGCTCATGATCTGCTCACCCAGGCGGCGCTCGGTGCCGGCGGTGAATTCGTCAGCCGCTGTTTCGCCCAGCGCCGGCAGCCGAACCTGGGCGAAGCCGGGTGGCGCGGCCCAGGACAGGGCGAGCAATGCCGCCAGCGCCAGCGGGCGCAGACGCTGGCGTTGACGCCAGCCTCGGCGGCCCGGCGTCACGGGCGGGGAGGGATATCGACTGTTCACGGGGACCCGATCGCGCGTGTCGCGGCGAGGAGCGCCACGAGACATCGCCTCGCTATCATGACATTGCCACATTGCCCTGATGTTTCTGCCATGAACGATCCCTCATCCAGCCCGCTGACCCATTTCGACGCCCAGGGCGAGGCCCACATGGTGGACGTCGGGGGCAAGGCCGAAACGCACCGGGTGGCGCGCGCCAGCGGTGTCATCCGCATGCAGCCGGCCACCTTCGCGCTCATCCGCAGCGGGCAGGCGAAGAAGGGCGACGTCATCGCCGTGGCGCGCATCGCCGCCATCCAGGGCGCCAAGCGCACCGCCGACCTGGTGCCGCTGTGCCACCCGCTGCCCATCACGCGCGTGGCCGTCGACTTCGAGCTGGTCGAAGCCGAGCACCTGGTGCGCTGCACGGCCCAGGTCGAGACCTTCGGCCGCACCGGCGTCGAAATGGAAGCGCTGACCGCCGTTCAGGTGGGGCTGCTGACCGTCTACGACATGTGCAAGGCCGCCGACCGCGGCATGGTGATGGGCGACATCCGCGTGCTCAGCAAGTCCGGCGGCAAGAGCGGGGACTGGAGCGCCAACCCGGACTGAACCCGGTGCGGCCCGGCCCTCGCACTGTCAGGGCCTGAAGCTCGAGAACACCACGCCCAGCAAGGCCTTCTCGGGCAGCGACAAGGCCGGGCTGTGGATGACCAGCACGCGCCGCAGGCGCAGTCCGGGTGCGCCCTGCACCACCCCCAGGGCCATGCCGGTGGCCGCGTCGCGCAGGTCGTGCCGCCGTCGATAGAAGGGGCCGGCGATGCCGACGTCGATCTGCCGCGGGCCCGCCCGCAAGGTCAAGCGCGGCCAGCGCTGGCCCTCCACACGGTGGAAGTCGAAGGTGGCCAGCACAGCGTCGCCGGCCACCAGCAGGTAGCGGGTGTCGTTCAGCCAGGAACGCCGGGTGTGTTCGTGCTGCACCCGGAAGCGCTCGCCCTGCAGGTCGACGTGGATCTGCCCGGCCGTCGAGCCCTGGACATGGAGCTTCAGGCGGGCGTTGTCGGCCTGCGCGAACATCGCATGCTCGAAGCCTCCGATGCACTCGCCCTGCCCGTCGAGGAAGTCGTGTCGAAAGGCGTGGAACGCCGACGACTGCCTCATCACCAGGACGGCCGCGTTCATCGACGCGTACCGCGAACGCCGCCGGCGCGTGCGCCCGTCCTCAACGCAGGAACTCCCGCCAGTGCACCGGACGCGAGGGCGCCTGGCACTGGAACACGTCGGCCGGCGGCGTGCTGCTGCAGGGCTCGAAGAACTCCTTCGACAGCGGGTTGCGGAACTCCCGCAGCCTCTGCGCCAGGTGGCGCGCTTCGTCGACACGGCCAGCGCGCGACAGGGCCTGCGCCCAGGCCATCGTGAGCCGGGTGTCGAGCAGGTAGTGCGACGCGCGCAGGTACGGGGCCAGGCCCGTGGGGGCCAGGCCCTCGGTGGTGGCCGCGGCATAGTCCGCGTGGTGAGCGAAGAACACGCTGCGCTGCCCGGCGGCGATGCGCTGCTCCAGCGGCGCAGCATCGTCCCCGGCGTTGAAGATGACCGTCACGCGCAGGTAGTCCCCCACCGACAAGGCACTGCCCAGCACCATCACGACGCCCGCCAGCGCCATCGGCATCGAACCCCGCACCGGCCCGGGCGCCGGGACCCGGCCGGCCGCCGTGCCCAGCGCATGGCCGAAAACCCAGGCCGCCGGCAACAGGAAGTAGGCGTACCACAACGGGTACTCCAGCAGGCTGTGCAGGCCGATCATCAGCACCATCACCAGCGCGCAGCGCAGCGTGATGCCGCGGCGCTCGTCGACCGGCTGCTCCGCGGCCCAGCCGCCGCGGGCCAGCCGCCACACGCCCCACAGCAGCAGCAGCATCACCGCGCCGGCCAGGGGCAGGCCCATTTCGGCCGCCAGGTGCAGCGGCAGGTTGTGCGCGTGGTCGAAAAAGGCCACAGGGCGGCCCGGGAAGGGCGTGAGCGACCAGGCGAAGTTGAATTCGCCGAAGCCCACGCCGCCCCAGGGGTTCTGGCGGATGAGTTCCAGCGTATTGGCCCAGATGCCGATGCGCGAGCTGGACAGGTCCGTCTCGGCCAGCCGTTCGGCGCCACCAAAGCGGTGCGCACCGGCCGCTGCCCAGGCCGACATCGCCCACCAGGCCAGCGCATAGAGCAGCGGCGCAGCCAACAGCAGCGCCCGCGAACGGGGGCACAGGCGGCGGTCGGCCAGTCCCCACAGCGCCAGCAGCAACACGCTGACGAGGCCGGTGCGCGAGGCCGTGAGCACCACCGTGAAGATGAACAGCGCCAGCAAGGCCGCACCCCAGCGTCGCGCCAGCCAGCCCAGTTCGACGAGCGCCAGCGCCGACACGCAGGACCACATCAGCAGGCTGCTGAGGTGGTTGGGCTGGCGCAGGTTGCCCACGGCGCGGCCGACGACGCCCGAGCGTGCGATCCAGTCGCCGTCGGGCAGGCCGGGCCAGAACACCTGCACGATGCCGATGAGCGAGTTCAGCACGCCGGCCACCACCCAGCCGACACAGAACAGGCCGAACAGCAGCACCGCCTGCGGCCCGCGCCCGGCACCGGCGCCGGCCAGCACCAGCACCGCGGCCGCCGCCAGCGTGGCCAGCGACGACCACGCCAGGCTGGCCGGCAGGCCGCCCGGGCCCCAGGTCCACAGCACCGACAGGCCCATCAGCCCGAGCGAAATCGTCAGTGGCGCCGCGGCGCGCAGGCAACCCCGCCGTTCGTGCCAGCCCGCCGCAGCGACGACGAACCATCCCCACAGGCCGAGGGCCAGCGCCTGGTTCAGGAAGGTGGGCGACGGGGAGACGTTGTAGGCCAGCAGCGAGGGCGCGCACGTGGCGAGGAGCGCAGCGATCGCGGGAACGAGGGCGGAGGTGGGCGACATCGGGCCAGAGAGGCAATGAGCGGGTCGTGCGGGCGATGACGACTTCACCGCACGGCAGGAGCGGATCGTAAGTGCAGGCGGGCCGCCCACTGTTGGGCGAGGGCAGGCATCGCAGTGCCGTCACCGCAATCGCTCGAAGACCTCCCGGTAGGCCGCGACGCAAGCTTGCCAGCTCCATTGCCCTGCCAGCGCCGATGCGCAGCCGCGTGCGGCCCGGAGGACTTCCGGCCGGGACAGCAGGTCGGCGATCCTTTCACGCAGCGCGCCGGCCGGATCGGCGCAGCGTAGTTCGACGTGGAACACGCAGCGCTCGTCGACAACCGGAAAGGCCTCGAAGACCTCGGTGCTGACCAGCACCGGTGTGCCGCAGGACAAGGCCTCCTGGAGCACCAGGGGAAAGCCTTCGCCGGTGCTGGGCAGCACCAGCAGGTCGGCCTCGCGATAGCGCCGCGCCACCTCGGACGGCGGCAGCCGGCCCAGGACCTCGACCTGGGCACGGCACGGCTCGGGCCACTGCGCCGGACTCAGCGGACCCCAGCCCACGAACCACCAGCGGGCGCCCGGCAGGTCGGCGCTGGCAGCGAGCAGGGACACGCCCTTCTTCTCCACGAAGCGCCCGACGAACAGCAGTTGCAGCGGGCCTTCACGGTGCACGTCGGCGGAGGCAGAGAACAGGCCATGGTCTACGCCATTGGGCACCAGCAGCGGAGGACGCCGGAAGCGGGTGAACTGCTGGAAGTGTTGCATCACGGGCCGCCCGACGAAGAAGACCTGCTGCGCCCGTGAAAGGGTCCACCGCCCGACGCTGCGGTTCAGCGCGCCGAGCAGACGGCGCGCGAACGCACTGCCGAATGGGATGGGACCGATGTGCTGGGTGATCGTGACGGGACGCCCACGGAGGGCAGCAAAAACAGCGGCTGCCAGCGTAGGCATGTACAAGTAGTCGTGAAGGTGCACCACGTCCACCTGCCCCACGGCTCGCCACAGTGCGATCAGCGCACGGGGCCCCCACAGCGGAGCGGGCAAGCCCAGGCGGGATTCGAGTGGATCGAACGATTCGACCGGCTCGACCACGAGGTGCGGTGTCTCAGGGATGGGACCGGGCCACTCGTCTCGCGGCCCGCCGGCCATCCAGTGCACCCGCAGCCCGCCCGTTGCCAACCCAGAGGCCAGTTGACCCGCCACGGCTTCGATGCCGCCGCCGTGGGCCGGGAAGAACGCGCTGACCTGCAGGACCCGCAGCATGGCCTCGCTCAGGCCGCATCACGACGGCTCGCCGCGTGCGGACCTGCGCGGAAGACCCAGACGGCCTGCGAGAGGAAGGCAAAGGACCAGAGCACCAGCGTGGCGAGGCCGAAGGCAAGTGTCGGAGTGAAGGTCAGGACCTCGACGGCCAGGATCGTCAGCACCACCCCCACGCCGAACTGCGCCAGCTGCTGGACGGCAAAGCGGCCGGCCTCCGGCAACGACGCCGGATGGGCAGACCGGAAGGTCACCGACCGGTGCAGGAAGTAGCTCAGCGGGATCGTGATCACGCAGGTCGCCGCCAGGCCGAGAAGGTAAGGCGCACGCAGCCAGACATCGGTGCCATGCACGATGGCCAGGTTGAGCAATGAGCACAGGAGGCCGACCAGCCCGTGCCGAACGGCTGTGGGCAGCGACACATTGCCCGCGTCAACCACTGCGCCGTTCCCACAGGGCCAGGAACTGCAGCCCGTTGGTGAGCGCCATCGGGCCGACATGGCAGGCCATGGGATGCTGCCAGGTGCGCCGCACGAAGCCGTTGGCCTCCATCCACTCGACCCAGGCCCAGTTCTTCTGGTAGAGCCCCGGCGACGCGATGCCGAACCGCCGATTGCCCAGTTCGTCCATGACACCCAGCGCCCACTTGCCGATCGGCCCCTGGTGGTTGTGGTCCTTCAGCAGCAGCAGCCGCGCCGAACAGCGGGCCATTTCGGCCAGCGCCGACATCGGGTCCGGGCAATGGTGGACGACGTCGACCGCGTAGACGAGGTCGAAGGCCCGATCCTCGAACGGGACGCGGCGGCCGTCGTACAGCGTCGGCACGACCCAGCTCGACTCGCGCTGCACGACGTCCAGCGGCGTGATGCAGTCTATGGGTGTCTTGTCCGGCAGGTGCCTGGCGAAGAAGCCGTCGCCGGCGCCGAAGTCCAGCGCCGACGGGATGCGGCCGAACGGCGCCAGCGCGGTGGCCATGCCGTCGAGGATGCGCTGGCGGTACGGCGTGGCGGACAGCCGATCGATGAGTCCGGACGAAGGCTTCATGCGGTGCGTGCGACGACGAGGTAGATGGCCGCGTTGTCCTCGATCCACTGGCGTGGGGTCAACGCGTCTTCGAGCTGCATGCGCATGTGCAGCAGCGAGTTGGACAGCATCGCCAGCAGTCCCCCCAGCAGGGGTACCGCCCCGAGCACACGGTTCCAGCCCAGGGCGCGGAACTGGGTCGTCCAGGCGAGCGGGCCGACGAGCGCCTGCACCTGGGTGACTTCGAAGCCCCGCAACGCGAGTTCCGCCAGCAGGCCGGTGCGCGTCCACCGCCGGAAGTCGGTGGGGTGCGGGTGGTACAGCCAGGTGCCATGCGTGCTGAGGATCAGCCTGCCGTCCGGGGCCAGGAGACGTCGCGCTTCACCGAGGTACCAGTCGATGTCCCAGACGTGCTCGAGCACCTGCAGCGACAGAACGATGTCGGCGCTGCCGCTCGACAGGGCCACGGGCTGCCCTGGCTCGAGACGCAGGGTGGTGGGATGGTTGGCCGGCACGTCGATGTCGCAAGGCAGGTACCGGCAGCCGCCCTGCTCGAAGAGCACACGGTAGGGCGCCTCGCCGGCCCCGAGGTCCACCACCGTCGCCGGCGGACTCGGACCTTCTCGTGCGCTGCGCGCCAGCGCCGACAGCGCCCGCGCCAGGCGCCTCAGCGTGAAGGCGTCGTGACGCCAGAACGGCGGGTCCAGGCGGGGATCGGTCATGTCGCGGCCGAGGGTCGGGACGGCGCCAGACGGATCACCTCGAAGAGGAAGGCACTCATGGCCACCTGTCCCGCCGCCAGCATCAGCGTGGCAGCAGGAATGACGACACGCATCATCGCGCTGGGGTCGAGCGCGCCGAAACTCGACTTGCTCCACCACATCCACACGCTCGCGGCGGCAAAGCCCAGGCCGGCCACGAAGAAAAGCAGCGCCGCCAGCAGGTGGGCCTCCAGCGTCACCTTCCTGGCCCAGCCCAGGCCCGCCGGGATTCGCGGCAGCACACCGATGCGGACGGCGTGCAGTGCCGACGCACCGGCGAACATCACCATCTGCAGGCCGAGGCAGGCCGACACCGCCGCGTACAGCAGGCTGTGGACGTCGAGCGTCACGATGCCCAGCGGCAACGGACCCAGGGTCAAAGCCACCGAGCCCGACACCCCCAGCGCCAGGAGCAGCAGCCCCGGATACATGAAGAGCCAGGTCGGCGCGTGGATCAGCAGGAAGCGCAGGTGGCGCCAGCCGTCGCGCCAGCTGCGCAGGTGCGGCGGCCTGTCCCTGCCGTCCGGCGAAAGGGTGGTGGGCACTTCGGCGATGCGGTAGCCGGCCAGGGTCGCCTTGACCACCATCTCGCTGGCGAACTCCATGCCGGGCGACTGCAGTCCCAGCGCCAGCATCGAGGTCCGGTCGAAGCCCCTCAGGCCGCAGTGGAAGTCGCGGATGGGGCTCTTGTAGAAGAGCCGGCCGACGAAGCTCAGCACGGGGTTGCCCAGGTACCGGTGCAGCGAAGGCATGGCGCCGGGCTTGATGCCCCCCGCGAAGCGATTGCCCATCACCAGCTGGTGGCCCGAACGCAGCGCGGCGACGAACCCTTCCAGGCGCGAGAAGTCGTAGCTCTCGTCGGAATCGCCCATGACGACGAAGCGGCCGTGGGCCGCCTGGATGCCGGCCAGCAGGGCCGCGCCGTAACCCCGCGTGGGCACGGCGACGACGCGCGCGCCTTCGGCCTCCGCGATGGCCTGGCTGCCGTCCGTCGAGCCGTTGTCCGCCACGACAACTTCACCGGCCACGCCAGAGCTCGCGAGGAACGCACGCGCCATGCGGACGCAGTTCGCCAGCGTCCTGGCCTCGTTCAGGCAGGGCATGAGGATGGTGAGCTCCAGCTCCTGCACGCCAGGAGCGGAAGCACTTCGAACCGGTCTCAGTCGTTCGAGAGTTTCTTCCATAGCTCGCACGCATTGGCGGAACGGCCGGCCATCACATCGGCCACGGTTCCAAGGTTGAAGTGCTTCATCACGCGGTAGGTGTCGATGATGACACCTTCGGTTTCCGACACCACGATCCGCGCCTCGGTGTTGATGTACCTGCGCTGCCAGCCGGCGCGGTTCGAGTCGCTCGCCATCGGGACCGGCATGAAGATGGTCGGGCACTGCGACTCCAGCCGCGCGAACACGGCTTCGGCGCGCGCCAGTTCCCGCTCCAGCGCGGGGTCGGGCCCCGTTCTGTTGCGCACGGCGCAGCTCTTCAGACCCAGCGGGCCCCCCGACTGTTTCGGCGCCACGGAGAGGCCCAGGCGCTCGCAGTCGCTGAAGTCGATCTGCAGGCCGAAGCGGTACAGCAGACGATCGAAGCCCGCCGTCTGGGTGGCACTGGGCTGCTTCTCGCCGTCGAGCGAATCGTCGGCGAACAGCACGCGGGTGCGACCCTTCCACGCACCCAGCAGGACCTGAACCTTCTCGCCCAGCGGACCCTGCGCCGGCAGCGATACCTGGCCGACGACATTGACCAGGGCGCCACCCGGGTGCATCCACAAGGCCAGGGCCGAGTACGACTGCATGCCCAGGGACAGGTGCAGGAAGGGCTCGTTCACAAGCCGCGCCGACACCTGGCGTTCGATCAGGGCGTCGGTGCTCCAGGGCACAGCGTTCAGGCGGTGCTGGGCATCGTGGAGGAAATACGCGGCGTGCAGCAGTCCCAGCGTGCCGAGCGTTACCCGGGCCCAACGGTGGCCCAGCACGAAGAAGGCCGATCGCACCAGCAGCAGCCCGGCCAGCGCGAGCAAGGGCAGCGCATAGCGCCCGTTGCCGCTGGTGGCCATCCACAGCACGTACGAGATGAGCGCGAAGAGGCCCAGCTGCGCATCGAGTCGCTGCCACAGTGCCTTGCCCACCCAGGCGCCGAGCCCGGACTGCCACGTAAGCCGTAGAACGGCGGCACAGGCCAGCACGGCCAGCGCGGGCAGGCGCAGATCGGGGCTGGGCACCTCGGTCAGGATGTGGCTGGACAACAGCACGGTCTCGAAGGGACGGGACAGGTAGTCCCATGCCGACGAAGGGATGAACCGACTCGCGACGATGGGCTGAACGGGCGCGAAAGGCGACTGGAACCAGTGGTTGAAGAGCGGGAACAGCGGGTTGCCGAACTGCTGCCACAGCCACAGCGACCAGGCGCCCATCCCGGCCACCGCAAACCCGGCGGCCGAAGCGGCCAGCACCAGCAACTGGCGCACGGCCAACTGGTCGCTCAGCCAGCGCACCAGCACGAAGCCGGCGAGGGCGAGCACGAAGACGGCATTCACCGGCTTGATGGCGAAGGCCAGCCCCATGGCCGCACCTGCGGCCACCACGGCAGCCACGGCCGGCTTGGGCGAGGCCATGATCGCCAGCGCGGCCAGCACCAGGGCGTTCGAGTACGGGTCGATGGACGAGGTGCCCAGCGTTACCAGGAAGACAGGCGACATCCACGCCAGCACCAGCGCGGCCCAGCGAGGCCACCGCTGCGCATCGCCCGGGCCCCACAGCAGACCGGCCACGCGGTGCAGCGGCCAGATGGCCGATGCGTGCAGCAGCGTGAGTGCGGCCCCCACGGCCCAGGCAGGCCAGTCGGCCGCCACCATGCCGTACAGCGGCAGGTAGCCCAGCGGGTTCTGGTAGCTCTGCGGACCGGCGGCGTACAGGTCGGCCTCGTGCCGGCCGGTCACCCAGGAGAACGGCAGGTAGAGGTGGTGGTTGATCAGGTCCCAGGAGATCTCGGACCCGACGGCGAACACCCAGACCAGGCTGGCCAGGGCGAAGGCCGTCACCACCGCCAGCCGCTGATACGTCGGCGCCGAGCTCACCCGACCGGGGGCGGCGGACATGACGATCGGCTCACGGGCATGGAGGTCCATACGCTGGCAAAAGGGGGTGGCGGCAGCACCGAGCATGGCGCCGTGCGCGGCGCGTTCAGGAAGGAAAAGAGGCGGCCGAAGCCGCCTCTTTCTTCACATGAAGCTCGGAAAGCTTACTTGCACGAGCCCGGGCGGAACTTGGCCGGGATGCTGCCGCCGCAGGTCCAGCTCGGGATCGGCTGGCCGATGGTCGTCGAGCTCGGGGTCAGGGTGATGTTTGAGCCGTCGATGGTGGAGTCACCAAAGGCTTGCGCGACGACAGTGATGACGCCAGTGCCACTGGTGGAGATGGAGGCGACGTACTTGGACGTCGAAGTCGACGACTCGCAGCCCCAACCGCCCGCTGCCGGCAGGGTCGACGACTGGGTGCTCTGCACGGTTTCCGTGATCGTGGTGCGGCAGGCCGAAGCCGCCAGGATCAGTTCGGAGATCTTGGCCTTCTTCGTGTAGTCCTGGTAAGCCGGCAACGCAACCGCGGCCAGGATGCCGATGATCGCCACGACGATCATCAGTTCGATAAGGGTGAAGCCCTTTTGGGCGGCGCGACCGATACGGGTCATGGTGAAACTCCTTGGGAGGGGGGTTGGGGTGGCAGACACCCCCATGAATGCAGGGTACGTGCCAGCCCCGTTTCCGCGACTTGGTGTGCGATTGGGCACACCGCCTGACGCTCTTGGTCACTCTTGCTGCCGCTGATGGGGCCTCCCGGCGCCGCATGTGACGAAAAGCGTCACCTGGGCAGTGACAGGACGGGTCGTGAAGCGGGGGGGACGAAGTGCCCGGATGCGGCAAGGGACGAGGGCGACAAGGAGGCCCTGGCGTTCCTCAGCCGATGGCGATCACCTGCCCCGACACCATGGCCGCAATGCGGTGCGGCGTGGTCTGGGCTTCGATCTCGCTCATCACGGCATCCACCTCACCAGGCTTGATGTGCGTGATGAGCACCTGGGTCGGCTGCTTCAGCTGCGCGAGTTCGTGCTTCAGCATGGCCGGGCACAGGTGCTTGCTGATGCGTGCCAGGCCGTGTTCGTCGTCGCGGAATGCGGTCTCGATGACCAGCGTGCCGATGTCCATCTGCGCCAGTCGCTCCCACAGCGCCGGGTTGGGACCGGTGTCGCCGGTGAAGACCCAGGCCGGACCGGGCGGACCCTCAGCGCGGGCGCGGGCGACGGCATACCCGACGGCGGGCACGGTGTGCGCGGCCGACAGCACTTCGATGCTGCGCTCGCCCAGCGTGATGACCTGGCCGACCTGCACCGGGCTGAATGCCAGCACCGGGTGGTCAGGGTGCGGCAGCCGGGTGAAGTCAGGCCAGATCAGTCCGTTGAAGACGTGGGTCCGAAGCGCATCGATGGTGGCCGGCAGCGCATGGATCTGGACGGCGGGCAAGGACTGCGCATGCCGCTTGCGCGTCACGCTGTCCGCCAGCAGGCCGATGGACAGCACGTGGTCCAGGTGCGAGTGGCTGACGAAGATGTGGTCGATGCGCGCCATCTCGTCGAGCGTGAGATCGCCCACGCCAGTGCCTGCGTCGATCAGAACGTCGTCGTCGAGCAGGAAGGATGTGGTCCGGCTGCCGGCGGCAATCGAACCCGAGCACCCGAGAACTCGGATCTGCATGTGGGCGGTCAGCGGACAGGGAGGTGATGGTCCGATGCTGAGCGGTGCGGCGGTTTGACGCAAGCGCTCCCTACCGGTTTGAAGTCATGGCGTCGGGGATCTATACAGCTTTCAGACCTTGGCGTGAAGCCGTTCACGCGGGCTGGAGCGCCCCTGCCATGGCCCCGCATGCCACGCCGGTGGCAGCTTCAGCGGTGGATGAACTGCATCTGCGTGCCGGCCAGCTCGATCACGTCGCCATTGCGCAGTGGCACCGACTCACCCGTCATCGGGATCCCGTTGACGCTGGGCCGCGCCGAGCCTTCCACGTGCGCGAAGGCGTAGCCGTTGGGCCGCTTCGTGATGGAGGCCACCTGCACGCCGGGCTTGCCGACGGTGGTGACCACCTTGGTGAGCGTGACTTCGCGACCGGCCGCCGCGCCGTTGAGCACCTTGATCGACGCGGGCACATTGGACGCCGCGGCGGGCACGGGCTGCAGCGTCGGCTGAAGGGCACCGAAGCCTGAGCTGCGCGGGCCTTCGGCGGACATCGCGCCACCCGGCCGCATGATCATGGTCTTTTCGTAGTCGACACCTTCGTCGACCATGAACTTGATCTTGTACTTGCCGATCTCGACCGTGTCGTTGTGCTGAAGCAGTTGCTTCTTGACGGCCTTGCCGTTGATGTAGGTGCCGTTGGTGCTGTTGAGGTCTTCGATGAAGACGTCGGCACCCACCATCTGCAACACGGCGTGCTCGCCACTGACGGCGAGGTTGTCGATCACGATGTCGTTGTACGGCCGACGACCGAGCGTGGTCTTGTCCTTGGTGATCTGGACTTCCTTGATGACCACCCCGTCGAGGGAAACGACCAGCTTGCCCATCCTCACCCCCTACGATGCCCTCTGATGGCGACCCGCGGCGCGGACCATCTTGTTCGAATAACCGTGCTTCATGCCGTGGATCATCGCCGGAAAGGCCACCAGGACCTCGACGCGGACGCGGTGCCCCCGGGGGCACGCGCCAGAACGACGGCGATATTATCCTTTCCGCCTGCGTCGTTGGCCGCATCGATGAGGGCCCGCGTGGCGTCCTGCAGCGAGTCGTGCGCCAGCAACACTTGCGCGATGGCGGCGTCATCGAGCATGTCGGACAAGCCGTCGCTGCACAGCAGATAGACGTCGCCGGGCAGCACATCGTGCTGGTGCGTCTCGAGCAGCACGGTGTCTTCCACGCCCACAGCACGCGTGACCAGGTTCTTGTTGGCCGAGAACGCCGCCTGCTCCGCGGTGATCAGGCCGGCGTCGATCTGTTCCTGCAGCAGCGAATGGTCGCGCGTGATCTGGTTCAGCCGGCCCGCACGAAGCCGGTAGGCGCGGCTGTCGCCGACGTGGCCGACCAGCAGGCGCGCATCCCGGAACACCGCCAGCACGAGCGTGGTCCCCATGCCCGCGTACTGTGGGTTGGAATTGGACGCGTTGAAGATGGCACGGTTGGCGTTGTCGACGCAGATGTCCATCGCACGGCGGACGTCGGCGTCGGTGGCCTGGGTGGTGGCTTCGAGCAACCAGCGGCCGAGTTCGGTGCGGATGAAGGAAGTGAGCATGTTGCTCGCCACCTCGCCGGCGTTGTACCCGCCCATGCCATCGGCGAGCACGGCCAGCGATGCACCGTCTTCGACGGCCACCGAATCCTCGTTGTTGCTGCGCGCGCGACCGGCGTCGACAGCGGCAAAGAACTCGATCGGCATGGGGTCGACTTGACGCACTGGGCTCTGGTAGATATCCATTGTGCATCGGAAGTGCCCCCCCTCGGCGTCCGGCAAAACCTCAGGGATGTGACTTCGGTCCCGCGCCGTCGCCGGCCGCAAGGGGCAAGGCCGCGGCAAGTTCACCCAGGCGGGCGGCCACGGCGGCCGCAGAGGCCGGGCGCTGCGCGGGGTCGGCATGCAACAGATGGGCCACCAGCCGGGCCAGGTCGGGGTGGAGTTCGGGGCGCAGGCTGCGCAGATCGGGCGCTGCCTGCGTCGCCACGCTGTGCAGCAAGGCGCCCAGGGTAGGCGCTTCGTGAGGCAGGCGGCCGCTCAGCATCTCGAAGAGCATGACACCCAGGGCATAGAGGTCGCTGCGCGCCGTGGGTGTGCTGCCGGCCAGCAGTTCGGGCGCCATGTATGCCGGCGTGCCCAGCATCAGCCCGGTGCGCGTGGCTTCGGCATCGTCGGACCGGGCCAGGCCGAAGTCGGTCAGCTTCACGACGTCGGTGGCCCAGTCGACCCGCACGTTGGAAGGCTTGACGTCACGGTGAACGAGGCCGGCCTGATGCGCGTGGGCGAGCGCCAGTGCGACCTTCGACACCACCTTCAGCACGACCGCCTCGGGAAGAAGCCGGGCGTGCCGGACGTACCGTGTGAGATCGGACCCGGGTACGAGCTCCATGGCAATCCAGCCGTGGCGACCGGTTTCGCCGGCGTCGAGCACGGCGGCCACATGGGGATGCCGAAGCGCCCGGGTGGCATAGGCTTCGACCAGAAAGCGGTTGCGTGCGTCGTCCAGGGCGTCGTCGCTTCCCGCGTCGGCCAGGGGCAGCACTTTCAGCGCTACGAGGTCACCCTGGATGTCGTTCACCGCGAGGTAAACGCGCCCCACGGCGCCTTCGCCGAGCAGGCGCAGCGTACGGTAGGGACCGAAGCGAAGGTTCATGGGCAGGCGCCAGGGGCCGACCCGGCATGTTCAGTGGGGCTCGGCGGCGGCCTTGCGATTGCGCTTGATCACCATGGCGATGGCATAGACCATCAGCGCGCCGGCCAGGCCCGCACTGTAGCGAAGCCCATCGATCACCTCGGGCAAGGCCCCCGCCCGCGGCGGCGGCGTGGTGGGCAGATAGCCCAGCACGGCGGGGTCCGTGACCGCCATCGTGCCCGCGATCCAGCCGAGCAGCATGCCGCCGGCCACGATGATGGCCGGGAAGCGGTCCATCAGCTTGATGACCAGCTGGCTGCCCCACACGATGATGGGAATGGACACCAGCAGACCGAACACGACGAGCGGCATCTTGTGGTCGCCGCCGGCGCTTTCGGCGGCACCGGCAATGGCGATGACGTTGTCGACGCTCATCACCAGGTCGGCCACGATGATGGTCTTCACTGCGGCCCAGAGCTTGTCGGAAGCCTGGATGTCGCCGTGGCCCTCCTCGTCGGGCACCAGCAGCTTCACGCCGATCCACACCAGCAGGATGGCGCCGACCAGTTTCAGGAAGGGGATGGCCAGCAGCGTCAGTGCGAAGAAGATCAGCACGACGCGCAGGATGATGGCGCCGGCCGTGCCCCAGATGATGCCCTTCGTGCGCAGGTTGGGCGGCAGTTGCCGGCACGCCAGCGCGATGACGACGGCGTTGTCGCCACCGAGCAGGATGTCGATGAGAATGATCTGGCCGACTGCGATCCAGAAGTCGGCTTGCATGAACGTGTCCACTGAAGGGCCCTCCGCCGGTAAGTGTATCGGCGGGGTCGCGCGCCGCCTGCTGTGGAAACTACAGAGCCGGCGCGCATCGGCGCCCGGCCCCGAAGTCCTACAGCAGCGCCTTCAGCAGCTTGGCCATTTCCGAAGGGTTGCGCGTCACGGTGAAGCCGCACTCCTCC
>LNFM01002148.1_pt1 | contig 42037 bp, 52 predicted proteins | sample 596031 | NCBI WGS metagenome assembly LNFM01 (sample SAMN04254537, study PRJNA301005) | activated carbon metagenome | isolation source: dual media filters at the Ann Arbor, Michigan drinking water treatment plant | place: USA: Ann Arbor
CTTGAATCCTTCGGTGTGAGAGCCTGGATTCTACCGGTGGCTGACTCTCTGACTATCGTTTCAAACGTTGCACTTATTCTATGAATTCAGGCTTAAAGATCGCGAACTGATCGGTCAGTGGTTCCGCAGTTACCTGCCGCGTGAGCGCAGCTTGCTGTCACAGGTGGCCCAGGAGATGAATCAGCAGATCGCCAATTACATCCGTGGCAAGGTGATCGAGATCATCATCTGTGGTGTGGTCACCTACATAGTGTTCGCCGCCTTAGGCCTTAACTACGCTGCCCTGCTGGCGTTGCTGGTCGGCTTGTCAGTCGTGGTGCCTTACATCGGTGCGGTGGTGGTCACTATCCCCGTGGCACTGATCGCGTTGTTCCAGTGGGGCTGGAGCGACCAGTTCATGTACCTAATGTTGGCCTATGCGGTGATCCAGACGCTGGACGGCAACGTGCTGGTGCCCTTGCTGTTTTCCGAAGCGGTTAACCTGCACCCGGTCGCCATCATCTGCGCCGCGTTGCTGTTCGGTGGGTTGTGGGGCTTCTGGGGGATTTTCTTCTCGATACCGCTGGCCACGCTATTCAAGGCGTTGCTTGATGCCTGGCCGCGCAGTGAGCCGCTTAGCGGCTAATAGAGGGGTGGCACCGCGCTGAGCGTGCGGTGCCACAATGCCTGACTCAGGCGCCGTTGAGGGCCTGTGCTGCCGTCAGTACTGCTTCGACATGACCCGGCACTTTGACGCCGCGCCACTCCTGGCGCAGGACGCCGTCACGATCGATCAGAAAGGTGCTGCGGTCGACGCCCAGGTACTCTTTGCCATAAAGCTTCTTCAGCTTGATCACGTCGAATAGCTGACACACCGCTTCGTCTTTGTCCGAGATCAGTTCGAAGGGAAACGCCTGTTTGCACTTGAAGTTCTCATGGGACTTCAAACCGTCCCTGGACACGCCGAAGACCAGCGTGTTGGCAGCCTGGAAGGCGGCGTAGTGGTCGCGAAAGCCCTGGCCTTCGGTGGTACAGCCCGGCGTGCTGTCCTTGGGGTAGAAGTAGATAACAACGTTCTGCCCCTTGAGCGCCGACAGTTTTACGGTCAGGCCGCTGGTGGCCTGGGCCTGGAAATCATCAACCGGCTTGTCGAGTGTAACGGCCATTAAAGGCTCCTTCAGGCTGGGGTTTGCGGACGCCAGGGTTCGATCAAGGCGTCCAGATTCAGGGCGTCAGCAAAATCGAGGAACTGGTCGCGCAGCCAACTGATCTGGGTGCCAGCGGGCAATGTCACCGTCAGGGTTGCATTGAGCATGGTGCCGCCGGTCTGCGGTGCGAGGTAGGTGTCGCAGGTCAGGTTTTCCAGCTCGACCTGGTGGTCGAGGAAGAACTGGCACAGCTCATTCAGAATGTCCGGACGGTACACCGAGCTGACATAGGCGACGTAGGGAAGGGCCTGGGGCCGATTCTCCGCCGCGCTGCAGCGTGTGACGTTAACGGAGAACTGATGCTTCTTGGCCAGGATTGGCAGGCTGGACTCCAGGCGCGCCAATGCGTCCCAGCTGCCGGAAATCTGCAGCACCAGCGCGCTCAGCTCGCCGTGGCGGCTCAGGCGTGTGCTGATCACCGCACAGCGATTCTCGTGGCTGGCACGGCACAGCACGTTGGTCAGCTCCATGGCATTGGGGCCGAGTGCACTGATAACGAGGAATTGTTCGCGGACTGGGGGGGTGGACATGCAGCCTTCCTAAAACGATGAGCGGTCGGCCCGCTGTTCACGGTGCCGATCAAAGCCGGAAGGGTAGCGAAAAGCGCTGCTCAGGGGAATGCTCATGGACGTTCTGCGCAGCGAATGTTGCCGGGTACGTCCCACGCAGCCATTGCCGACAGGGCGCGTCCGTCGCTTGTACAAGGCAGGTGGCGCCAGTACCATTACGGCTCTCTTTTTCCGGCAGGAGCGGTTGCATGATTGCGGGCAGTATGGTGGCACTGGTCACGCCCATGGATGCGCAAGGTGGTCTCGATTGGGACAGCCTGAGCAAACTGGTGGATTTCCACCTGCAAGAGGGCACCAACGCCATAGTCGCAGTCGGCACCACCGGCGAGTCGGCAACGCTGGAAGTGGCCGAACACATCGAGGTGATTCTTCGCGTAGTCGATCAGGTGGCCGGGCGAATCCCGGTCATCGCCGGCACCGGTGGCAACTCCACCCGTGAGTCGGTCGAGCTGACCCGCGCCGCCAAAGAAGTTGGCGCTGATGCGTGCCTGCTGGTGACGCCTTATTACAACAAGCCGACTCAGGAAGGCCTGTACCTGCACTTCCGGCACATCGCCGAGTCTGTTGCCATCCCGCAAATTCTCTACAACGTGCCGGGTCGTACCGTATGCGACATGCTGCCGGAGACGGTCGAGCGCCTGGCCAAGATCGACAACATCATTGGTATCAAGGAAGCCACAGGCGACCTGCAGCGTGCTCAGGACGTGCTTGATCGTGTGAGCAAGGACTTCCTGGTCTACTCCGGCGATGACGCCACTGCGGTTGAGCTGATGCTGCTGGGTGGCAAGGGCAATATTTCGGTAACGGCCAACGTCGCTCCGCGCGCCATGAGCGACCTGTGTGCCGCGGCCATGCGTGGTGAAGCGGCTATCGCCCGCGCTATCAATGATCGGCTGATGCCGCTGCACAAGGCGCTGTTCATCGAGTCCAACCCGATTCCGGTGAAGTGGGCGCTGCACGAAATGGGCATGATGCCCGATGGTATTCGCCTGCCGCTGACTTGGCTCAGCCCGCGTTGTCATGAACCGCTGCGTCAGGCCATGCGCCAGTCCGGCGTATTGGTTTAATTGAGGAATTACTGCGCATGAAGCGACTGGCCGGATTCTCTGCACTTGCTCTTATCATCACCAGCACCAGCGGTTGCGGCTGGCTCTGGGGTGACGATGGCTATTTCCGCGACCGCGGTGGCGACTACCTGGGCGCACGCCAGGCTGCACCAATGCAATTGCCTGAGGGCGTACAAAGCAAACGTCTTGACCCCCTGCTGCCGGTGCCGCAGCAAATCGCCAACAGCACTGCGGTAGAAGGCGAGTTTGAAGTGCCTCGGCCCCAGGCTATGGCCGTGCGTGCAGATGCCAGCGAATTCAGTTTGCAGAAGAGCGGCGACTCCAGCTGGCTCGTCGCTCAGCGTGTGCCTGCAGAAGTCTGGCCGATGGCCCGTCAGTTCTTCGAAGACAGCGGCTTCCGCATTGTCGACGAGCGCCCTCAAACCGGCGAATTCAGCACGGCATGGCAGCGTGTTGATGAGCTGTCGACCGCCATGGCCCGCCGTCTTGGTGCCCGTGTTGCCAACGCCGAGTCTGCTGAAACCCGCGTGCGAGTGCGCATCGAGCCGGGTGTGCAGCGCAATACCAGCGAAATCTTTGTGGTCAGCGCCGAGCGCCCGGCGGGTAGCTCGGCTGACGTGCCTTTCACCACGCGCAGCAGTAACGCAGCGCTCGATGGCGCGTTGCTCGACGAGTTGGTTGCCAGCATGGCGCGCGGCGCAGAGCAGGGTGGCTCGGTCTCCTTGTTGGCTGCCCGTGACTACGATGCGCCAAGCCGCGTGAGCCTGTCCGAAGACGGTAACGGCAATCCGGTCCTGAACCTGGGTGCTGACTTTGACCGCGCCTGGTCAGGCGTAGGTCGCTCCCTGGAAATGGCTGACGTGCGTATCGACGACATCAACCGCAGCCTGGGCGTGTATTACGTCAACCTGGCAGAAGGGGCTGAGCGCAAGGACGAGGCGCCAGGCCTTTTTGGTCGCCTGTTCGGTCGTGAGTCGAGCAAAGAAGAGATCGATGCCCGTGCCGAGCGCTATCAGGTTCGCCTGACCGCTGTGGGTGACAGTGTTCAGGTGACTGTCGAGAAAGACCTCAATACCGTCGCGCCTTCAGATGTGGCGCGTCGTGTGCTGGGCTTGATCCAGGAAAACCTGGGCTAATCTCCAGACGTTTGGTGCAGCATTATCAATAGGCGAAACCCTCGGGTTTCGCCTGTTTTGTTTCCTAAAGGCGGAAATTCATGACCACTCCTTCGACCCTCAGCCTGAAAAAGATCTATTCGGGCAAAGTCCGCGACCTCTACGAAATCGATGAATCCCGAATGCTGATGGTCGCCACCGATCGCCTCTCGGCCTTCGATGTGATCCTCGCCGAACCGATTCCAGACAAAGGCAAGATCCTGACCTCGATCTCCAACTTCTGGTTCGACAAGCTCGCAGACCTGGTGCCCAATCACTTCACTGGCGACAAAGTCGAGGACGTGGTCTCGGCAGCCGAGCTGCCCCTGGTCGAAGGCCGTGCAGTGGTGGCCAAGCGGCTCAAGCCGATTGCCGTTGAAGCGATTGTGCGCGGCTATATCGTCGGTTCCGGCTGGAAGGAGTACCAGAAAAGCGGCACCGTTTGTGGTATCCCGCTGCCGGCAGGCCTGAAAGAGGCCGCCAAGCTGCCTGAGCCGATCTTCACCCCGTCGACCAAGGCCGCTGTCGGCGACCATGACGAGAACATCAGCTTTGCCCAATGCGAAGCCATTATCGGCGCCGATATCGCCGCCCAGGTGCGTGATACAGCGATTGCCCTGTACCGTGCTGCCGTCGAGTATGCCGCAACACGTGGCATCATCATCGCCGACACCAAGTTTGAGTTCGGTCTGGACGAGCATGGCACCCTGACCCTGATGGACGAAGTGCTGACCCCGGACTCCAGCCGCTTTTGGCCAGCCGAGAGTTATGCCGAAGGCAGCAACCCGCCGAGCTTCGACAAGCAGTTTGTGCGTGACTGGCTGGAATCCACCGGCTGGAACAAACAAGCGCCTGCCCCAGCGGTACCCGCTGACGTGGCGCAGAAGACTGCCGACAAGTACCGCGAAGCTCTGACCAAGCTCACTGCGTGAGCCCAGCGGCGCCTGTTTTTATCGCAAGCACCTGAAAGCATGCGAAAAAATTAAAAACAGGCTTCGCTAAATGCGCATCTGCTGCTATGATGCGCGCCGCCGTGGGAAGATGCCGGAGTGGCCGAACGGGACGGATTCGAAATCCGTTGTACCAGCGATGGTACCTAGGGTTCGAATCCCTATCTTCCCGCCATATTGAAACAAGCTTAAGCCCTTGAAATGGTTGAACATTTCAGGGGCTTTTTCTTTTCTGGCGGGTAAGTTTGGGCGATTCTTGGACCAAATCGACGTTTTGCAGTCCTTCGCTGTCCGCCGCTGGCCAATCAAAAGCCCATCATTTCAGAAACCATGCCTGCCATGCTCTTCGTGTTGGACGGAATCCATCGGCCATAGTGCTTCTTGACCATGGTGGTGTCAGCGTGGCCAAGCTGGCGTGCCACCCACTCAAGCGGCACATAGCTGGAAATGGCCTGGCTGGCGAACGTATGGCGGCACTGGTTCGGGCCTCGATGGGCCACGCCGCTGCGCTTCAGGTGCTCGGTCAGCCACTCGCTGACGTTCTGCACGCTCCATGGCACGCCGCTGATTGAGTTCCGGAACAGCAGGGTGACCCGCTCCTTCTTGTGCGTGACGTTATCGCGCTGCGTCACCTGCAGCGTGATGGGCGTTTGCCCCTTTGCGTCCTGCTGGATTTGCTCGAGCAGTTCCATTGCCGGCGCGATCAGCTCGACAAAGCGGATGCGTGATCGCTCCTTTGGCACTTTGTATTCACCGGCCACCCGCGCGCGCCTGATGTGAATGCCGCCGGCTTCCCTGTCTATGTCTTCGACGGCCAGGGCGACCAGCTCTGATACCGACAGCCCCGTCCAGCAGTTGAACAGGATCATCCTCACGTCACTCATGCGCGCGGGGTCGCCGGCCGCAATCTGTTTGATTTCATCCCGGCTGAACGGGTTGGCAAACTCCGTTTCGCCATCGCGCTCGATGTTGCTGATTCGCTCAAGCGGGTTTGCGCGAAGGATCCCGTCTTGAAACGCATCACCCCAAACCCCACGCACGACCGTGAACACGTCATTGACGGTCTTGGGTGAAAGCCCGGCGCGCAGCAGCTTGGCCTGGAACAGCTCAAGGTCGCTTTTGCTGATATCAACAATGCGGCGCGGGCCTGCCCAGGATAGAACGTGCTTCGACTTTGACCGGTAGTTGTCGAACGTGGTTTTTGCCTTCTTGGCCTTGATCACTTCAAGCCAGATATCCACGCCCTCGGCAACGGTGCGCTTGATGCTGGCCCCGCCGGTGGTGGAGAAGATCGCGGCGCGCGGCGACTCCGGAAAGTGCACCGCGTAATCGAACCGACCTTCTTTGATTTCCGCCAGTACGGTGCGCCGCTTGTTGTCTGCATAGGCGATTGCAGCCTTGGTTATGTTGGCGATGCCGGGCAATGGCTCCCGGCATCGCTGACCGTGCAGATAGAACGATAGGCGTATCTGATTGCCGACTATCTCTACGCCCTGGGGCAGCTTGGCCACCCCCTTGGGCAATTGGACCTTACTCACCCGCGCCCCTCCATCCACGCTGTGATCGCCGCCCGGCTGTAGACATAACGCCCTGTAGGGTCAAGCCGGTAATGCTTGTTCTCCAACCATTTGCCGCGGTCACGGTACTTGCGCGCAGCTTCCGGGGTGATGCCGAAAACCTGGGGCAGCAAGCAGCCCCGAATCCAGTCGGCTGGAGTGACTGAGTGATCAAGTTTCTTTGCTGCAGACATGGGTATCCCCCCGCACCGGAAGGACCGGCGCTGTGATTGGTTGGCGGTGGTTAGTTGCTGGTGGGTTAGTACGGAACTGTTTCGATCATGGTGATGATGGATTCAAAGCCTTTAACGATGCTCAGCGGGCGGCCCTTGCTGGCGGACCGCAACTTAGCTACCAGGGATTCACGGCCTACAGGTGAGCGCAGCAGGTCCTTGCAGGCGTTGACGATATCAACGGCATCGCGCTTGCCCTCGTTAAACATCACCCTGTTGATGGGCTCTGGGGTCGGCGTTCGCACAAACTCGGTCGACATGGCGCGAAGCTGCCGGCGGTCTGCGGGTTTCATGGCTGGGCGATTCATGGCATCACTCGCTTGAACTCGACCACCCAAACCCAGGGGTTTGAATTCCAAGACTCGGCGCCGTTGATTGACACCCACAGTTCGCGCCATGCGTCGAACGGGTCGAGCCAGCTGCCTGGACCCGGCTCAGATTTGAATGGGTGGAAGGCGTAATCGCCGTCGCCCTGATGGATGCGGTTTATCCCTTCAGCAACGTAACGGCTCTCAAAGGCCGTCTCGCCTTCGCCAGCCTGCAGGCGCTCGACGCGCACTGCTGTAACCTCAAGGAGCAGGCGGCAGGCCCAGCGGGGCATGTGGATTGATGGCTTGTATCCCAAGCCCTTGCGGCCAACGTCGTGAGGGCGGTCTGCGCGGTAGTGGATTGCAGCCATTTTCTCATCGCCATAGACGGCAAACGTCTCGCGCACCCAAAGCTTTTCGCCTGGCTGGCCGTAAGGGCAGACGATCTGCCCATGCAGGCCGGGGCCCAGCGTCTTGAAAGGCGTAGTGGGGTCAGTCATCGAGCCGAGGAAGTCTGGCTGTGGCTTCACCAATCGCCGCGTGACCGTCTTCCGGCCTTCAAGGATGGCGCGGACCATCGGCCCGCTGAACAGGATTGGTTTCTCATTGGACATGGGTATACCTCGCCAGTGGCGTGAGTTGGTATATGAGTTGATAACTCTCAGGTGCCGCTTGCCCGGTCAGCGCATCCGGCAAGAAACGACCGGGCAGGGTGGTGATTTATGCGGCTAGCGCCTGTCGCGGTGACCACGTGTCGTTGGCCGCTGCAATGGCGGCCATCGGCGGGGGGCTTACGCTGTTGCCGCACATGAACACCTGCTCCGACTTGGTGAACTTCCGACCATCGTGCCCGTGGGTGATGATGTAGCTGGGCGGGAAGCCCTGCGCTGCATACAGCTCATGCGGCTGCAGCATGCGCAGGCAGATATCCACGATCACATACGGGTCGCCACCGATCCAGACTGTGACCAAGGCCAGGCGGTCTTTGGTGGTCACGGTGCTGACTGGCTCATCCATACCAATAACGTTCTCGCCGATGCCGTGGTACTTCATCAGGAAGGCCGCGCAGCGCAGGGCGCCTTCCTCAGCTTCTGGCGAGAGTTTTATTTCAACCAGGGCCGACTTGCCGCCACCGCCTGCGGTGATGGTGGGCGATGGCTCATCCACTGCCTGCCCAACGCTCGCGCCGAACTGCCGTGACAGAAACGCAGTGGCTAGTCCATGGTGCGTGCCGCCTGCGCTTACGGTATGCAGTGGGTCCTCTACATCCCGCGCATCGCAGTTGCCGCGCAGGTGCACCAGGTTGGCAGTCACCAGCCGCTGCTGGCTTCCTGTGTTGGTCACCGTTGAGACCGTCTGCTCCATACCCCGTGACAGCATGGTGTTGAAGCCGCCGTTGGCCTGCTCGAGGAAAGCGGTAGCGACGGCTGAATCACCCTTACTGGTGATCGTGTACATGGGACTGTCTGCGCTACGCGGCTCGGTTTGACCGGCCCGGCCGCCAACGCCCACCAAGGTTGGCGAAGCAACTGCAAACGATCCACCACGCGGCCAGGCTGTAACGGTGTTCAATGGCTGGTCCAGTGCGTGCAGTGTGTCCCGCGACCAGTTGGCGATCGGCACGATGAACGGCTTCGCCTTTTGCAGCACCTCACGCTGAATGCCTTTGGCGATGCGCCGCTCTGTGGCGTCCGCCAGGGGCTTCTTACGGCCGAAGATGCTTTGGGTGGGCAGGCTGAAGTCAATGCACTCGGCGGCAGTGCGGTAGGGCTTCTGGCCCTTTCCCGGCTTGGCCGCATGCGTTGGCTGAGGCCATACGATGGGATGGCCATCACGCCGAGCAACCAGAAACAAGCGCTCGCGGCTGGTTGGTGCACCGAAGTCGCAGGCCTTAAGAATGTTGTGCTCGACGGCGTAACCCAGGCCGCGCAGGCAGCCGAGGAACTTGAGCCAGGTGGTGCCTTTGCGCTTTGGGTCTGGCACCAGGAACTGCTCACCGCGCGGGGTGCGCTCGCCTGGTGCTGCCACGGTGCCGTCCAGCTTCATGACGCGGCCGGTCTTTTTGCAGCGCTTGGCAATGAGCGGACCCCACTGGCGGATCTGCTTCACGTTCTCCAGGCTGATGATGCGCGGCTGGGCAATGCCCGCCCATTTGATCACCACCCAGGACAGGTCGCGGATCTCCTTCTTGCGGGGCTGCCCGCCGGCGGCCTGGCTGTGATGGGTGCAGTCCGGGGATGCGTGGAACCAGCCGATATGCCGGCCGGCCAGCACTTCAACCGGGTCAACGGCCCACACATCCGTCTGCAGGTGCAGCGCGCCGGGGTGGTTGGCCTCATGCATGCTGATGGCGGCCGGGTTGTGGTTGATTGCGATGTGCACTGGGCGCCCGAGCCCCATTTCAAGGCCGGTGCTGGCGCCACCGCCGCCGGCAAACAGGTCGACGTTGATCTCGTCATCACTCTCGGCCAGCGGCAGGCCGTACTGGGTGTGGAAGTCAAACGGTGCAGGCTTTTTCAGTGAAGTCATTGGTTGGTTCCTTTTATTCCAGGCACGGGGAATCGCCCTAGTGCAAGGCGCTTTCCGGTATCTGTTGAGGAACTAGCGCCCCGGCAGGGGCGCTATTGGTCAGGCTGCTTGCAGCGCCTGCAGTGCGAAGTAGATGCGTGCGCAAGCCTCGGTATCAGGTCGCGCCCGGTGAGCCCCGACCAGCTCTTCGCCGGTGAAGTGCTTGAGGGCTTCTGCCACGGTTGGCACCTTGTACTGGTTGCCGAAACCGGCGCGGATCATCTTCTCGGTGGGCGGGCACTTGACCAGGTTCTTGCTGTTCTGACAGGTGCAGTAGTTCGGGCCGGCCTTAAAGTCGTCGGCGATTTCGTCACCGAAGAACCGCGTCAGACCGATGCGCAGAATGCGGTCATCGAACGACACGTTGTGCGCCACGCGTACGCTGGCCTGGCGCCAGATGCCCAAGAAGCCCAGCAGTGCCTCGTCCTCGGGGATGCCCTCGGCTAAGGCCATTTCAGTGGTGATGCCGTGGATGGCGGCCACTTCGTCAGGGATCACCCAGCCTTCCGGCTTGATCATCGCCTCGAAGCTGTCGACTAGCTCGCCCTGGGGCGTGTAGAGCAGGGCGCAGATATCAACGATATGTGGCTGGCTCGGGTCGCCGCTCGGCAGCTTGAAGGCCGGGAGGCCGGTGGTTTCGGTGTCGAATACGCAGATAAGGGACATAGTTTTTACTCGAGTAAAAGAAAGGCCGCTTTACGCGGCCTTGGCTTGTGGTTGGGCGATGGTGCCGCCGTCGATCCAGACGGCTTGAAGGCCGGTCGGCGGGTTCTCCATCGGTTGCTTGAGGGTGCCGGCCAGAATCACCGACTGCAGGTCGCCGGACTTGGTGAGCTGCATCAGCCACTTGAGCGCCTGGCCGCGGCTGGGCAGGTCGAGCACGTCGAGGCGGTCCAGCACCACCAGGCCGAGGCCCGAAAGGCGCGCGATGGCGGCGGTCAGCAGGGCATCACAGCGCCATTTCTCCGACTCGCTCAGCAGCCCGTAGAGGCGACCGCCGAACGTGACATCAATGGTTTCGCTGATCTGCACCGATGCCCAGCCGGTGGCAGCCGAGTAACTGGCCAAGAGCTTGTTCATCGGCCCGATGGCGTCCGCCAGAATCTCGGACGGGATACCGTTCGGGCCAAGGGCATCAGCGATCAGTGACCAGGACTTCACCAGCTCATGCTGCTGTGCGGCCTTGATGATCGTGTCGGCACGGCCGGTGGTGGCATCAAGGGCCTCTTGCAAGGCCATGCGCTTGGCGTTGAACTTGTCGCGCTCCTGGCGCAGGTCGTTGATGATTTGCTCGGCCTGGGCGATGGCGCCAGCGTTTGGCACAGTGGCCGACTCTGCCTGCAGGGCCAGCACTTGGGTGGCTGCGTCTTCTGATGCACGCACATCGCGTTCGCTGTTCTGCACGGCACGCACAGCGCTGTCCAGGTAACCGGCGTACTCGGTAACGCGGCGGGCGGCTTCGGGGTCGGCGACCTTTGCCAGGGCTTCGTGCTTGATCAGTACGCCGCCTTCAAATGCCAGCTTCTCGTTGCAGCACGGGCAGTCCAGCGCGGTGCGTGGCTTATCGCCCTGGGCTGCTTCACGTGCTGCTGCAAGCTTGGCATCCATGTCGTCACGGTGGGCCTTGTCGGTGTCCAGCTTCACGCGGCGGCGGTCGAGCAATGCGGCTTCGTCCTGCAGCTGCTGAATACGCTGCTCGCGCTGGCCGGCGGCGGCAATCGCGGACTTGTGCCCGCCCAGGGTTTGCTGGGCCTCGGCAATGTCCTGTTCGATAACCTGCACCTGGGCTGCAACAGCATCAACCTGGGCTTGGTCCACGCCGCTGACCTGAACCTCTGCGGGTTCCCAGTCGCTGGCCTTCTCGCTGCCGTAGTTCTCGCCGGTGATCAGCTTCCAGGCGCCGCGCGCTTCGCTGGCGTATTCCTTGGCCTGATCGGCGGCAACCTGTGGGCCTGACTTGAGGATCGGCTTGATCTTCTCCACCAGCACAGCCGGCGCGCCCTTGGCTTCCAGGCGGGTGGCAAACTCGTTGGGGCTGGCCTTGGCGCCGGTCAGCTCGAACAGCGTGCGGCGGCGCTCTTTGCCGTCCAGGCTGGCGAACTTGGAAGCGTCCAGCACGAACGGCAGATAGGGCATGTCGACCAGCGGGGCAGTGTTGCCCTTGGGCAGCATGACCCAGGCGGTTTGCTCTTCGCCGGCATCGTCCAGCCAGGTGACGTGGGCTTCGCCCTTCTTCTGGCCTTCGGTGATCAGCTGGCCGACGTCCTTCTTGAGGTTGACGCGGCGGGGCTGGCCGGTGAACGCCATGCTGATGGCGTCCAGCAGGGAGGACTTGCCAGCGCCGTTGTGGCCGGCGACCAGCAGCAGGGGAGCAGAAACAACAAGGGCTGCGTCACGCAGCCCCTGGAAGTTGGAAATATTGAGTTCTGTGATGCGCATGGCGGCTTACTCCAGGTTGACGGGCTCGTTGTTGGCGACCGTGATGCGGTAGAGGTTCTGGTCTGGGCTGTCGCCTTCGCCTTCCAGAGCGATGACGTTCGCCTCAAGCAGCAACAGGGTGACGCGCTGGGCATCGTCGGTGCTGAGTGCGAAGCGCGATTGCAGCCAGCTGATATCGATTGTGTCCTTGCGCAGCACCATGACGGTGATTTCGTCGATGGTGTGGCCGCCGAAGGTGCCGCTATGAATACCGGCCTGTGTTTTGAACTCTTCCTCTGCTGCACGGAAAAGGGCAGGCGAGTTTTCTAAGTCTCGACGCTCAAGCTCGTCCAGCTCTGCCTGTCTTGTGGGATTCAAACCCATGCCGGCTGCCAGATCAGCCGCGGACAGCGGCAACTCGCGTTGGTCACGCTCGCCACGGATACCGTCCACGCCTTCTGCGTAGTCATTCGGGGCCAGAACCAGCAAGGCCAGCTTTCCGGAAAGATCGATCAGGCCGTGACGGTTCGGGTCCTGGGCGTCCACAGAACCGGTGACCGTGATGCTCTTTTCCTTGAATTTGGAGTCAGCGATTTTGATCGGGATGGTGTCAACGCTGCGCGAGCTGATGATGCTGATGGCGGTATAAACCACTTCCTTTGCTTGCTCGGTGATGCGGTCAATCACCTCCTGCTGGTCTTCCTCGTTCAACTTGCTGAACGGCGTCTTGATGTTACGCAGCTCAAACAAAGCCGCTTCCACCAGGTCATGCACCATCAGTTGGTGGGCAAGCACCATTGGCTCTACGCCATGCATGCGGGCACGGTCGATTGCATCGCGATGTTCGATTTTCATAGGTAATCCTCAGTGCTTGGCTATTTGCTCGAGCTTCCGCTGCTGGGCGTTGCTCAGGAGGGTGCGCGGGCCATGGCGCTTGAAGCTGGCCCGCAGGTTTTCAACAAACTCGTCTTCCCAGGCGCCCGACGCGTGGAGTTCCGCCGCGGCGAGTAGTGAGGTGAATTCCTCAACCCGGTCGTAGAGTTCTTCCACGGTTTGGCTGGCCATGGGCTTACTCCAGGTTCAGACCGCCGGCTTCTTCGTCGGCCGCTGGCTTGGCTTCATCGGCTGGGGATTCCGGTTCAGCGTCGATGATTTCGCCGGTACTGGTGTCGACGTTGGCTGGTTCGTCATCGTCGGTATCGACCACCGCTGGCGGCTCAGGGTCGCGGTTACGCAGGTCGTTCATGTCGACCGTGTAGGCGCCGGAATCGTCGCGCTCGGCCTGAATGAAGTCCTCGACCTCTTCGCGGGTCTGCAGGCCCATCAGCAGCTCAGGGGCGTAAAGGCGACCCAGCAGGCTTGCCGCGCGGTAGCGCAGCATGATTTCCGGCATGGTCAGCCACTTGCTGCCGTTCTTGGTGAGCCAGCCTTCGTCGATAGCCATCTGCATCGATACGGTTGGCCCATCCAGGCGCTCGCCGGATTCCTTTTCGATCACCCAGGCGGTGCAAGTGCGGTGCTGAATCTTCGCCTTGCGCTGTTCGGTGACCTTCTTGCCATCCTTCCAGAATGTGGCGCTGTAGCTGATTTCCTCGGTCTTTCCAGGGGCGCTCAGATCGAAACGCAACGGACTGAATCGGCCGCAACTGTTGATCGACGCGATGATGAACTGGCTTGACCAGCTCGGGCGTCCCTCGATCACGTACAGGTTTTGCATGACCATCAGAGGATCAGCGCCCATGCGCTGGGCCATGTTGAGGGCCACGATGCAGTTCGGCAGGCCGGCACCGTTCTGTTCGTGGCCAACGACCTTGCCGTATTCCTTCTTCTCGACAAAGGCCCGGTACTGAACCGGCACCAAGGTGGAAGCGCTCAGAGCCTTGGCAACGCGCTGGATCTGGTCGAAGCCCTGGCCGGTTAGCAGGGACATGGGGGCGTCATTGGGCTTGGCTACAGCGCTGGTCTGCATCTGCGCCAGGGTGGTGGCTTGCTGGGTCATAGGAACCTCAATCGTGGTAGGGACAGGTAGACCAGCGCGGGCAATACCGCGCCGAGCAGGTGAAGGACTGTGGGTTGGGTGGAAACAGGCCGGTACGGAACATGTCGGCGGCAAACTGGATCAGGCCTGGCGTGTCTTCGTTGCCCACCATCAGCTCACGGGCGCCGATGATTTCGCCGGTACCGGCAGCGGGCTTGCCTTTGGTGCGCAGCCCGATGATTTCGGCCGGCGCAGTGCAGGGCTGGCCGGTGGTGTGCTCATACAGCAGCTCGTAGGTGCCGATCTGTGGCTTGTGGCCCTTGGTCTTGGCCGTTCCGTCGGCGGTGACAGCAGCGCCGCCGGTCTTCACGTCGGCAATGCCGATACCGTCTGCGCCTTGCTTGATGCGCGCCCGGTCAAGCGTGCCGGTCAGCCGAACGATGATCCCGCCACCGCAATCAATCTCCAGCGGCTTGGTGGTCAGCTCGACCGCCACGAAGTCATAACGGGGGCTGATGTCGTTGCAGTACTTGCTGTGCAGCACCAGGCCGGTCTGCTCGGCCTGCTTGGGCGTGATGTCCGAGCCGCGCCAGTCGACCTCGTATTCAGGCTGGCGCAGCGAGTGAACGAACAGGTCGGCGGCATCGAAGGCCGACACCGGGTTGCCGTTGACGCGACCCGCATCGAAAGCCGCGGTGCTGGCGTGAATTGCGGTACCAAGCAGGGCACGTGGGCTGCTGGGCGACTTCATGCCCAGCAGGTGCACGCCCTCCCACTGATGGGCGCAGTTGAACAGCGAGCCCCAGGACGAGGCACGCACGGTGGTGACGGAAGACATTGGGTTACCTCGAAGTGATGACGCTGGCCGGCTGTTCGGCGGTGATGTAGCCACCGATGGCGGCAGGGATGATCAGCAGCGCAAGCCAGAGCAAGCCAATCAGGGTTGAGCCGAGCCAGAAGCCCAGGCGGCGGGCGCGTTGTTTGTGGGTCATGGCGTGCACCCCTGGCTCAGCAGGTATTCTTTCAGCGCGTCCATTAGGCTGGGCTCACCCCAAAAGAGAATCACCGCTACGGTGACGCAGACCCAGAAAAGGCCATCGTTCATGGCAGCCTCACAACGAAATAGCCGCGCTTGCGGGTGATGGTGGTGCCCGCTGGTAGATCAGCGAACAGAAAAAAACCCTGCTGGTGCAGGGCTTGGGCGAAGGCGGTGTAGCCGCGGGCGACGATCGTCATAGCGCCACCCGGTACAGGAGATAAAAGCAGCCTGTAATCGTCACGATGTAGAAGGCGGCCACGCCGAGCCAGAAGGTTTTCCGATTCACTGCTTCAACTCCTGCCGTACTTGTTCGTCGATTGCCAGAGCGACCGCGTCTTGCAGCGGCTCAGCCATCAGCGACACGTTCTGCTTGACCATGAAACGGGGATCAACGTCGATCAGCCCCAGCAACTGGGACCAGAAGGCCTTGCGCTGTGCCGCCGGCGCTTCGGCCATTACTTCTTCGAGGCGCTGCCAGGTCATGTCATCGCGCAGCTTGTCGCTGCGCTGGTTGAATGCCAGGTCATGGCGCTCGCCTCGATCAACCGCTTGGTAGTAACCGGCCTCACGCGAGCCGGCATTGCTGATTGCGTGGTGCATTGGGGTTCCTCCCGGTTGTTTTCCCAATGCGCCCCAGCTAGAGGCGCATCAGTGAAAGTGTCCGGTGTTGCTCGCAAACCTCCATGCCGATACCCGGTGATGGACGCATTGCGCATTGCGTACTGTTCAGCAGGATTCAATCGCCGGATTCACTCGGCACCTGCTGACTCGTCTTCACGTTTTTAAAGAGCGTGGGCTCTTGGCCCGTCGCTGGCCGGTTGTGGCTGGCGATGGGTAAACATTACAAGAGGATGTTGTACTTGTGCAACAGTTTCTTGTAATTGCTTGTAGTTGAAAATGCAGCAGCCACAAAAAAACCCGCTCATGGCGGGCTTTGTCAGACGGGGCCGATAACATCTGCTTACGCCGTGCTCCAGCTCTGGGCTGCATGGCTAGTAGACCTTACCAGCAGGCGGCGCAGAGGGTGGCCAGGCTACGGCCTGCGGCGCCCTAAGCAGGACTTATATACAACCATTGGTTGAATAGTCGGAACGATGTGCCCATAATTGAGCCCACGCTATACAGTTGGATAGCGTCTGATACACGGCACACGCCGAAGAGGTACGTCATGACCATGATTGCAGTAGTCCCAGAAGACCAGGTTGCTCGCCAGCCCGCTTCTCGCGCTGGCCGCGTTCGTAGTCCATTGCTGAGCGATGAGTTGCTTTCGCGTGCGAAGCAAGAATGCGCAGCTCTCTACATTGATGCAGGCAGGAAGCTTCGCAAGCATGGCAGTAGTCATCAGCCGCACGCTTAGACCCATCCTAGGTGATGCCCCGTCTCAAGAGTTAGCACAAAAATTCTACGATTATAAAGTGTCCGGGAACGAGAGCTTCGGGGCACTTTTTGGCCGTGATAAAAAGCATGACCGGCCCAGGGAAGCGGTGTCGCGCCAGCTCTGGCACGTGCACATGGAAAACGGCAGCTCTGCAGCAAGCTGGGACTACATCAGCGAAAATTTCTACGAAAGAAATTTCACCCAAGACAATTTCACATCCGACACGATCCTTGTGTATGCGTATGCGCCTACTGCACCCAAAGCGCCCTATTTTCTGCTGGCTGTTCTTGATCCCGATGGGCATGACCTGATGGAAGATGCCGAACTGATGAAAGGGATCTGCCACATGTACGATAAAGAGCTACAGGATTACCGGTCTAAAATGCCCTGTAACGACTGGATCATCGTTCAATAAGCCCCGCCAGCGCGGGGCTTTTTCGTTTCTGGCTATCCGAACAGCCAGAAGCTGCCGCCGATCATGACTATTGCGCCCAGGTATACCGCTATAAACCAGATTGGCCGGCGGTCACCCTCAAAGGCGCGGTCGAACCAGTACAGAAGGGAGCGGAAACCCACTCAACGCTCCAGTCTGTAAGCAAAATCGTTCCATTCTTCTATTGCCTTCTGCGCCGCCTGCCTGTGATTTTCCATGGCTGTTTCCTGCTCACTCACAAAAAACTCAATGCAGGATTTGTATTCCTCTATCTGCAACGCTCGCATTCTCTGCGAGTAATCGTCGCCAGTATTATCAAGGACCGGCTCAGTGCACTGATGAGACGGAGAAACGATATCTGCTGACGCTACGCCAGTAGCGAGGGCAAGCATCATCAGAAGGTAATTACGTTTCACATTCCACCCCCGCGCCATACAACACGCCAGATTATCTCTTTGCCCTTATCAAAGTGCGTATCGCCCCTATCTCTGCTTCCTGAATTCGACCCTCTCGATAGGCTTCGGCCAGCTCAATTGCAAGCTCGGCGATCTGCTTTTCTAGCCAGTCAGGCAGATCAGTCCCGGTCAAAACCTCAACGGCGCCTTGAGAGTACTTGGCATAGCTCTCTCGAACTGAGCTGATCTCGTCAGGAAACCTTGACGTGGCCGAAATGACGCCGGTTTTGTCGTTGCCGAAAAGCAGATATTCAACTGTCGTCTGGAGTATCTGGGCCACGTCGCGAATGCGCGCCCCTTTGGGGGCTGACTTACCCGCTTCCCAGTTTTGCACCGCTTGGGGCGATAAATCGAGCTTACGTGCCAGCTCGGACTGGTTGAGACCCTGCAGTTCGCGGGCCCTGGCGATTCGTTTGGCGATGGTATCCATCCGCGAACGATACAAGGGGTTGTTGCAATCGGCATTGCAATAAATTCTTGTAGCTTCTTGTAAGTGGTTGTAGTCTTCCACGCAAATCTCCCCATTGGAGCTGGTAATGAGTTCTGAAATGAATGCCGTATCCCGCGCTGCAGTTGCAGCCGGTGGCCAGTCGGCGCTGGCCCGCAAGATCAAAGTCACCCCCCAAGCCGTTCAACAGTGGTGCGCCACCGGGAAGGTCCCGGCCGAGCGCGTGCTGCAGGTTGAATCGGCTTCTGGCGTATCCCGCACCGAGCTGCGCCCGGACATCTATCCGGCGCAGGACTCTGTTGAGATGGCGTCTTGATCATGTCGACCCCTGCATTAAGCGCTGAGCCGACAGCAAGGGCACGGGAGATTGAGTCTCTGGTTTTGCAGCGGCTTGTGTCTGTCGGCCAAAAGAACATTGCTGACGCAATCGGCGTGAATGAGTCGACGGTCAGCCGTTGGAAGGAAGGCGATATCGAGCGTTGGAGCAAGGTGCTTGCGATCCTCGGCCTTCAGGTAGTGCCAGTAGATGCCGTGGTCGTGAACCCGAACTACCTGCGCTCACTAGAGACGCTGGCTGAGCTGGGATTGCGGGCAGAAAAGAAGCGGCCCGGCCCGCTGGGCTGGGACTGATCGATGCCGGCCTTTCAGATCAACGATGCAGAGTGGGCTGCCCTGGTTGAAGAGCCGGGCGACGTGTTCCTGCTGTATTGCTCGATCAGGCGCTTCATGGACTACGCAACCGGCATTGCCGGCATTAAGCGTCGTATTAGCGAGCAGATGCTGCGCGAGGTGCTTTATGTAACCCCCACCAGGGGCCGTCACGACTCGGGATCACCAACCCGCCAGCGTGTTCGTTCGGTGCTCGACAGACTGCTGACCCTTGGGGTTTTGGAGTCACGCGGGCCGATGGTTTACCTGCTTCCACTCGCCAGCAGGGATGGTCTGCCCGAAACATCAGCAACCGAACAGCAACCACATCAGCAACCACATCAGCAACCGAACGAAAACCAGCAAGAACCCAGCAATGGCGAGGCTTTCAGCGTTTCTGCTAACGAATCAGCAACCACATCAGAAACAGCTGACCCGCTGAACAGCAACCTACCTCCGATATCCGGTTTTCTTCCTACGTCACGTCACCCCGCGCACGACTCCACCGACAGGTTCCCGATGCATGACGACTGGGAGCCCACCCGCAACGGCTGGAAAGCAACCGCACTTCGAAACGGCCTGGGCGCCGCAACTGTCAGCGCTGAACTGCTGATGGAGTTTCGCTCGTACTGGATCAACCGCCCCGACAAGTACCAATCCCAAGGCCAGTGGGAACACGAACTGGCACAGAAGCTCAAGCGCGAGGTGCGAAATGCACAACGACCAGGATATTCCCAAGCAGAAACCCATCCAGACAGCGCCACCAGCAAGCGCAACGTCCGCCCGCGTTCTATCTCAGCTCCAGACCGGGTCAGGCTCGCAATCGAGCTCAACAGATCAGAGCGGGCCAAAGCCTGTGGAGCCTCTGCGCATGGATCTGCTGGAGAAGCTCTGGGTGACCATGTCGGAGACCTACGGGCACCGTTGGACGTCGAGTTTTGGCGAGAGCCCAAGGACTGATCACGCCTGGGCCAAGCACCTGACCGGCCTCAACGGTAAGCACATTGCCAACGGCCTGGCACAGCTCAGCAACCTGGACAACGACGGGTGGCCGCCCAGCGCCACGCAGTTCCGGTGCATGTGCCTGCAGATTCCAGGCATGCCAACCGAGGCAGAAGCCTGGGAGCAGGCGCTACGCGGCGAGTACAGCCATGAAGCGGTTCAGATTGCAGCCAAGGCCACTGGCACGTTCGACCTCAAGGCAGGCAGGACAACCGACAAGCACCTTCGGGCTCGCTTCAACCGCGCCTTTGCCATCGTCCGCGCCCGCGCCGTCATGGGTAAGCCGCTGACCGAAGAAATACCCGAAGGCATCGAGCACGAAACCAAGACCCCGATGCAGGTCCAGTACGCCGCATCACACCGGCAGGTGCGCGACCTGATTACAGCCCAAGGCCTACCCACAGACCCGAAACAGGCCCGCGCTCTGCTGCTGGCCAAGATGGGTATCAAGCGGAGTGACACCCATGCATGACCTCAAGCCAGTTTCGTTCGTGGTGCCAGGTGAGCCCGTGGGCAAGGGCAGGCCGCGCGTGGGGAAGGTCGGCGGTCATGCACGCTTGTATACCCCAGAGAAGACGGCCAACTACGAAGGCCTCATCGCTCACGCTGCGCACCAAGCAATGGCCGGGCGATCACTCATAACCGGCGCGGTGATGGTCGAGCTATCCATCACCGTCAGCGTGCCTCAATCCTGGTCGAAAAAACGGAAGTTGCAGGCCCTTGCCGGCGAGATATTCCCGACCAAAAAACCTGACAAGGACAACATCATCAAGGCGATCTATGACGGCCTCAACGGCGTTGTGTGGGTTGATGACGTCCAGGCAGTTGATGGCCATCAGCGTAAGCGGTACGGCGAAACCCCGGGCGTATCCGTGCGCGTGGTCCCGCTGATTGGGGGTGAAGCATGAACAAGCCTTGCTGGCATTGCCGGGAGTTCGGCGAAGACGGCTTCGTGTTCATCGCCGTGGACCAGATGCTGCCGGACGGCACAATGATCGGGCTACGACATGCGATCCATCCGTTCGAGCTCGACCAAGCGCAAAACCCGCGCACAGTTTTGGTGCAAATATTCGATGAATTGACTGCGATGCTGGAGCGGGCAAGTGCTCAACCGCCCATTACCTCGCGCGCGTGCGCGTTTGGGGGCTGACATGCAGGCCGCCCAGGAGCTGCGCGTCGACTGGTTCCAGGTCATCACCGCCTTGGGCCGTGCCGGTTACTCGCCGCAGTCTGTCGCTGACGCCATCGGTGTGGCCCGTACCACGCTGCTGGGTTGGAAGCAGGGCGCAGAGCCTCGTTACAGCGAGGGAGAGCGCCTTGTGGCGTTCTGGTGCCAGGTGACTGGTGGCGACCGTGCCAGGCTGCCCACGTGTTCGATTGGGGACTGGTGGGCGTACCACTCGAAATAGTCGGGAATCCGACACCCACCCCCACCCATGCTGGCCTCCGTTGCAATCCCCCATGCACCGGAGACCACCATGCCAGCCCCCGAAAACCTTACCGCGCACACCCCAGGCGAGCCGCTCGCCACCGCAGCCACGCCCACCGCGCCCGAAGAACATTCCGGCGATGACAAGTTTCCGCTGGGCGCTCCAGCATTCTCGGCCAGACACAACGGCGGTGGCCGCTGGAAGATCTGGTATGCACCGACAGAAGAGCAGGCCGACTGGTTCAGCGACTTCGTTGCTATCGGTGAAGGCGCCAAGGCCCAGGCCGAAGCAGAGGCCGAGCGCCTGAACGCGGGTGGCGAGCCCTTCGTCAAGCCTGCTGAGCAGCAAGGTCAGGCAGCCAAGGCCGCCACCGCAGCCACGCCTACCGCGCGTGCAGTCGATCCCACCACCCTCAAGCAGGCAGTTATGACGCCTGACGGCTGGCTCTGCCCTGAGCCGAAGGCAGGTGCGTGATGGGTAGCAAACCGAGCAAGCCGAAGGTTGTGCAGCAGGAAGACCCGCAGGTTGCCGCACAGAAGGCAGCCGACGAAGCAGCCAAGAAAGCCAACGAGGAAACCGCACTGCGCAAGAAGCGCCGCGGTGAAAGCAGCCTGCTGTCATCCGGCGGCGCGGCTGGCGTTGATTCCGTCCTCGCAGGTGGCAAGAGAACTCTAGGCTCATGAACCCCGATCAGATCGTCAAAACGCTGAGCACGCTGAAGTCGCTGCGCACCCCGCATGAGACGGTCTGGCGGGACTGCTACGACTACACGCACCCCATTCGCGGTTCCGGGTTCTACTCGGACGTTATGACCGCCGACGAGGCCCTTCGGCGCCGCGCACGGCTGATCGACTCCACCACCACCGACGCTTCTCGCATCCTGGCCAGCGCGATCATGGGCGGCATGACGCCGGCAAACTCGCTTTGGTTCGGCATGGACGTTGGCGGCGAGACCGAAGACGAGCGCCGCTGGCTGGATGACGCCAGCAAGTTCATCTGGGAGAACATCCACGCCAGCAACTTCGACGCGGCCGCTTTCGAGGGCCTGATCGACGTTGTCGACGCTGGGTGGTTCGTGCTCTACATCGACGAGGACCGGGAGAAGGGCGGGTACACCTTCGACCTGTGGCCTATCTCCAGCGTGTACTGCTCGGCATCCAAGTCGGGCGGGCGCATCGATACCGTGTATCGCACCTACAAGCTCACCGCCGAGCAGGCACTGAACGAGTTTGGCGAGGCCCTGAGCGAAGGCACCAAGAAGCTGGCGAAGGACAAGCCAAGCGAAATGGTCGACTTCGTGCACGCGATCTACCCGCGCAGCACGTACATGGTCGGCGCCCGCATGGCGAAGAACATGCCGATCGCGTCCTGCCAGGTCGAGGTTGCAGCACGCCAGATGGTGCGTGAGTCGGGTTATCACGAAATGCCGGTCGTTGTGCCGCGCTGGATGCTGATCCCTGACAGCGTGTATGCGGTCGGTCCTGTGCTCGACGCGCTGCCCGATGCCCGCACGCTCAACGAGCTGTGCAAGATGGACTTGGCAGCCGGTGACCTGGCCATCGCCGGCATGTGGATCGCCGAGGATGACGGCGTGCTCAACCCGCGCACGGTCAAGGTCGGCCCGCGCAAGATCATCGTAGCCAACAGCGTCGAGAGCATGAAGCCGCTGCAGAGCGGTTCGAACTTCCAGTACAGCGACAACAAGATTCAGCGCCTGCAGGCCAGCATCCGCAAGATCCTGATGGCCGATCAGCTCCAGGCCCAGGATGGCCCGGCGATGACCGCGACCGAGGTGCACGTGCGTGTCGCGCTGATCCGTCAGTTGCTCGGCCCGGTGTATGGCCGCCTGCAGGCTGAGTACCTGCAGCCCATGATCACGCGGTGCTTTGGCATCGCTTACCGTGCCGGCGTGCTTGGCCAGGCCCCCGAGTCGTTGGCCGGCCGCAACTACAACGTGCGGTACATCAGCCCGCTGGCGCGTTCGCAGAAGCTCGAAGAGGTCACCGCCATCGATCAATACGTCCAGGGTGCCTTGGTCGCCGCACAGGTTGATCCGAGCGTGATGGACAACGTCGACCTGGACGAAGCACAGCGCATCCGTGGTGAGGCCCTGGGCGTGCCTGGCGCCGTCATCCGCAGCAAGGCAAACGTCGAGGCCCGGCGCGAACAGCGAGCGGCTGACCTGCAAGCGGCCCAGCAGCAGGAACAGCAGGCCGCCATGCAGCAACAGGTCATGCAGGCCGCAACCAAACAGGCAGGTGCAGCATGACCCCGGAACAGACCGACGCGATGTTCAAGCGGGTGTTCGAGGATCACCACGAAGGCCGCTTGGTGCTGGAGATCCTGATTCAGCGCTTCGCCCGCAACGCGGTTACCTCCGGCGGCATCGACGCCATCCTCAAGACCTACATGCAGGCCGGGCACCGCGAGGTGCTTGACCACATCCTGCTGCGCATCAACCGCGCCAGCGGCGTCAGCGATCCCAACGAAAACCAGCAAGAGGATTAACCCATGCGATTTAACCGCTTCATGTTCCCGCTGTTCTACCTGATGGCCGAGGCCGGCGCAGAGGGCGGCGAAGGTGGCGGCGCTGCCCCGGCGTCCCCGCCCGCCGCTGATCCTGCCGCCACGCTGCTGAATCAGGGCGCACAACCCGACTTCATCCCCGAGAAGTACCGCGTCATGGGTGCTGATGGCTCGCTCGACTTGGAGCAGTCCAGCCGCAAGCTGGCCGAGTCCTACGGCCACCTTGAAAAGCGCCTGGGCGGCGGTGACGTTCCACCCAAGAGTGCCGACGAGTACGCGCCCAAGCTGGAAGTGGAGGGCTTCAATTGGGACGAGTTCAAGGCCGACGAAAACACCCAGTCATTCCTCAAGGGTGCCCATGCCAAGGGCCTGACCAATGCCCAGGTCGAGTACGTGCTGGGGGAATACCTCAAGGCTGCACCTGCACTGGTCGAGGGTGGCGCCGCGCTGAGCGCGCAGGAGGCATCTGCTGCGCTGCGCGAGCACTGGAAGACGGACCAGGACATGAGCCAGAACGTTCAGGCGTCCTATCGTGCGGTGCAAGCGTTCGCCAATGACGGCAATGGCCTGGGCAGCTTCGACAAGCTCATGAGCAAATACGGCAACGATCCGGACTTCGTCGCGTTCGCCGCCAACATCGGCAAGGAGCTGCGCGAAGACGTGCCGGTGGCCGGTGGCAACCCGGTTACTGACGCCGACTTTGCCGTGAAGACCTCCGAGTTGCGCGAGCAGCTGCAGGCGCTGTCCGTCGAAGACCCCAAGCGCAAAGCCATTCAAAGCCAGCTCGACTCGCTCTACGCCTCCCGCTACCCCTCCGGCACCTCCCGCCTCAAATAGTCGGGAAACCGACACCCTCGGTGCATAACCATCGCAGGCATCTCAGCAATGGGCCGGCCTGCGATGGCATGCAGACACCCGGAAAGCCCCGAGGCGCAGCACAGCCGATGCACGCCAGGAAATACAGGCCCACACCGTGGACACCCTGCCAGGCATGAACCCCGTTTCCTTTTGGAGTGCATCACATGTCTTTCCAGATCACTGAAGCCTTTGTCCAGCAGTACGCTGACAACTTCCGCCACCTGGCACAGCAGATGAAGTCCCGCTTCGAGCCGCACGTCAGCATCGAACCGAACATCGTCGGCATGTCCAAGTCCATCAACCGCCTGGGCCAGCGCACTGCGAAGCGCCGCACCCAGCGCCACGGTGACACCCCGATCAACGATCAACCGCACAGCACCCGTTTCGTCGACCTGTTCGACTGGGAAGACGGCGACATGGTTGATGATCAGGACAAGATCCGCATGCTGACCGATCCGACGTCGGAGTACGTCAAGGCCATGGTTGCCTCGCTCAACCGCGCCAAGGATGACGTGATCATCAGCTCGCTTGGCGGCAACTCCCGCGCCACCACCGGCAACATCATTCTGCCGACCGCGCAGAAGATCGCCGTGGGCGGTACCGGCCTGACCAAGGCGAAGATCATCCAGGCCCGCAAGCTGTTCCGTCGTAACGAGGCGGACAACCACAACGGCGAGGAGCTGTTCATCAGCTACACCGCCGCCGCGGCTGCCGACATTCTCGCCGACGCCACCCTGACCAGCGCTGACTATCTGGCCGGCAAGTTCCTGCAGGAAGGCGACGTCGAAGGCCGTTGGATGGGCTTTACCTGGATTCCCAGCGAGCGCACCCCGTATGACGGCAGCACCCGCAAGCTGTACGCGTGGGCGAAGTCGGGCGTCACCCTGGGCAAAGGCGCGGACATCACCACCAAAGTTGGTGAAGACCCGGGCAAGGGCTTCAACGTCCGTATCTACGCCAAGATGAGCATCGGCGCTGTGCGGGTCGAGGAAGAGAAGGTCGTGGAAATTTCGGTGACCGAAGCCGCGTAAGCGGCCCGGCCTCTCTCTGATCAGTCACAGGAGCAATGAACCATGGCTGTTGTAACCACCAAATCCACTGCCGTCACCGCTGGTGACGCGCTCCCGCAAACCCTGACCGCGCAGAAGACCCACGGTGGCCGGCTGCGCGAATCCCTGGGCGTCATCGAGGCTGTAAGCGGTGACTCCATCGGTTCGGTATACCGCCTGGTGCGCATCGGCTCCGGCGACCGTATTTCGCGCGTTCTGCTGTCGTGCGATGCGATCACCACCTGTGCCGGTGACGTTGGCCTCTATGACGTCGCCGCGGTCAATGCCGGCGCCGCTGTTGACGTCGACTTCTTCGCCTCGGCTCAGTCGCTGGCCACTGCCCTGGTCAATCAGGACGTTACCCACGAAGCGGACGCCGCAGACGCTGGCGCCGGATTCGGCCTGGCTGACGTTGAAAAGCCGCTGTGGCAAGCCCTGGGGCTGGCTGCTGACCCCGGCAAGCAGTACGACATCGCGGTAACCCTGACGGCTGCAGCCGGTTCTGCTGGCACCGTAGCGCTGAAGGCGCAGTACAGCGACGGCAACTGATCACGCCTGCCAGGGATGGCTTGAGTTCAACCGGGGCCATGTGCCCCGGTTCTTTTATGTGGAGCCAAATTCATGACCACAGCCGTTTCTATCTGCTCCAATGCGCTGCTGATGCTCGGGGCCCAGACAATCAACTCGTTCAGCGATGCTGACGCCCTGGACCGGGCCAAGCTCTGCGCCAACCTGTACCCGACCGTACGAAACAAGCTGCTGCGTTCCCACCCATGGAACTGCGCGGTAAAGCGCTTGGTGCTTTCACCTGATGCAACCCCGCCAGCATTCGGCTACGACCAACAGTTCCAGCTGCCGTCCGACTGCCTGCGCGTGCTTGACGTGGCCGAGGGCGGTTGCCAGATCGATTACCGCTTGGAAGGCCGGCAGATCCAGGCCAACACCACGGTGCTCGAGCTGCGCTACATCTTCCGCAACGAGGTGGAAAACACCTGGGACGATGCCCTTATCGAGCTGATGACCCTGGCCATGGCCGCACGCCTGGCTTACGCCATCACGCAGTCAGCGTCCATGGAGCAATCGCGCATGCAAGAGTTCCAGATGGCGCTGCGCATGGCCAAGGCCGTGGATGGGCAGGAAGAGCCGCCCCAGACCCTTGGTGACTTCCCGCTGCTGCAAGCACGCATGGGGGGCGGCTGGTAATGCCACGTATAACCCTTCTGCAAACCAACTTCACCGCCGGTGAGGTCTCGCCGCGCATGCTTGGTCGCGTCGACATTGCGCGCTATCAGAACGGCGCGGAGTTGATGGAGAACTGCTGGCCCCTGGTGCACGGTGGTGCAATCCGCCGCGATGGCACGTTGTTCTGCGCATCCGCGAAGTTCCCCAACAAGCGCAGCCGCCTGATTCCCTACGTCTTCAACAAGTCCCAGGCTTACATCGTTGAGTTTGGCGACCTGTACGTTCGCTTCTTTTTCCCGACTGGCGCGCCTATCGAGAGCAGCCCAGGCGTTCCGCTTGAGCTGGTAAGCCCTTACACCGAGGCCATGCTCGATGACCTGGAATACGTCCAGGGCGCCGACACAATGTTCATCTTCAACCAGCAGGTGCCTGTTTATCGCCTGCGCCGCGTCACCAATACCGAATGGACTCTGGCTGCAGCTCCGTTCGTGACCGTGCCGTTCGCTGAGTCTGGCTTGAAGTTCGCCACCAGCGCCACGCTGAGCGATGCAACGGTGGGCACAGGCCGTACTTTTACGTCGAGCGCCAGTGCCTTCTTGGCGGGTGACGTAGGCCGGCAGATCGTGGCCGGCGGTGGCATTGCAGAAATCACCGCATACACCAGCGCAACCGTGGTCACCGTCGAGGTGATCACTGCGTTTGCCACCACGGCGCTGGCCGCCTGGCAAATGACCCTTTCGCCGCAAGCCACCAACACGGCAGAAGCGAAGGACCCGGTCGGCAAGGTCATCAACATGACGCTGACATCTGACGGTACTGCTGCTCTTGCCGGCTGGCGCGCTGGTGACGTGGGCAAGTACGTCAAGATCAATGATGGCCTGGTGCAGATCACCAGTTACACCAGTCCTACGGTGGTTAAGGGCGTCATCAAGTCGGCGCTGACATCCGTGATCGGCGCGACTGCAAACGCTTGGTCGCTGGAGTCGTCAGTGTGGAATGCAGAGGATGGCTACCCGTCCACCGGCACCCTGTACGAGCAGCGCCTGGCCTGTGGTGGCTCCATCAACTACCCGCAAACCGTATGGCTGAGCCGTACAGGCGAGTACCTCAACTTCGAACTGGGCACCCGTGACGATGACGCCATGTCCTTCACTGTGGCGTCAGACCAGATCAACCCGATATCGCACCTTGCGCAGATCAAGGTGCTGATCGCGCTCACCTATGGCGGTGAGTTCAGCATGACGGGCGGCGTCGAGAAGCCCATCACGCCAACCAACATCCAGGTTAAGAACCAGTCGGTATATGGCTGCAATCGCGTGCGCCCCGTGCGGATTGGCAACGAGCTGTATTTCATTCAGCGCTCCAACCGCAAGCTGCGTGCCATGGCCTACAAGTACGACTCGGACGCCTACGGCTCGCCTGACATGTCGGTGCTGTCCGAGCACATCACCGAGGGCGGCATTACCGATATGGCCTACCAGCAGGAGCCGGAATCCATCCTGTTTCTGGTTCGCGCTGACGGCGTGATGGCCACCCTGACCATTGACCGAGATCAAGACGTGGTTGGCTGGGCCAGGCAGACCACCGATGGTGTATTTGAGTCCGTGGCCACCATACCGACCGAAGAAGGCGAGCAGGTTTGGTGCATCGTCAGGCGCACCGTCAACGGCAACACCGTGCGCTATGTGGAGCGGTTCAGTAAAACCGTGAGCGTCGACTGTGGCATCACCGGCACCAGTGTCGGCGGTGCTGATACCTGGTCTGGCCTCGGCCATCTGGAAGGCAGGCTGGTCGACATCGTCGCCGATGGCGTGGTCATGCAGCCACAGGTCGTTACGGGCGGCCAAGTCACGTTGCCGCGTGATGCCTTCGCAGTACAGATCGGTCTGCACTACAAGACCACCATTAAGACGCTTACCCCCGAAGTCCAGGGCGCCACCGGCAGTATGCAGGGCAACAGCATGCGCATCGGTGAAGTGACCTTGCGATTCCACGAAACCATCGGCTGCAAGCTGAACGGCCAGACCATTGCCTTCCGCAACCTGGGCCCCAGCATTCTGGATCGCCCGCCCGCGCTATTTACTGGTGATCACCGGCTGGAAAAGCTCGGGTGGGAGCGTGGCCAGGCCCAGCTACTGATCGAGCAAGACCAGCCCCTGCCGTTCCACCTGCTGTCCGTCATCAAGAAACTTACATTCAACGACTGAGGCCATCGCCATGATCAGACCCGCTACCCATGCCGACATCCCACGCATCATCGAGCTGGGCACGCTGCTGCACGCCACCAGCAGTTACGCGCTGTTGCGGTTTGACGCTGGCAAGGCCGAGCGCTTCATTCGACAGCTGATCGATGGTGTCGGCGTGGTGTTCGTTGCAGAGGTGGACGGCGTGGTGGTTGGCGGCATGGCTGGCGCGGTAACCGAGCAGTGGTTTAGCGATGACCTGATTGCCTATGACTACTCGGTATTCATTGAGCCAAGCCGACGCAACGGCGTGCTGGCCGTGAAGCTGATACGCACGTTTGAAGAGTGGGCGCGCATCAAGGGCGCGAAGTACCTGCACATGGGCATTGCCACGAACGTCAACGTCGAGGGCACCACCCGGCTTTATGAGGCGATGGGAATGCAGTTCTCGGGGCCTCTGTTCACAAAGGAGATTTGAGATGGGCGTCGAAACAGCGCTGATCGTTGCAACCGTTGGGGCTTCACTTTTCTCCGCTTACTCGACGGTACAAGCCGGCAAGCAGGCCAACCTGAACGCACAGGCGCAGGCGGATCAGGCCGTGGCCGATGCAAACACCGAGAGAAGCGCCGCCGTTGTTCAGGCAGAGCGGATCAGGAAGCTTGCGCGAACGCAGGCCAGCCAGGCCAACGCATCATTGGCCGCGTCTGGGGTGGATACCGGCGAAGGCACGGCGATCAACATCAACGAAGAAATCATCGGCAACGCTGAGCAGGATGCTGCGTTAACGATCTTCGGGGGCGCCAACCGTGCGCAGCGCCTCAACGCTGACGCATCCAACTACCGGCAGGCCGGCAAGCAGGCCCAGGCCAACGCGTACGGCCAGGCTGCGTCGACGCTTCTGCAAAGCGGTGCTTCGGCCTATTCAGGCTGGAAGGGCAGCGCGGCAGGCGTGAACAAGCAGGGCCAGGGTAACGCCCTGAACACGAACCCCGCATACGTGAGGAACATGTAATGGCGCAGATCCCGCTGGGCAACTTCGGGCGCTCTGTTCCTGTGGCAGAGCAAGGCCGCGTCGTCACGATTGACCCAAACGACCGCGGCGCCCAAGCGCTGGCCGGCACTGTCCAGAACGTGGCCATGGACATGCTCAACCAGCGCAACAAAGAAGATCAGGCCCTGGCCCGTGTGAAGGCGAGCAACGCGCTTATCGATCGTGAATCGCAGCTCAAGACCATAGGCGCCGACATCGCCGAGAAGATGCGTATGGGTCAGGTCGGCTATGACAAGGCCGAGGAAGCCTACACAGCAGCTGTGGCTAAGCTTGACCCGCTCGAAACCCCTGGCCTGGACGAGGTGACCATGGGCGAGGTGGGTAACTCGCTCAAGCGGCTGCAGAACGGCGGCTTGGATTACGTGCGCCAGGCTGCCGCCGGTGCGCGTGTTGAGTCGGCCAAGGCTGACCTGGTCAGCCGTATGGACATGCTCGGCAAGGATGCCGCCCTGCCTGGTGCCAACATCGACCAGATCAACGCCCGCATGGATGCCGAAGATATCGACCTTGCTGGGCGCCTGGCCTGGGGTGAAGCCTGGACCAGCAAGAAGCAGGAGTTCAAGGACGATAACTGGACCACGCACGCCACCCAGCGCGTGATCGGTGCGCGCAACGGCCTGGACACACTGCGCGAAATCGAAAGCGACCTAACCGCCGAAGATGGCTTCTACGCCAAGAAGCTAGACCCGGAGAAGCGCAACCAGCTGTTGAACACCGTCACCGGCCGCATCTTCCAGGTGCAGGAGCAGCAGCAGCGCCAGGCCGAAATGCGCGAGCTGCAAGGCATGCGCGTGTTGGATCAGATGGACAAGCAGGCCGCCAGCGGCTTGCCGCCGACGCCCGCCGATCAGCAGCGCTGGAAAGCAGCCTTGTCGGGTACGTCCATGGCCGCTGAATACAACGACCGCGTTGCGCAGATGAACGAGGTGCAAGGTCTGCTGCGCCAGCCGATTGGCGAGCAGGTGCGATACCTGGAGCAGAAACGCCAGCAGATGGCCGCCAGCGGTGCCAGTGTTGCCGATCAGGCCAATGTCGAGCGCCTGCAGTCGGCGGTAGACCAAAACATCAAGCTGCTCAAGGAACAGCCGCTAACATTCAATGCCCTGCGCACTGGCGAGGATGTGCCACCGCTGGACCTGGCCGGTATTGCCACGCCAGAAGGCCAGCAACAGCTTGGCGCTCAGCTCGCTCAACGCTTCGACACGGTCAACGCCCTGCGCAAGCAGTACGGCACAGAGGTCGCGCGCAACCCTTGGCGACCAGAAGAAGCCACCATGCTTAAGGCGTTCATGTCCCAGGCCGATGACGGCTCAAAGCTGCAGGTGCTGAGCGCGCTTGCCGCCTCTGCGCCGTCTGGCTCTGACTACGCCGCCGCGCTAGCCCCCATCGCCGCTGATGAACCCGCCACCATGCTTGCAGGCATGGCCCAGTTTCGCGGCCTCAAGGGCGCTGACGGCACTGACGTGCCCAAGGTGCTGTTGGCCGGCAGCAAAGTGCTGACAGACAAATCAACGCCGATGCCGAGCGAGCAAGAGCTACGCCTGGCCTTTGATGCCCAGGTCGGTGGATCTATCGCCAGCGGTACGCCGCAGCGCGAGCAGGCCTACACCGCGTTCAAATCGATCTATGCAGGCCTTGCCGGGCCGCGCGGCGTTCGGCATGAGGACAGCTTTACGGATGATGGTCTTGTCGAAGAAGCTGTTCAGCTTGCCACTGGCGGCATTGGTGAGCGGGCCGGCGCCAAGGTGGTGAAGCCATACAACATGGATGACGACACCTTTGATGCCGTGGTCGACGGCCAGCTTGAAGGCCTGGCCAAGCGATCAGGCTTCCCGCTGGGCCAACTGGAAGACATGCCACTGTCGCCAGTACCGGGGCGCGAGGGGGCTTACTACCTGCTAAATGCCGGTCGCGTGCAGCTGGACCCGAACACGAATCAACCCATGACGGTGATCATCAAATGAGCTGGCTTGATGGATTGGTCGATGAAAACGAAGCGCTGAGCCAGACCCAGCGCCTGGATACGACCACCGAGCAACTGGCGCCCGGCTTCTTCACTGGCTCGCTGGATGTCATCGGCCCCGGCCTGATGCGTGGTGGCCTGGAGGCTGGCGCTGCTATCGAGTCCGGTTTCTCGTCGCTGTGGCAAGCAGGGCTTGAGGGCGCCGCCGCCATGCTGCTGCCTGAACCCAAGTTCGGTGGGAAGGTCGACGTCACCAGCGCGGAGCGTTCCAGCCAGGAAACCCTGGGGCAGGGCACGGCCGATGCTGTTATGGAACTTCGGCCAGACCCTGCCAGTGTTGGCATGGCCGGGCAGATCATCGGCGAGGCCGCTGCCATCTTGCCGCGTACCGCTGCAGCCGCTTTGATGGGCGGGCCTATCGCGGGCGCCGTTGCTGCTGGCGCGCCTGCTGGCTATTCAGGCAAGCAGGTGGGCATGGCCGAGGGTCTGGACGAATCCACCGCCACGCTCAAGGGCGTGATCGATGCAACGACCGTTGGCGTCGGCGCAGTGCTGCCTGCCGCCCGCTTCGTCAAGCCGGTGCTGGGTGACTTTGCCATTGCCGTGGGCGCTAACGTGGCACTGGGCGCTGCTGGTCGCGGCCTGACAGGCGAACTGCTGGAGGGTGGCGGATACATCGCCCAGGCCGCGCAATACAAGGCGATGGACGCCACGGCCATTGCCGTTGATGCCGTGCTTGGTGCGGCGTTCTTCGGCATTGGCCGCGCCAGCATGCGAGCCCCTACGACTGAGCAGGTGCAAGCAGCGCTGACCGAGAACAACGCTCAGCACTTCGACGTGGGTACAGCCCCTGGTGTGCCTACCACGCCGCGCGCCGCCGTTGCGCATCAGGAGGCGCTGCGCACGGCCATTGAGCAGATCAGCCGCGGGGAACCGGTGACGCTGCCGGAAAGCATCCATAGCGCTGACTTTCTGCGTGCCGCTGACGACCTGGTCCCGGCCGCACCGATGCGCCAGGAAGTTCTGGCCAGCGCCCGCACGGATGTAGAGCCGGCGATCCGCAGTCAGCTTGAGCAGCAGGCCGCTGGCATCGTGCCGAACGTGAAGGACCTCAAGGCCGAACTGGCCACGCTGCAGCGCACGGCTGATGGGATAGACGCGACCTTCCGCGAGCGAGCCAAGGCATTCCAGGATCAGGGGCAGTCGCGCAAGAAGGCCGAGGCGTCAGCCCGGCAGGAAATAACCGCCGAGCGCGAGCAGATCGCCCAGCGCCAAGCCTCGATCAATGACAGCCTGAACACCAACCGCAACGCAGAGCAGGCGCGCGCCGACCTTGCAGCGCTTGATCGTGGGGAGCTGCCACAGGCCTTTGAAGGGCGCGTCAGTACGCGGGCTGACGAAATAGAGCAGGGCTTTAAGCGCAAGCCTTTGGCCGATGGCGTGGTGGAGGCCAACCGCCAGAGCATCAGCCAGGTGGCCCGCCAGGAAATCAGCCGCATCCTTGATGACCTAGACCGGCTCGAAGCCAGGCCCGAGCCTATTAAGTTGGAAGTTGGCCGTCCTGTTGATGCATCAGCACCGGCAGAAAGTGCATCACAGCCCGCGAATAGCGCGACACGTGGCGCCAAAACTGCAACAGCAGAGCCCAATCCTGCATCAGCCCAGCAACCTGCCGGCGCAGCGGATGCAGCCAATGATCCAGCCGTGCAGGTCGCCAGCGAAATCATGGCGCGGGTTGATGACATGCAGATACCGACCGGAGCCTTCGACGTCGAGGGTAAGCCGGTCACCGTCTCAGCGCGTCAACTGTTGACCGAGGCCGACGCCGACATCCAGCGCGCCCAGCAAGACGCCCAGGGCTTCGCTGCAGCCGCTGCCTGCTTCCTGCAGCGCGGGGTCAAATAGTCGGGAATCCGACAGCGATAGGCCATCATCCTGCCCGTCATCGATGCCCCGCCACCGTGCGGGGCTTTCTTTGATCCCTGGAGGCAAACATGCGCGCCCCAGTCAGGAGTGGACAGATGTCGAACCATGCACCGGAAGGCCTTATCGAAGTTGTGGGGGCCTCGGTGGCCAACAAGGGGATGATGGTCGGCGCCGCCGCCGGCTTCGTCGGCTGGCTCTCCCAGGTCAACTGGATAGGCCTTTCTGGTGTCTTCATCGCCATAGCCGGCCTGGCCATGAATTACTACTTCTCCCACCGGCGCGACAAGCGCGAGCAGGCCGAGAGCGCCGCCAGAATTGAAGCGCTGCGCGAGCGTTGCGGGCTTGAAGGTAACCGCCCGTGAGCATCCGCAATCGCGTTGCTGTCGTAGCGCTGTCGCTCAGCCTGGCCGGCTTCGGCGCCTGGATCAAAAGTGAGGGCGACAGCCCGGTAGTGCAGCAGAACGGCGTCGACCTGCTTGCACCGCACATTCCAACCCAGGGCGACGTACCGACCATTGGCCACGGCTCAACCCGCTACGAAGACGGTACGCGCGTAACCCTGGCAGACCCGCCCATCACCCGCCAGCGCGCCGAGCAACTTGCCAGGGCGCTGCACAGCGAGGAAGAGCGGCGATTCAAGGCCTCGCTGCCAGGGGTAAAGCTGTACCAGGAAGAATACGACCTCTACAAAGACTTCACCGGCCAGTACGGCATTGGCAACTGGCGCAAACCGAAGTCACCGCGCACCTGGTTACTTAAGGGCGATTACGTAGGCGCATGCAAGGCCCTACTCAACTGGCGATATGCCGCCGGCTATGACTGCTCGAGCACGATCAATGGCAAGCCGAACCGGCGCTGCTGGGGTGTGTGGGATCGGCAGCTAAAGCGCTACCAGCAGTGCATGTCAGTTCAATAACCCGAGGGAAACCCATGAACACCTACTGCTTAGGTCGTCTGTACATCGCCAAATGCGGACAAGCTGCCGGCGCACCGTTGGTTGATCGCGGCTTCACAAAAGAGACAGGCACAGACCGTCGCGGCCGGTGCCTTGTCATTCGCCCTCCATTCGCCGGAAACAGGGTGTGCCGTGCCATCGCTATTGGCTGGTGGAGCAAGTGACCCGATACCTGATCGCCGCCTTGGTGGCCTGCCTGCTGCTGATCTATGGCGGCTGGCAGAAGATCCAGGGCCAGGCCCGTGACGTCGACGCCGCACTTGACCAGGTCGCCACGCTCGAGGCCGCCGCCGAATCTCGCCGCAACACCCAGCGCCTGCTGCTCGAGCTGGATACCAAGCACACCACGGAGTTGACCAATGCCCAAGCTGATATCAAAAAGCTGCGTGCTGATGTTGCTGATGGCCGGCGCCGGCTGTCAGTCAAGGCCCGTTGTCCTACTGTGCGAACCGCCAGCACCGCCCCCGGCGTGGATGATGCAGAAGCGAGAGCCGAACTTGACCCAGCGCATGGTCAACGAATTATCGGAATCACCGCAGACGGTGACGAAGGACTGATCGCACTTGCTGGCCTGCAGGAATACGTCACCACGGTCTGCCTGCGCGGCGCCGCGAAATAGTCGGGAAACCGCCACCATCACACTCATAGGCTTGCTTCCATCCCAACAGGAGGCAAGCCATGCGCCCCGAATGCATCCAGGCCGTAACCCAGGCCGTAGGCCGAACGCTCAATCAGGCCGAAATCAAAGGCATTGAAGACCGCATAAACCGCAACATGCGGCAGCTTGCGCAGAAGGACCCGCAGTGGCAGACCAAGACTGCCGCCGACCGACTGAGTGAAGCCGCCGATGCCGCCGCGCGCGAGCTGGTCGCTGAGCAGGGCCTCAAGAAGAAGCGCGTTGCGCTGACCATCCTGGCCCATGACCGCATCGACAGTTACATGAAGCGCTTCCCGGATCAGCCCCTTGAAGGGCTTGATCGGCTGCTGGCGTTCTCGGCCGATGGTAAGAGCGGCATCCAATCGATTGAATCGGCGGGCCGCGCCATCCGCGATGAATCCATGTCGCGCATGCTCGACGTGATCGATCAGACCAAGGGCAAGTTCATGGGGTTGCTGCAGGACGAGACCGGCAACCTGGCGCTTGTGCGCGAACTGCATGGCCAGGACAGCGGCAGCGCTACGGCAAAGACAGCAGCCAAAGCATTCAAGGATGTGGCCGAGTCCCTGCGCACGCGCTTCAACCGTGCCGGCGGCGACGTGGGCTTCCTGGAAGACTGGTCCATGCCGCGCGACCACTCACAGGTCAAGGTAGCCAAGAGCCAGGACGCCTGGGTCAGCGACCACCTGAAATGGGCGAACCGCGCAAAGTACGTGAAGGAAGACGGCTCCCCCATGAACGATGCCGAGCTGACCGAGTTCCTCGGCCACGCCTGGCAGACCCTGGCCACTGGCGGCATCAACAAGGTCACGCCCGGGCAAGCATCCGGTAACGGCGCCCGCGCCAACCAAGGCAGCGAGTCGCGGCAGATCCACTACAAGGACGCAGAAAGCTTTATTGCCGCCCAGAAGGCCTACGGGGAAAAGAACCTGCTGGAGTTGATGATCGGTCACGTCGACCGCGCCGCCCGGGATATTGCCCTGGTCGAAGCGCTGGGCCCTAACCCCAACAACCAGATGCGCTTCTTCCTCGACAGCGCGCAGCAGCAAATGGATATGGCCAACCCCAAGAACAGCCCGGAGACCGCCAAGCAGCGCCGGAAGGTTGAATATCTTTACGAGGAAGTCGCCGGCACCCGCGAGCCGCCGGCATCGCCTGGCCTGGCCAATGGCTTTGACACCTACCGGGCCTTGAACGTCGCCAGCCGCCTTGGCTCGGCTGTCATCACGTCCGTGACAGATCAGGGCACGCTTGGCCTCACTGCAGCCATGAACGGCATGCCGGTGATGAAGGTCTTCGCCAACGAAATGCGCATGCTCAACCCGGCTGATGCGGGTGACCGGCGCCTGGCCATGCGCGCCGGACTTGGCCTGAACCAGCTGATTGGCAGCCTGAACCGCTTTGGTGCCGATGGCTTGGGTTCGACTGAGGCCATTTCCGGGCGAGCGGCCAAGTATTCGCAGGCCGCTGCCAGCAAGGTCATGCAGGTGTCGGGCATGAATGCGCTGACCGCCGGCAGCCAGCGTGCCTTTGGCGCGGTGATGATGGATACCCTGGGCGACATGTCGCGCCGCTTTGACTCCCTGACCGCCATGGATGCCGCCGACCGTGCGCGCCTGGAAGGCAAGGGCATCACCGAGACCGACTGGCAGGTATGGCGCCTGGCACAGCCGGAGGACTGGCGCGGCAGCGGTGACACCGTGCTGACCGCCGGCAGCATCTACCGCCTGACCGATGCGGAGCTTACCCCTCTGGCTCAGCAGCTCGGTACCACGCCCCAGCGCCTGCGCGATCAGTCCGCGACCAAGTTGCTGGGCACGGTGCTGGACGAGACAAACATGGCGATCATTGAGCCTGGTGCGCGCGAGAAGGCTTTCATGTTTGGCGGCATCCAGCGCGGCACCGTCAAGGGTGAGCTGGTTCGGTCTTTCTGGCAGTTCAAGAGCTTCGCCATTGCCATGATGGGCCGGCACTGGTCGCGAGCTATGGCGCAGCCTGGCTGGGGGAAAGCCAAGTACCTGGCAGCACTGACCGCAACCACCACCGTGCTTGGCGGCATGGCTATTCAGCTCAACGAGATAGCAAACGGCCGGGATCCCAAAGACATTACCGACGATGGCACCTTGGGCGTGCCCGGCCTGCGCTTCGGCCTGGCCTCGATGATGAAGGGCGGCGCCCTGGGCCTCTATGGCGACTTCCTGTTCTCCGATACCACAAGCCATGGTTCGTCTGCCCTGGCAACGCTGGGCGGCCCGATTGCCGGCGATATCGAATCCATTTTCAAGCTGAAGGACATGGCCGGCGCTGCTGACTTCGACGCAACCGGTGCCAACCTGGTGCGCTTCGCCAAAAGCCACATCCCTGGCGCGAACCTTTGGTACACGAAGGCCGCGGTCGATCACATGGTGTTCCATCAGCTGCAGGAATACTTCTCGCCCGGTTATCTGCGCCGCATGGAGCGCCGCGCCAAGAAAGAGTTCGGGCAGCAGTACTGGTGGGAGCCGGGCGAGGCCGTGCCAGAGCGCGGGCCAAACCTTGGCGCAGCAGTAGGAGGCCGCTGATATGCGTGACGATCAACTGCAGCGCATGAAGATGCTCAGCGAGGGGCTGGCTGACGTCGTGATAGAGGAAACCGACCCGGCCGGCTGGCCCGGTGCCGGCAAGCCCCTGGCCGAGCTGACCAAGGACGAGCGCGGGGACCGCTACTGGTCCAAGAAGAACGCCGCCGCGACCATGACCCTGCTACTCAAGGTGGTCAACATCACCGGCATGCTCAACCGGCAAAAGCCGGCCAGTGATCCGGATGTAGACGCCGAGCTCGATTCTGAGCTTGCCGCTGCTGAGCGCGAGGCCCAGGCCATCCTAGAGCGCCTACAGAAGGGCGGGCATGTCCACTGAGCCGAAGGTCTCCTTCCTCGTCTTCTTTCTGATGTGGGCCCGGCGCATGCGCTGGGCCGTGCCAGACATACACGTTCGCGCCTGCTACTGGCTGGAGCATCGCGGCAATCTTGCCGTGCTGCGCTGTTTCCGTGGTTTCGGCAAGTCCACGCTTTTGGCCGTGTACAACGCCTGGCGCTATTACCAAGACCCGACCTATCGCATCCTGCACCAGTCGGAGTCTGACCCCACCGCCTATAAGACCAGCCGCGACACGCAGAACGTTATCCGCAACCACCCACTGACCCGGCACCTGCTGCCCCAGGGGCAGGGTACGGTCGAACAGTGGTGGGTTATCGGCGCCGTCGATTACCGCAATGCCAGCATGTTCGCCAAGGGCATCCTGTCCAACGTCACATCGGCCCGCGCGGACGAATGCCAGAACGATGACGTCGAGGTGCCGCGCAACATCCAGACACCGGAAGCGCGCGAGAAGATGCGCTATCGCCTGGGCGAGCAGATCCACATCATGGTTCCGGGGGCGCGCCAGTTGTTCATTGGCACCCCGCACACCCATGACAGCCTGTACGACGAAATCGAAGGGCTAGGCGCCGACTGCCTGACTATTCGCATGTTTGCCCAGGAGCACCGCATTGATGAGGCCAAGCAGCACGCCTATGACGTGCCCTTTGTTCCCGACGTGGTGTTCTCCGGCATCGGCAAGCATGCGCGGCTGCTGGTACTTGGCCAGGACTACCAGCTGACGAAAACCGGTATCGCCTTCTTCACCCCGCCCGGCGCCCTGGTGGACTGCTACGCCGGCAGCGCATGGCCGGAACGCTTCAACGCCGAAGAGCTGGCGAACCGGCGCAAGAAGACCCGCACCATCAACGAATGGGACTCGCAGTACCAGCTCCATTCCAAGCCCATCACGGAGGTGCGCTTGGACCCTGCACGCATCATTCCTTACGACCTGCAGCCCGTTATCCGGGAGGCGAACAGCGCCGTCTCCATGTGGCTTGGCGCCACGCAGATCGTTGGTGCCGTGGCCTACTGGGACTGCTCCCTGGGCAAGCTCAAGTCGGACGCATCGGCATTCACTCTGCTGCTGACCGACCAGCGCGGCCACCTTTACTGGCACGTAGCCGAGGCCCTGACCGGCGAGCTGGCCGAGTTTGACCACAAGGACCGGATCATCGGCGGCCAGGTTATGCAGGTGCGTGAGCTGGTGATCAAGTTCAACATTCCCCGTGTGATCGTCGAAACAAACGGCCCCGGCGGCTTCGTGCCGAACATCCTCAAGCAGGCATTGAAGGGCACCGGTTGCGGTGTAGGGGAAGAGCACAGCAGCCAGAACAAGCAGAAGCGCATCCTTGATGCCTTCGAGCCGCCGCTATCGTCCCGGTTCCTGTGGGCGCACATCGACGTGCTGCGTGGCCCGCTGTGGGACCAGATGCGTGACTTCAACCCCGCGATCAGCGACCAGCCAGACGACTACCTCGACAGCGGCGCCGGCGCGATCAGCCAGACCCCGGTGCGCATCGGGCGAATAGTCGGGAAACCGACAGAGGCCAGGCGTGACGATTGGCGCCCAGATGCGGGCGTGCACGAAGTGCAGGTCGATTACTGAGCCCGCAAATTTCCCGAGGGCTCACCATGGCAGTTCAAGACGGTCCAACGTTCAAGCGGTATGCCGCCAACGGCGTGACCACGGCATTCCCGATTCCCTTTCTTCTACTTGAAGCCGGCGACCTGGTTGTCACGCTGAATGACGTCCCGGTTACTTCTGGTTTCACCTTGACTGGCGTGGGCAGCCCCAGCAGCACGGCGACATTTAGCGTTGCTCCGACCGGAGACTTGCTGTTCCGCCTTGTCGTTCCATTCCAGCGCCTATTTGACTATCAGGAAAATGGTGACTTTCTCGCGGAAACAATCAATGGGGATTTTGACCGTATCTGGCAAGCACTGAAAGAAATTCGTCGCGATGTTGGCCGTGCTTTATTGGTGCCGCCAACAGAAGCAGAAGGTATTTCGAATCTCCCGGAAGTTAGTGAGCGCGCTTTGAAACTATTAAGTTTTGATGAAGATGGAAACCCTGTTGCTGTTGCTGCTGCAGAGCAAAGTGCTACAGGGCTTGCGTTTGAATTAAGCGATAAAAATAATTCAAATAAAGGCGCCGCTTTGATTGGCTTTCGTGGCAGAACACTGCCCGTTGTGCTTGATGAGTATTCTATAAATATTCTCGATTACATCCCTGCTGCAGAGCATGCTGCAATACGCTTAGGCACAAGCACATATGATTGCTCGCCGGCCTTTCAGGCAGTTGAGGATATCCAGCTTGTAAGTCGAAAGTTGATTATTTATCCGTCTGGCGTCTACGTCATAAAGTCGGCAATTACTTATGCTGCTGGATCCAATCATATAGGCGTGTGGGCTGGTACAGTAATAAAAATGGATGGTGCTTTTGCTAACGGATTCACGCCTAAAGCTGGTGGGCCACTGGTGCAGAATCCGTCCTTCCGCGACCTGACTTTTATTGACGCTCAAGCAAGCAATAGCGGGCGCGGAACGACCTCGACAAAGCGTGCAATCGATTTGACTGGCACCTATCGGGCGGAAGTGAGCCGCTGTAAGGGTGTCGGTGTAGACGTATTGGTAGGCGCGGATATCGGCCCTTCCGGCGTCCACCAACATACGAAACTTTCAAAGATCAAAGAGCTTGAGGTTTCAAACGTAAACTGGGTATGTCGATTCCCGCCGACCGCCGAGAATAGATTCCCCTACGGTGATCTTGAAATTTACGATACCCTAACTGCCGGGTCTTGCGCTTACGGTGTTCAAGTCGAAGACACTGACGGGCTTATGTATCGTGGGAATACTATGTTCTCCACGGGCTCGCTAACCTGCTCGGGTAATTACATAAACATTAGTAATTCGCAGCAGTTTGAGCCGCGCGCGCCTGATCTTCTGACGATTAGCCCTAACTGTATTCGAGTGAAGCAGCGCTCTGGAGGAAGTAGTTCTAAATGGCTGACTATTGCGGGTGTAAGTGCGGCTGTTGCCGGACGTCCAGCTGACGCATCTACAACAGGGGCTGCTGCTATTTTGCTTGAGAAAGTTAGCGGGTTTAATGTTTCCGTTACGGTTAACGATCCTAGCTATGAGTGCCTGCGAGCAGAGAACTGTGACACGGGCATCGTAAATATCGTTGCGGTGAATGCGAATAGCCAAAACATTGAATTTCCGAAGCCGATTAATACATATGACGGTGTTTTTCTTGGGAATTGCAGAAACGTTGCGGTTTACGGCGTTATCTATGGGCCGGCGCAGCGAAATGCAGTGTTTATGGACGATTCTTGCGTTGGCTGCTTTGCCAGCGGCGTATTCCGTGGCGGTTCTCCCGGCGGTGTTCGCACCCCAAACACCGGTTCGAACTCCTGGCAGATGGTGTCTGATGGAAACAGTGCGTTGCGCGGTAGCGGTAACGCGCTGTCATCGCTAGTTTATAGCGGTGGTGAGACGACGCCGAACGTATTTGGCAGGAATGATGTCACCGTAGTTTTTTCAAATAGCAGCCCAACAGCTGTTACAGATTTATCTGGCTCACTCCAGTACGCTAAAATCACGGTCCTGCTACAGGACAACTCGACCACTTTGCGTTCTCATTTGAACGGTGGGAATTTTGTATTCAAAATAGCGGCCGATAACACGAATAACGTTGTTGGCGTCAACAAGGGATTTACCTTTGTCCGTGGGTTTCAGTCCAATCGATGGGTAGAGGTTTGACTTGCCAAAGGTTTTTCCAGTCGCCCCACTGTAACTGACGTGCAATCTTGGGCTAATTTTGGACCACTGGCCGTCCTGCTCTGTCCGCTCAAGGACAAATTAGCGCCGCAGGTTCCCGCTAATAATGCGGTCTTGAGCGGACTGCGTGTTTATCCTGTAGGATTCGAATCCCTATCTTCCCGCCATATTGCACGTCTAAGC
>LNFM01002149.1_pt1 | contig 42029 bp, 46 predicted proteins | sample 596031 | NCBI WGS metagenome assembly LNFM01 (sample SAMN04254537, study PRJNA301005) | activated carbon metagenome | isolation source: dual media filters at the Ann Arbor, Michigan drinking water treatment plant | place: USA: Ann Arbor
ACAGAGATGTGAATTCTGCTCTAAACATTCTCGTGCGCGGGCATGCGCATCTCGTAGGAGGAATCCCCGTCCTTTAGGGCGGGGAGGATGTCAACTAACCATATTCAATACAATATTGAAAACCAGGCTTATCCCATAGTTATAGAAAATTCAAAGATAGACTTTCAAGAAAATCAAGAATATCAAATGAGTCAATTAATTGCATTCACTTATAATGAAAAAAAATATGAAAATATTATTTTTCAAAGTAATCAAACAATAGATGAACTTAAAAAGAACATCCATCAAAATATAGAGCAACTAGAAAAATATGAGTTCATACCTAATAGACTAAAAAACATTGACTTTGAAGTGGCTGAAGAATTTATACAACACAGAGAAATAATATCAAACAAAGAATTTAGTGAAAACTTAGAGAATGCAGAAACAATAGAAAATATTAAAGAAATAATTGAAAGAACAAGCAAGCACCTTTTAAAGACTGAAGATTTTTTTATTGAAATTTGTAAAATTAAACCCGAAATTCTAGACTACTCTTTTTATATAGAAAAAGATAATCATAAAAACTATATTTTTCAAAACAAAGAATTCCTTGAATTTATTATTCATAGAATATCTATGGTTCCTGAATCAATAGAAAAAATGCTAAAACTTAATTTAAATAAAACAAACCCAAATATAGAATTAGATAAAAATGTAGAGCTTTGGATTGAAAAAACAAAACACTCTATCAAGAACAGAAAATTCAATACAATAGAAAATGCTGAAAAACAAATAAAATCAATAGTTAATAAAAAAAATTATCACTATGACAAAGACTCACCATTTTATAAATCTAAATTTAAAGCAATATCAACATATTTTGAAATCATTTCAGAAGATGTTATCAGCAATAATAAATTTTTAACAATAGTAGATGGATTCATTAAAGAAGCAGAGGTACATGAGTATAGAAATAAAATCAACTTGCTTTCACTTCTGGATAAAGACTTATTTAAAGGTAAAGAAAAAACAATAAACTTTTTAATTGATTACCCCAATATATTTTTAAAATATAATCAACCAGAATATATTATTAATTCCCTTAAAAGCACTCAGACAAAAGATATTGTAAAATTGATTGATTCATTACCCACTCAAGAACTTCTTGATAATTTGATGAATTTTTGTAATGTATTTAGAAATTCTTGCCCAGATGAATTTATTCATAAAGATGTTCTCAAGGCTTTCATCCAGAAGTTCCCAAAAAATATGAATAAAGTTTTATATGGTGGATTTACAAATAAAGATAAAGATATTGATAAAGTAAGAAATTTTATAAAGACTGAAGAAATTTTTGATTATTGCATAGAAAAAAACTGTTGGGATATTGCAGTCGAAAGTGATTTTAATCATATTTCAAAACTAACAAATCCAATTAAAATACATAATCTAGTTGAAACCAAACCTGTACTTTGGGAAACTGAAAATCCAGTTGTCAAAGATTGGATTAAGAATCCAGAAATATTTTCATCTTTATTGTCTCAAAATTATGAACAAATTATTAAACTCAATTTTTCAAGTATTTTTATAAATGAATTAATTCAAGATAAGAGTTTGGTTGAAACAATAGCAATGAAAAAAAAGTCGCTATTCAGCAAAATTATTGATCATTTCCAAAATGATGAAGAAGTTTTAAAATCCTATATCTGTAATATTAGCAACGAAGACTACATTAATTCAAATATAAGAATAAATCCCAACATGTGGATAAATCATGGATTTATTCTAGAAGCGCTTAAATTTGATATGGAGCACATTAAAAATGTAGACATCAGAACACAGAATAATAACCAATTTATTCTTAAGGTATTAGCTGAAGTAGACAAAGGTGAAATTCACGACAATATTGTTTATAAAATAAACCCTCAACTTAAAAGAATATTAGAAAAGAATAAAGTTGTTCATGGAGAATACCATTCTTTCTTTAATACTTACATATCCCATAAAACACTTCATGCAAACCTGGATAATCCTGAAATTAAGATAAAGAAAGTGAAAATATAAACATTACCACCACTTGTTTTTTAATGTCATGTAAGAATTATCATTAAATTTTTCAATAATAATCCAACCCAAGCCTTTTAGCTTAAATGACCAGATATCATGGCCATGATTTTTTTTGCGAGTAGGTTTTTGCTGAAGATTTTTTTCAAGGATTTTTCTTACTTTTTTTGTAGAAGTAGTAATTTCACCACTCAGAGTTTCATATTCTTGAACTCTTGAAAATTCAACCATTGGAGCACCATTTTCATAAAGTTCAGTTACTTTTAGAAAATGATTAAACATTTTTTCATTATATTCAGCAAGTTCAAAATTGTTCATAATGTTTCCTTTTTCTATATTATAAAGCAAAAAACAGACATAAAACTTTTTCTAACAATACTTTACAAATATTATTGATTTACTTCATTTTACCAGTTCTTTTCATCCTGGCTTGCCACTTTTGGTTCAATGTTTCTGATGTAACCATATCCTTCATATCATTTAGGTGGTATTTAGGACTTACAACTGATTTAACCAACTCTTCTGTGGTTATTTCATCATCATCTGTTGCCTGTGGTACATAGCCCACCATTACACCATCAGAATTAACAAACTTACTTGGGAAAGTCTTACCACTCTTTACTTTTGATATAAATGAAACCTGCTGATTTTCAACAACTCTCAATTTGGCAGATCTTCTGAGTATTGATGAAATATGCCCCTTTACAATATTATTGCATAGGTTCTCTACAATCTCATGCTCACAGTTGAAATTAACATCTTTTCTAACCAAGCTACAAAGTGCTGTCACTTGAGAGGCATTCAATATATTTTGTTGATTACTCTGCTCAATGGAAGATAAAAGACATCTTTTATCAGATAGAAACCTTCCAACTTTTCTTGATAAATAATTATCCTCAATATCATTGAGAATTTTAACCAAATAAATAGCAGCAGGGGACTTCCCAAATGTATATTGATCTAAAACTCTATAATCTTTACTTTTCATGATATTTCCTTCAAAAACACAAACAATAAGCCATTATCATACTATTGGGGTATTTTTACAAGATATTTTTTTTATTTTTAGATATTAAAGCCTTAGTTCTTTGATATATATTAAATTTTTACTTTTTTAGAGACAGTTATAGAGCTTTTATTCTTTATTTTTTCATCAAGAACAACAGACTGCATTTCTGTACATATATCTGGAATATTTTTAATAAAAAACTCTTCATATTTTTGTTTATTGAATCTATTGATTTCAGCTAACGAACAGACACGCCATGTACCAACTTCTTTAAACCTTTTGGCTACATATTTGTTTTCTGTTGATATTGATTTCATTGCCCTATAATAAACTTCATATGTTTTATCTATTTTACTAATAAAATCTACATTATCTTTAGTCCACTTAAAAAACTCTAATACTACCTTATTGTATTTAAATATTTTAGGGTCAAATACTGTATTGATTTCCTCTAAATAATTATTATTTAAAACACCATAACCACTTCTGTTAGGATCTCTATATTCATTATTTAAGCAACTCGTTACCAAACCATCATTTAAAAATGCTTCAGGAATAAGTTCATAAAATCCTTTAGCGATTAAAGTCAAACAAACTCTTGAATCTATTTTTAAGTCATAATCCAAATTATCATAAAAATCATTTAAAGATACATCATGGAATGCATGATTTTTTCCATAACCAGATATAGAAGCTAAAACATAATCAATGTCTTTTTTCTGTTCTTCATTTAACTTGTAAAAACCATCAAAATTCTTTTCCAACAACTTGATAGTCAATTCTTTATCTTTTGGTGTTGGCAAGTCAAACCAGGCTAAAGAAAATTTATCCATGTTTGTTAATTTATCCCTTATCTCTGAGCAGCCTCTTAAGTAAGGACTTAAAGGGCTTCTGTCTCTATTTTCATGATATAACAAATAACCCTCACTGTTTCTAATTGCTTTTTCCATTAATTCCAAATTTTTTTCAAATTTTTCAATAGGAAAAAATTCAAGCAACATAAGAATACAATTGGAAGAATATAGTCTTTCTAAAACCTTACCACCCAACATAATATCATCTTTTCTGCTTTTATTTATATTAAAATAATTCCCTATAATGTTATGGGCACTTCTGTTTTTTCCTGTTATTTCTATTAAATCTAAAAATAATTCATCATCTTCTACAAGATATAAATAATCTTCAGTTGATAAAAATTCAGAAGACATTGATTTTTCAGCATTTTTTAAAACCAGTGTTCTATATGCTTCATGTAATTTATTTTTCATTTTTTTATTATCCATAAATTTATTTTACATTAAAATATCATAAAAAAAAGCTATTCTTGATAAACCTGTAAATTGCTATATGATAACACTAATTAATAAATATCCAGGAGACAAACATGTTTAACAAAACTTTCAAGGCTTTAATGCTTACAGGAACAATAGTGTTTACAACTGGGGCGAATGCATCACTAGAGTTCGCCAAATCAAAGAACTGTCTTCAGTGTCATGCAGAGAATAAAAAGCTTGTCGGACCAAGCTTTGCTGATATCAAAGGTAAATATGAAAACGATCCAAAAGCAGTTGAAAAGTTAAGTCAAAAAGTTATTAAAGGTGGATCAGGCGTTTGGGGTGCTATACCAATGCCAGCTAATAACCAAGTATCCCAAAAAGAAGCTGAAGAACTCATAACTTGGATAATGAAAAAGTAAAAATTATATTTTTGCTCTTTTATTATCTTCTTTAGATGGAACTTGAAGGTTGAGCTTTCTCTCTAAAATCTCTGTTTTAACTTCTACTACCTTAGTATGAAGAGAACTGTGAATATTTAACCAATCAGATATGTTTCTTTGACCTATTTCACCAGACTCCAATTTAATATTAAGAGTTGAGTCAATATCCAAAAGACCGTTTCTACACATTTCCAATACAAGAGAAACAACCTCTTTATCATAGCTTGTATAATTTTGAGAATATAAGTTAGTATTAATATCAGAAAAACTATTTAAATTTTGGTAAGTGCGCTTCATTTCATTAGACATGGTACACATACCCTTTACACAGAAAGATACCAAGTCATCTACCAAAACATCTTTATGTGAATAATTTCTGAAATCCATTTTACTAAGTGATTTTGTAATCACGTCAATCATGGTTCTATTATATATTTTTGTAAAAATACCTACATTTTTATTTTGAGGCTCTAGTCCATCTTCAAGACCTAAAACAGAGTAATAAACCTCAGGCTTTAATTCTTTAAATGTTTGATGAAATAGTGCTGCATCATTCAATATATCTTTATCAATAAACTTCTCAAGAAATTCTCTTGAGTAAAATAATATTGTCTGATATATACCAGACTCACTAACCAAGCCCTTATTTAACATTAAATCTAAAGTATCTAACTTTCCAGTTTGTACACACTGGGAGATAAAATTTATAGATTTGTCCTTTGCAGCATATTTAAAATAATCAATTGCTTGCTTAGGTGTTATTTTTTCTATTAAAGATTTTATAAATCCTTCATCTATCTTTTTTTCTAAACAAAAAGACAAAAAACTATAATGGTCATCATAAGACTGATCAACAGCTACATCTTTACCATCAATACCAGCAGAAATCTGCATCTCAAACGCAAAGGGAGACAAAACATCAATAGGTTGTTGAATAATCCTATTGAATCCTATTCCATCACCCCTTACAGCACAAGAGTAGAGTTCTCTAAGCAAAAACACATTCTCTTTATCTTCCAATATCTTTTCTTCATTGAATTCTACATTTTTATTAAAAAGTTTTTTTATATTCATATTTTTATTCTCTTTGTATTACTATTTTTTGAAGATAGAGTAATCTCTAATTGCTCATTATGAACTATTACATCAATCTCTTTTTTTATAATTGCCATATTTTCAATGAAAAACATATCAAATGAGCTATTTGGTAAAGAATATATTTCACTTGCAGTCCCTAGTTTCCAAACTTTGCTGTTCTTAATTTTTTCTTTAATGTATGGGCTATATTTACTGAATTTTTTCATAGCACCATAAAAATGCTGATAGTTTATTCTGTCCGTATGCAAATAAACTCTATTATCAACAATCCAGTCTACCAAAACCTTCAACATTTTATTATTTGCAAAAATTTCTCCTGGTATTTGATCCTTCATATCATTCATATGCATTTTAATTTTTTTTGGTTTGCGAGTAAAATGACTTGATAAGAATTTTTCTAGGAAATCTTCATCAAAGTTTCTTATATCAAACTTTACAAATCTTTTTTCTAATAAAGATTCACAAATTTCCTTATCAATTTTGTTGTTCTCATCAAGACAATCATAAAAAGAATCTAGAGTGGCTGATTCAGCTTTAGAACTATTCAAAGCAGCAAAAATAAAATCTTTATCTTGCTGACTTTTCTTAGATAATACAAAAAAGTCATTATAATTATTTTTCAAACAGTTTAAGATTACATTTCTATCATTAGGCTCGGGCAAATCAAACCAAGAAAGTGAGAAAGAAGGATAATTCATTACACTATCTCTCAGAGCTTCACTTGTTGTTAAGTGTTCTGTATCTATCTTTAAATCTATTCTCAAAAAATCAAAAAAAGATCCACTTGAATTAACAACAAGATTAGAAATTACATTCATATCATCTTTGAAATCAGAATATTTAAAAAGATTGAAACAAAATTTTATATCATCATATAATTTTATTCTAGATAAAATACTCTTACCCAATTTTAAATCATTCAACTTTTCAGGATTTGATTTAAAATAATCCTCTAAAAAGTTACTGGCTGAGTTTTTTGCTATATTATCATCAAGAATATCTAAAAATAGCTTATCATTTTTACCTAAAAAAATATAATCATCTTTTGATAACAAATATTTCCCCAAGTTGTTACTTGCAACACCTCTAATTAATGTACCGTAAGCATTCAAATAATTGTCATTGTTCATATTTTATTTTTATATTCTCTAATATATTATTATATCAATTAAAAATTTGATATCAAAATTTGCTTAAAACCAAAAGTCTAGTAAAATATTTATATAAACATCAAGATATTATAAAAATATGAATTACGAAAACTTTGAAGAAAATACAATAGAAAACTATCCTGTCATCTGCTTCTATAATCCAGAATCAAATCAAAAGGTATTTCTCATACCAAATGCACAGGTATTAAAGGACTTGGGTAGAAAAGAAAAGGATGATACATCACAACTTATTTATGGTGCTGATGTTCTTTCTCAATTAATATCATATGAAAGAAAGATTCCTAGCATTGATAACTCATACACAATTTATGAGTACAAGAGAGATGAAATGACAAAATTAGACCCAGCATTGCAACTACTTGATTTTGAGAGAAAAACACTCATTGATTGTACCAGCTATGATATGTATTTTGTAATGGATTCAACCCCACTTAATAGCTTGTCTGAGCGCGATGTAGATACAATTACACAGATGACTATTATCAATCAACAATATAAAAGAAAAAAAGCAACAATCAATTAAATTCTTGTTTTAGATTTCTTTATATTATTATCTATACCAGCAACTTGGTTCCTTTCAAGCAATTTTTCATTTAAGACAATTGCCCCAAGTTCTATCCTTATAAGTTCTGGCTCATCTACCAAAGATTCTTTAGTACCAGAATTTTTAAGTTCACCCACATTAATTCTACCCTTAAGATACGGGTTTATTTTTCTCAAACCACTGATCAAAGACTTATATCTTGTAAGAGTGGTAGTGTTAACACTTAGATCACCCTTCACATTTACCATAGCAGTAAAAAAAGAAAGCAAACATCTATTGTCAGAAAAGATTTCCAAATCAATTTTACTTCCTATTTCTTTAAAATTATCAAAAGCTTTTTCTTTTAACATTATTTTTTCAAATATCTCTGGGTTCTCTAAAAAAACATTTTTATCTTGTTTGTAAAAATTCAAATGGATTAGCCTTCCAATAACATCCTTGTCATATTTTAAATCATCAGGCATCTTTTCATAAATATACTTAATGCTGTTAATTATGCTGGGACTTAAAGCAATCATCAATAACTCTTTATTTTTCAAATCTTCATCATCTAATAATGTATATCCTAAAGGGTCTTGTTGTAAACATCTTTTTAATATTTCTGGAGATTTTTCATAAGGTAAGTCAAAATAAGCAAATCTAAATGTTTCATCTTTATATAAAATCTCTCTTAGTTTTTCATCAACTCTGGTTTTTGGCAACTTATCTTCGTAAGCATTCATTAATGTAGAGCCTGTATTCTTAATCAACTTTGCCATAAATTCAGTATCACCATCAAAGTAGTTAATTGGAATTTTATTATTTTGAACCCAGTAATTGCAACTTTCATTCAATCTTAATAAAACTTCTTTCATAAACCCCATATCTTTCTTTAAATCTGGATTGAATTCAAAAAATGATTCTAAAAACCTTGAGCCATTATATCTTTTAACTGACTCTTCCAAACAAATAAAGAATAATTTCCTATCTTCTCTAAAATAAAGATGTGTAGCCTCACCTGAATGTTGAGCAAACAATCCATGATCTATATTTTTCATTAACATCTCTTTATAAGCTACATAAAGCAAGTCTTTATTAATTGATGGCATCTATTTTCCTTTAATTCTATAATATATAATAACAAAATAATTTATGAAAATCTAACTTTGATTTCACCTGATGTTTTATATACAATGTATTTATTGTTATAAAAAATAAAAAATGTATAAAATAAGCTATCAAAGATTTAAAAGGTTCTTGTCTCAAAGTGAAATCACATATCAAGATGGGGATTACACCTATAAACATGATATAGAAAAATTCTCAGAAGTTGTAGAGGGTAAAAAACCAACAACTAGTTCTTTTCATAGTCAAACTGAAACAGAAATTTATAGTATAGCAATTGATATTTTATTTAATAAATCTGAGCAAAGTGAGTTAATTAACCTCAACTTGAATGAAGATGCAAAAAATATTTTTTCAAGCAAAATTCAAATGGCTCAATTCCTGGTTTTTGATTATGTAAATTCAACAAATAAAAAACACTTGTTAGAACATATAGAAAAAGAAAAGTTTTCTGAAATTGTATTTGAAACAAATCCAAACAACGAAGTATTCAAAAAAACACTTCTTAAAAACTCTCAACCTTATACATCAGCCATATACAATTATTCACTAACAGAAAACATAGATTTAAACTTTATAAAAAGTGAATCTTCATCAGTTAATTTAAGTGTTGATCACATAGATTATAATGATAAGGAATTAGTAATTAAAATAATTGAAAAATACCCAGATAAAATATCTCTTATTCTTGAAAATATAAGACCAAAAATGTTCAATGATGAGCAAGTTATAGAAGCAATACTTACCAATGCAGGAAGCCATTTGTTTGATGATTTTACAAAAGGAACATCTAAAGGCTACCTTTTTTCATATAAAGACTCAGAGGGTAACAATATATTCCCACTTCTAGGTGATGTTACAAACAAGATGGCTGGAGAAGATGCATACTTAATTAAAACCCTTAACTCTACTGTAAAAACATACAATAGTAGTTCAATAAACCTTGTATCTACAGCTATTTATAGCGACTTTAATCATTCTAAAGTGTCCAACAGATTAAGATTAACTAAAACTGATGAATATAATTTAAGAGAAAAGAAGGACTTTAATTTATACAGTTCTTATCAAAAAATCATTCAAACACTTGAAGAAAAATATTTATCTAAATTTGATGATGCAACAAAACTAATATCAGGAGATACCAACATAACAGAATTAGAGGAACTGAGTCTATTTTTTCAGGATGAATTAAAATATGACAAAAGATTTTTAAGAGTTTTAGAGTTTATAATTAAAAAGAACGACTCCAGCACATCTTATGGTTCCAAAGATGCTGTAAAAATTAATGTAGAAAAAATAAAACCTGAAGAAGTCAAGGACTTCTTTTTAAATTGTCCAGTTCTTGCTACAAATTTGTTAAAACAAAAAAACATATTTAAATTTGATATAAAAAATAAAGAAACTCAAATATTATTTGATACCCTTACAAAAGGAGACTTAATATCAGAACTAATTAATAAAAAATTAGATTACAATATTAACCATAAGGAATATAACATAATTAAGTGCGATCTTCTTGAAAATATTTTTATATTTATAAAGTCTAACTATAACAATAAGGAAGAGTTTATAACTAAAGAAAATATAAAAGATATAATCTCTGATCATGAGTTAACAAATCTAGAAATTTTTAATTATAATGTAGTTTACCATTTGAAAAATTTAATAAAAGAAAACTCTACTGAATTATTAGATTATGCAATTGAAAAAAAGAATATAAAATTTATAAAATTTTTTAATATAAAAGATATATTCACAATTCAAGATAAAGAAATCATAAAAGAACTATCAACTATAATAGATTATGAAAATTATTTTACTCCTGATTCAAAAGTTAAAATACCTCATGAGTGGTTAAAAGATGATGAAATACTTTCCTATATAATTCCCAGAAAAAGTATATCTTCTTTTTTTAAAATGAGAAAAGAGTATGAGCAGATAATTTTCTCAACTATGGAAAAATCAGCAAATCTTGTTAAAAGAAATACATCTCTACTCAAGTTAGTCCCAGATAAATATAAAGAAAGTTTAAAATTTCAAGAAATGATTATTGGAGCTTTTACAGAGTCTGGTTTTTCACATTCTAAAATTTATTTTAATCAAAACATATGGAACAGAGTAGAATTTTGTAAAAAAGCCATAGAAACAAATGAATTTTTTAAATACATACCTGATAAAATGTTTAGTAATTATGAATTTTTAATTCACGTTTCAGATCTTGTAGGTTCAGGTAAATTAAAGAAAAATATATTTAGATTTAACAAAGAACTACATGATGAAATCAAAGATTTGGAAGATTCTGAAATTAAGACACATATAAAAAGCATGTACAATCAACAAAGATTATCTGTAGGATTGAATTCTGGAGAAAAAGAATCAACACAATTACTTAAAAAAATAAAAATATAAAAAATATTGTAAAAGCATTTTATTTCTTTATCATTTTAAAAAAATCAACTCAAAAATGCTTCAAAACTTATCGAACTCATTTATTTTTATATTCCTTTTCTTTTTCGGTTTAGATAACTTTATTCTTTTCCAAAGAACATTTTCTCAACCAGAATATTATAATAATACAAACTACATTCATTACTTTCTTTCAAATATAGCAGTTTGGCTCTCAGGATTTATATTCTTTAAAAAAATGGTTTTGAAATATAACATAAATAGAATGATATTATTTTCATTACTCATTTCTTCATTCACCAGTTGGGCGCAGTACAGAATAGGTCAGCAAAGCCTAGGAGAATCCTTTAACTCCAATATCGTCATTAATCTACTTTTTAATTTCAACATGTCTTTCCTAACAACAACTGTTGCACACTATATTAAGCTACAAAGCTCCATAGAAGACTTCAGGAAGAAAATAGTATATTCAGTATCATGTGTGCTTCTAGGTTTTGTTGTATATCCTATATTTACACAAAATACACTTGGCGACTACTTCATCATGACTTCAGTACTTTACATCATAGGATTCTTCTTGTGGCCTATTATAAGCACCAACGAACCCATAAAAATTCAGAAAATAGCTCTATCTTTCCTTATAGCTATATCAATCGTAATGGCTTCATCTTTACTTATGTACTATATGGGACATAAAGAAATAAAGAATACTTTTGATAACCTTACAATTATATTTCTATTCCTTTTCATGATTATTTTTATGAAAATAATAAACAGATTTAAATTTAAAGAAGTTCAAGCGAATTAGTTCCATTTTGTTATTATTGACATAATTAATATATATTTATAACATATAAAAATGAAAAATATCATTGAAGCTTTTAACACCAATATACCAATTGCACTATTCTACAGCCTTCCGTTTATTGCAGTTGCACTAATCACTGGATTTATCTTAACTTTCTTAATCTATGAATCTCTGGATTTTGGTAAACCACCAAATGAAACGAGATTTCAAGAACAAGGCAGAGGAATGGCTATCGTATTTTCTTCATTTTTTCTTGTTATCTTCCTCATACCAGGCTTGTTTTTTACCTATCCAGAAATGAAAAGATTTAATTTCAATTTAGAATATATGAAAAAAATTGAGTATAAAGTTTTTGAAAACGAACATAAAAGAATAGGTTTTTCATTTTTTGAGCATAGAGATATTAGAAAAAAAGTACTTGAAATCATGCCTAAGGACAAAGACATCTCTTTAACGCGATTTAATAAAGAAATAGAAGATAACATTCAAAACTGTATTAATCAACATACAAATATCAGCGAGAAATATAAAATAACAAATATCAAAGATTTGGAGAGTAAGATACATTTTTTTGGAAAAGAATGTAAGAAATTAACAAAAAAGTATATGTTGCAAGAAACAACTATTCAGTCATTGTACCTGTAAAATCTATATTAAATAATAATATACTTTGTTAATATGTTATTAAAAAAAGCACCTAACTCTTAAAAGATAAGTGCTTATTTATTCTTATAGCTTATTTTACTTCACGAGTTCGGTAGATATTCTTTCACAAAAAATATAGTTGCTTATCAGCTTATTAAAAAACACATGGCTTTTCTTTTTATCACCACTTTTCAATAAAAGCTCATTGTTGATTAAAAGGTCAGATACATTAATTGTATTTCTATTGCTGATAGCTTTCATTTTTTCCATCAGCGGAAAATAATGTTTCAAAAATATCCAAGAGTTGTTAATTTGATAAATATTTTTTAAATTTTCTTTCAATTCATATTCATTGTTGACATTCAGAATAAACCAACTTGAATCGTATATTATAAAATCTCTGTCTTCTATTTTCTGTAATACAGATAAAGCCGAGAGAAATTGCATTTGTAAAAAGCCATGCTGCTCAATTGTATTCATATGCTGCTTTGGTGCAGACTCTTGAAATCCTGGTAATGATGAAAAATATCTTCCCAGTTCAATCATTTCTTTAATGTTCAAATCTTTAAATTCTTTATGTAAAGATATCAAATTGTTGAAATCAAGATAATAACTAATAGTGTCTACCTTAATGTTGGGAATTTTCTTAATTGAATGCAAATATTTGACCACATTTACCAAGATAGACATCAATACAAATGCTCTTTTCTGCCATTGATCTTGTGTCTTGCTAATCCCAATTAGTATATAAAATATCTGATTGATTTGATCTGGATTGATTTCCTCTAAAAAATATTTATTTCTTTGAGGAACAACGCTTACATTTTTACTTACCTCATTCTCTAAGATATCAGTAACCAAAGACTTTTGTAATTCATTGAAATTTCTAAATCCCAAAGATTTTGAAATAAGCTCTTGTGATTGACTTAGTTTTATATCAAGATTGAAATCTTCTTTTATAAATGTAGCTAATTTTTTTGTTAATTTTTTAAACTTTAATTCGTCTAAAACTATATTTTTCTGTATTGTTGTGTGCATATTATTTTCCTATTGGTTAATTGTTTTTTATTAACTTTTGTCGTCGGAAAACAGAAATCAACAAAAATAGAAAATTAATATTCAAAAGTTGATTATCTTTCTTGTACTTAAACTTCGCCATTAAAATCCGACAGCACGCCTAGAAAAGAAGCGGTAATAGATAATTATTAAAATTTTTTTATGTTGTCAAATAATTGAAAACAACAAGATAAATAATAAGCACACTTATATTTAAAAGTATAGAATAAAAGCAATATCTTCAAAAGAAGAAAAAAGAAACACTAAAATGTTTTATTGATACAACTTTAAAAAATCGTAAAATTAAATTTTACTAACAGAGTAAATCTCTTTGATGATTTTCTCTGGTGTTTTTTTTCTTAAAATTATGAGCAGCATTTAATTCTTGAAAAATACTATTATCATAACTTGAGTCAATCACATCCCTGAACTCTTGATTCAATTTATTAATAATCTTTTCCAATTTTTTAGGGCTTAAATTATCTTCTTCATTAGAAGACAAAAAACCATCTAACCAATTACAAAAAGCATATTCCCTATCTTTTACCAAATCAAGATGCTCTTTAACAAGGAACAATTGTCTTTCATTTAAAGATGTGGGACTTCCCAACTCAATAACACCCATTAACCAATAACAATATTGAAACTCTGTCATCTTATTACCTTATTAAAAATTTTTAACACATTGCCTCTAACTTGCCTTCGTTACCACTTTCCTTCTTCTTGGAGTTATTCCCCACTTTTAAGGTAGGACTATAATCCTTAACAACGTGATCAAATAAATTATTTAATTTATTTTTAACCTTGGTTGTTTGTACTTCATTTAATTCATTGCTATCACAGGAATCAATGAAGCCAGATAGCCAATGACAAAATGGTAATACCTTATCTTTTTCTGTGATTTTAGCCATATTCAAATGATTCTTGATTTTTTGTAAATTATCTTCATTGATTGTTGACTCATTTACAACTTCAAAATATCCTTGCAACCAGTACATAAATTCTATTGATTTCATATGATTAACACCTTATTAATTCTGAGCGGCCAAAATCATCTGAACCAGAGTTAGATTTAACTGATGGATAATTATTATCTTTCATTGCTTCGGTCATCTTATCTAGAATTTTTACAAATTCTTTTTTATTAACTGACTCACTATCTTTTGCTTCAAGAAATCCTTTTAACCAAGTACAAAAAATTCCTTCCTTACTTTGTGTATTTTCTACATTCAGCAAGTGTGATTGCAACTGTCTATATGTATTCACATCCAACTCTTTTACACCACCCAACTCCACTGCACCATTTAAAAAACTGATAAACTCTTTTGGATTCATAATGTTTCCTTTAAAACAGTGAACATTATAGTATGGTTTATTTTAAATATCAAATAAAGAAAACGTTAACGAATTTAAATAAAAACATATAAAACTCTTGACACAAGAAATTAAATATGGTCTAATACTAATATTGAAAAATTAATAACATCATGAACAAAAACGTCCATCACCATCATCACAACAACACCAAACTTGGTGATGGATTTTCGTTTTTAAATTTTTAACAAGAGATAAAAACAAAAATAACCACCAAGTAAATCTGGTGGTTATTTTTTTTATATGGTGGCTGTAGCTCAATGGTAGAGTCCTGGATTGTGATTCCAGTCGTTGTGGGTTCGAATCCCATCAGCCACCCCAAGTTTTTTAATGTAATAGTATATATGGAGTTGCTAGTTCAGTGGTAGAATAACTGTCTGTGAAACAGTGGACCAGGGTTCGATTCCCGGCTTCTCCCCATATTTATTATATTTTGCTGCGACCCGAACTTTTCTCACCATTCTGATCACTATCAAGTGATTTACTAAGAGCACAGTATTTTTTCAAATCAAGATATTTATTCTCATCAAATTTTCTTGAAATTAAAAAATCAAGCAACTCAAATGGATCTAACCTTCCTTTTGCCAGCACAATAACTCTATCAAGTAATTGGTTTAAATCCTTCAACCCTCTTTTTGATAACGACATCCAACCAGATGCTCTTTTTAATGTATCCAGCCTTTTAGTTTCAACATTTATGGTTGCTTGTGTTAAATTGATATTTAATAAAACTGAATCTATTAAAAAGTAAAAGACATTTTGTTTAAATGTATCAGAGAACTTCTTTAACATCAAAAATCTTAAACTCTCTATATTGTATACATCTTCAGTTACATTGTTATAGTCTCCTACATCCTTGTAGTTTTCAAATAGACTGAATATACTTCCCTTGACTATGATTTTATTAAACACCGCTCTACGAGCATTTTCTTTCCATAAATCATCTTTAGCATAAGGAAATTTTTCAGTCATATAATTGAAAAAATTATCTTTATATTGTTGTTGCTCTATCAAACCATCAATTATTAAATCCATATATCTTAAAACTGCATCAGTTCTTATGAAGTCAGATACTTTTAAAAATCCATCATTATCGTACTCATACTGATAGGAAAAATAATTTATTGCATTAATCTCTGAAAAATCTGAATAACTATTTTTCTTCTTTATTGATATTTTATTTAAAACATAAAAATCAATTAAATAATCTGCAACGAAAATATTCTTATTCAAAAAAGAAGCTTTTAGCCAACCAAAAAAGTTGAAATATTTTTCATCTATTAAAATTAAATTGTTAAAAAATGAATCAAACCTTGAGGCATCATGCTCAATTCTAAAGTATAAGTCCTGGAACAACCTCTCAGATTCATTCATATATAAGTGAGGTATCAAGAAGTTGAATATATCTAAGTATTCTTCTTTTAACAAAAGATCATAAATTGTTTTCGATGATAAATACATTCCCTCATCTAAATTATCAGACATCGCATCTGTTAGTAATAGATATTGCTCTTTATCAAACAGCACACTTCTTCTTGATATAGGGTATCCAAGACCTAAATAATATGACATTGCATCGAAATCTTTATCCTTTATGGCTTTTAAAAATTCCTCATTTGTTTTCATTAATTTTGAAAAATAATTTGATGCATTTAGTGCATTAAATGACTCTTTCATTTCAAATTCATCATTATCGTTATTAATAATCAAACCCATTAATTATCTTCCTTTAGAAAAATGAGTGTAATTAAACTTGCTTTGTTTGTCAAAATTTTGAATACTTTTAGAAACATCTCTTACATAAAATGCAAATACTAAGCCCACGATACTGGATAACAAGCTCTATCTTTATTATAACCACCTATTTTTTAGGACTAATGTTCTTGTCACCAAGTGCATATTATGACTGTCAGGTATATAAAAATCATAATGGTGCATACACAATGGGAGTCAAGATAGGTAAAGTTAATTACAATGAAGGATCTATTGTTATAAAGATACCTGATAACTATGTAAAAACAGATAAGGAATGGCGATTTGAACAGACAGAGATGTGGACTGGCTCAAACAATCCAAAATCCAACTGGACCATCAATCCAGAAAATCCACATGAGATAAAAGTTGATTTTATGGAGCGTAGAGCACTGCTTTGGGCTAACTTTACATGCAGAAATTGTAAAACTGATTTTCAAGAAAAAATAGATACATTCAAACAAGAGTGTAAAGTGTCTTCAGAAGACTTCAAATTAGCCAATGCTGATCCTAAAACAATCGCATTCATGAATGCTTTTATGTTTGTCTTTTACATCTTTGTTTAAATACCAGCACCAGTTGCATCAACAAGTGTACCAATACTCTGACCAAGACCAATATTCACTAGATTGTCAGAACCTAAAATGTCACAGACAATAATTGGTATCTTTGAATCTTTGCACATTGTAAATGCTGTCATATCCATCACTTCCAGATTCTTGCTGATGGCGTCCATATACTTGATGTGATTGAGTTTCTTTGCGTCTTTGTGCTTGTTGGGATCTTTGTCGTAAATACCATCAACCTTAGTTGCTTTGATAATCACATCACACTCCAACTCTTGAGCCTTCAGTGCTGCTGCTGTATCTGTTGTGGAAAATGGATTTCCTGTTCCTGCTGCCAAAATAACAATTCGGCTTTTCTCCAAATGCTTGAGTGCTTTTAAACGTATGAAAGGCTCAGCTACCTCATTCACACCAATTGCTGTCATAACCCTGTTTTGTATTCCGTTGTGTTTTAGAACATCTTGTAAATACAAGCCGTTCATAATTGTTGCCATCATACCCATATAATCAGCAGTTGCTGGAGCAACCCCATGACCTGACAAGTTCTTACCCCTCATAATATTACCACCACCAACAACCACAGCAATCTGAACACCTAATCTATATAATTTTTCTATTTCTTGTACTATCAAATTCACAGCTTCTTGATTATAACCAAATTGAGAATCTCCCTGTAGTGATTCACCACTTAACTTCAACAGCACTCGTGAATATTTCATACAGCCCCTTTAATAATTACCTCATTATACATATAAAAATAAATTATGTCAAAAATTTTACAACTTAAATCAAAATTATAATTAAATTTTTTTCTTCTTTGACCGTCTTTCAGGTTTGGTTTGTGGATCATCAATAAGTGTAATTGGTTTTTCAATACTTAAACCTTTTGCATTAATATATTCAATCAATTCTCTAAACTCTGAAATGTATTCATTATTTTTTAGAAAATCGTAAATATAATATCTGAAATATTTAATAGTTAACTCATCAACAATAATAAAATCATTATTTTGTGAAATTTCATTTTTTATATCTTGAAGTGTATTAAATTCTTTATCTTTAAATTTAAAATCATAAGAGATAACAATTTCTTTTATTTTATTTTTTGCTTTTTCATTGATTGCAGATTCATCTACAATTGTGTTTTTACCATCTGAACTTGAATATAATGCAATATGATTTGAATATTCTAATCTTATATGATTCTGCTTTTTATTAACCGTAAATGTTTCCTTTGGAACTACAGTAACAAAAAGAATTGAATTATTATCTGATTGTAAATTCTCCTTTGTTAAAACTCTCAATGACTCTCCTAGCATATTATCAATTAAATTAAATCGATTCTTAAATATACTCGTCATTGGCGCTTTAAGTAAAACTGTTGAATAGGTTTCTTTTTTATCCTTATGATTTAATTCCATATCAATATTAAAATTTTTTCCATATAAATCTTTTTGTTCTGCCTTTAATCTTTTTGTTTGTTTTTCACCATCATCAGTTTCAATCTTGAAACCAAAGTGATTATTGAAATCATCTTTGTAATTTCCAAAGCACTCAGCAAACACTTCAGCAAATTTTTTATGTAAATCATCTGTTTTAGTTGATGAACGATTTTTGTCTTTCTGATTGTTTTCACTGGTGTCAAATTTATTTTCTGAATAAACAAACTTCCACATTTCAACAAGATATGATTCAAGAGAAATCTTAATTTTTCTTGCAATATGATCATCAAATATAGTTGTTGGTATTCTTTTAGCTTTTGTCATAACATCCTTTATTTATATTTTTACTTATATATAATAAAAGACATGTTTATTAAGTCAATCAAACTTTAAATTTTTTAATTTGTTTTGCTGTAAGACTATAATAACTTTCATATTTGCCGGGCCAAGCTTTACCATTTCTTTTAGCAAATTCAATAAATTGTTCGCCTAAAATATATTCACAAGCAATCTTATTAGCCTTGTTTTGTGGAACAACAAAACCTGATGTAAATACAATTTTTCCGAAATTATTTAACAAGTTGGTTATATCTATCTTATGTGGTTTACATTCTCCACCAATCATTTGTGGAACAATAATGATGTACTTTTCAGTTATATGATGTAATCCTTGTTTTCTTCCATAAGCATACCAACTTTCATACTTATCAGTTTTCCCCTTATCTCTTTGTAAAAGTCGCTCTTTTGCAGCTAAAAGATAATTGTATGTAAGTGGAAAATTTTCTTGTAATTTAGTTTCTTGAATTATTGTTTTGTCATCATTGTAAGGATATATCATATAATCAATATTAGAAATATCTTTTGATGATTTAACCTTTGTTAACTTTAAATAAGGCACAATTATTTCACTTTCTATTTCGTAAGATTTAAAATTATGAGTAGCATAAAACTTTCCATCTTTTGTTTTTCTTACAATATAAACACTGTCGCAAAGTGTAGCTATTCCAGATAAAACATTATCAACCAATCCATCCTGTTCATCTAATATACCAAAAATTTCTGATTTATTTTTGAGTTCAACCTTGTCTAAATCATTTCCATAGATAAGTTCAGCAGTAGAGCCAATTGATACTGTTTTAAAAATGCAAGTGTAAACACTAGCATCCTTAAATATTTTTTTATCCTTAAAATCAACCAAATAAGTTAATTTATCTAAAATTCCATTTCTTAATGCTAAGCCAGCATTACTAGTAAGAAAACTATTTGGAGTAATGAAAACCAAATTGTCAGCACTTGTTGAATATTTCTCTATAAACGCAAAATAGATATCTATTGTACCTTTTTTGCAAGATTCATAAGTATTTTTTAAATAATTTAAATATTCAGGTTCTAAATTTTTTGCTCTAATATATGGTGGATTTCCAATGCATAAATTAAAGTGTCTTCCATTCTCAAATGTCAAACCATCATGACAGTAAATATTTGTAAAATTGTTTGGATTTACTTTAAACTTAAAATTTTTTAAAAAATAAACAGATAATATTTTTTTTAATTCATCAACTGTATTCTTTGATATTTCTACACCAACTACCCTTTTCTTAAACCATGTATAAAGTTCTTTTCCTGAAAGATTGAACTTTTCATTAGCATAATAAAGTAAACCAATTAAAAAAATACCATGTCCACAAGATGGCTCAATGATGTTCATTTCTAATGTGGGTTCAGCAATCGCGATCATTTCTTTAACTATATTCCAAGGTGTATAAATCACACCATCATCTTTGACAGTTTTTTCCTGTATTGAATCTAATCTAATAATTAAATCAGACTCGTGCATTTGAGTCATCATATATTCTTTATATATTTCAATTTTATTGTTCATTTTTTATCCATTTTATATTAAATATAAATAAAATTTATAAATAGTCAATATATCTATTGATTTTTTATAAATTTTATTTATATTTATTATATAATTATTATATAATAAATATGAAAAATAAAAACCAAGAAACTAAAATTTTAAACATAAAAAAAGCAAAAACAACATTACTTGTCAGTCTTGGCGAAAAAAGACTTGAAAAATTTAAATCAAGAGCAGATGAATTAGAGCTAAATTATTCAAGTATTATTCAACATTTAGTTGATGACTGGATAGATAAAAAATCTAACAAGAAAATTTAAAGTCGAGATATTTAATCATGAACCGATATTTATTAGAAATCAAAAAATATTAATAAATTGAATTAAATTCGTATATTTACCTTAATAATTGTGTCGTTACTTTCTTTTTTATGTAACTTTTTATAATATAAATACACTTTTTTAATTTTTAATATTAATATGGTATAGTCTAAATATAAATCAAGTAGGAATCACATTTTTGCTGATAAAACTTTCCTCAGTGGCTCATCTGTCACACACAACTCCAAGATTTGACCTTTTTTGAATAAACTCCAATTATCACCTGCTGTTTTTGGAGTCACTGCATAGTGGATATTTGTATTTTCATCACGGACTAAAACATGCTTCACTTGTGGTGATATACCAACTATAACACCTGTTATATTTAAAGTTTTTTGATTATTTTCCATATTATTTATCGTATTTTCCGCAATTTTACTACCAAAGAAAAATTAAGTCAAAAATCATTGAACTTTTTATCTATTTGTTATATACTCCCAAGTAAGCATACTTATTAAACAATGATCAATATCAAAAATCATATCACACAAATTGTAGAGCACTATCCTCTTGATAATACTCCATTCTTTAATTTTTGTGAAACAGCTACAAGAGAAGAGTTTTTAAAGGGACAAGAACCATTTTTTCATGCCGTTGAAGCCTTCCCTAGAATGCTTTGTCTTCTGGGATCAAAAATACAAACTAGTCACAACCGCTTGAGTATCATTGATAACCTTTGGGAAGAACACGGCCAAGGTAAATCCCACTTGTTTCATACTGAAACTTATAAAAGATACCTAGTTAGCTTAGGTAAAAACCCAAATGAAAGTATTTATGAGCATCCAGGAGTCTCATTTTGGATTCAAAACATGCTCAAGTCTCAAGATAATGCAGCTACATATGCAATGAAACTGTGCGCCATAGAATATATTTATACTAGAGTCAGTACAAAAATTCTGGAAACATTGAATAAAAATAAAGGTTTCGTTGCCACAGAGCAAGAGCATTATACAAAACATGAAATTCTAGATGTTCAACATGCTCAAGATTTACTTGATATTGCAATTCATGAGCAAAAACTCATGAGTACTGATGATCTGATTGAAATATTCAAAAAAAGCATTGATGGTTTTATCATCATGCTAAACCAGATAAGCCCCATAACACAAAAACAAATTCAAAACTTTTCAAAGGAAAAAGTGGCTTTCTTCTACTCAAGAGAGTACTCTGATCCCGAATTGATTGCATTGCAAAGTGTTGCCAAGAAAAAGCCCAATATTCTCATCATCTGCTCTGGTGGAGAGCATATATTCAAAATTAAAGAGCAATACCCTCATGCACATATCACAGCACTTGATCTCAACTTGAATCAAATCAAGCTGACAAAAAATAAAATCAACAACAAGCAAGCACTTGTATTCAATGAAGGTAAGTTTGAAAAACTTTTTGAGCAATTAGCTAACCGTTTGTTTATAAAACAAAACTCAAAACTTATCTGCAATATCAACGAGAATGACTTCATACATAAATTGTGTGAAAACGACCCATTGGCTACATCTGTATTTTTAAGTATCTGTCAAAATATTTTCTCAAAACCAGTCCTGGAAGGAGTCTTTACAAAAGACGCTACACGATTTAGCAGCAAACACTTCTCCAACCACTTCTATCAACTTTTACTCAAGAAACTACAATCTTCATTTAAAGACCCACGCAATGGAGATATTAACCTGAAATCCATTTTAGGTATATCTGCACCTGTTACAACACCCATTTCAAATAAGACAAAAATTGATTTCTACCACGGCAACTTCATGGATTTTTTTAAAGAAAACTCAGACAAGTTTGACCTCATCAGCATGAGCAATATTGGTGACTGGATGGAGCAAGAAAAATTCATTGAAATATTGAAAAAAAGCAAAAACAGCCTAAGCCCTGAAGGTTTTATCATTTGCAGAAAACTCTTAGGTGACTATAGCCTTGCTCAACAAATGTTCAACATCTTTCAAAACACCAACTTCCTTAAAGACAATACAGACTTTTATACTGAAGTTGTTGCTTGCAAAAATATTCCATCAAAAGATAATACATAATGTTCAACCTTGATATTTCAACCAAAGAACTCAACCTTGCAGATAAGGCAGAAAGAGAGGCTTATAGCCAAAAACTCCAAGAAATGGAGAGTGAGTTCACCTACCCATTGGCTGAAAATGTATTTAGCATTCAGCATGGTAACTTTAAAGATCAAGACTATTTCGCATTCTTTGAACAAATGGGTAAACCCTCATTCTTTGTTTTTGAAAAAGACAATGAAGTCATTGGTTGCTTTTGCACTATCCTCAGAGAAATTAAAGGTCAGAAAGTATGGTATTTTTGTGATTATAAAATCAAGAAAGAGTACAGAGGCAGAAAACTCTACAGGAAACTCATCCTGAAATATCTTCCAGCAAAGTACCTGATTTCAAATAAGATGTTTGGAATCAGTATGTCACCAGTTTGGAACAACTGGCTCTTTAAAGCTCACCAAGGTTTTTTTGACTTCTTTCATATAAGACAAAAGAAGATGTTTTTACATACATTCACCTATGGTGACTATGTAAGAGATAAAGCAAAATTGACTCGCTACAAACTTGTCAGCAATCACAACAAAAAAGATATTGTAATCAATGGACATAAAAAGAACATATTGCACCTTTGCCACGAAGGTCATACCTATGGATTTACAGTTATCGACCACTATGTAGACTTTCCAGAAGATACACCTGTCATGCTGCTCAATGAGTATCCTATGCCAGTCATCTATAATGAAAAGACACAAGAAATATCCCTTATTACCAATCTGGATATGACTTTTCACATCAGTAGTGCAGAGGTTTAAAAAGGAATTAAATTTTCGCCTTTTTGTCTTTTCCTTTGCCCCTTACTTCAATCTCAGACAAGTAGTCAGCATTTAAGACCTCATCCATGAAGTATTTTTTCATCACTATTTCAATCTTTTCTGCTCCAATAGATTTTTGAAATAAATTATCTGAATTTTTGAAAATCAGTTTAACAATCTCACCCTTTTCAAGTGGGTTGTCTTTTGTCAATACAAAATCTTTGCACTCATCTACCTTGTTCATATAAAGATACAGTAAGTTCGGACTTATTTTTTTCTCAAGAGCAATCACTTTTTGGTCAGCCAAATACTCTTTGGATTTTGTATCTGCCAAGAAATCTTTTTTATGCCATTTTGTCTTTGGTTTTTGAACAAACCCAGTGTCAATAAAATAATTACTTAATTTATTCAAATCTATCAAGTCTCTTGATGAAATTTCTTTATTTGAACTAATATTAAATGACAACTCAGATATATCTGATAAATACTTCTGCCTTAAATCTTTGTTTCCAAGTAAAACAAGTGCTTTTTGAAAATTTTCATTTTGTGTGAAAATCAAGTCATTTTTTTCATAAAAATTAACTATTTTAGCAAAAGCAATGCCTGTTTTTTTGAAACTTTTATCAAAACCAGAAAACTCATCGTCATAATGATCATAAATTTGTTTAATCAATTCTTCTGTATAATCATCAAAAGCATTCATAAACCTTAGCTTGTCCAACAATCCCTTATCTCTCAAATAATTGATTGCCTCAAAGTTTTGATTACTCAATAAATCGCTTATATTGTCTACAGATAAAAGAGTGCACTCTCCATACTCCTGCCCAGCATATGAATCTATGATATCTTTGTATATTTCAACGAATAGTGGATTTGTACAAAGTAAATTATCAACCTCACTCATTTTTCCAAAAATATTTAACTTCTCAATGCCTGTCTTATGCCAATTGTTTTCATCCAAACCTTTAGGATTACGTTGTCCATGACTGTAGTATATTTTATTAAAAAACTCTGGATATCTCTTAAAAGCTTCCTTAAAAATACTATAGTATTGTGCAACATCTTCTTTAGTACTAAAAAAATCATCATACCTATCTAAATTTGTTTTTATATTCAAAATAGGCTCAAATATGCTTCTGCTGTATTCTATCAGTTTTATTTGAGGCACATCTGTTTTGTCTAACATTGAAAATATTTCTAAAATAAAATCATATTTTTTATTTGCCAATGCTACAGGAATTGCCTTTACAGTGTCTGTATAATTTACTTGCTCAACCCAATCAATTGTCATGAACTTTTTATAACAATCAAGGGATGTATTTTTTATCAAGTTGATGAACAAAGGCTCACTCACACTGACAGTTGTAGATCTTCCATCGTGATCAAACAAAACGTCTTTTACCACTTTTTCCTTGAAATCTATATTAGACAATATGGTTTCAGGAATATCTCTACCCTCACTATGGAACTGCTCTATAATCTTTGTCAAAGAGCCTCTGTAGTCAATTTTTACACTATTTTCTTCCATTTTTCATACCTTTAAATTTTAATTTTCTTCTTCTCTGCATTCATGTGTGGATTATCCAAGTAATCATTCAACTCTTTTGTTAAGCAATATTTTTTGAAATCATTGATAAAAATTGCTGACTTATCCAGTGCACCACTTTTATACTGAATCATATTATCAAAGTATTCATTTAATTCTTTCAGTGCTTTTTTTGACAATATTTCTTCTTGAAATATTTTTCTTGAATATAATCCATACTCATCTTCTTGGAACCTATTTTGTATATCTGCCATGAGTGTGAGTTTAATCATCATATCTTTTTCATCTTGATTGAGCAAAACATAGACATCATCAACTGACAACATTTCCCTGAAAAGATTTAAAGAATACGATTTAATCTTAAGGTGGTAAGGATCTACAGAAGCACCCACTTCCTCTGAAAACCCTACACGGTTTCTTAAATCAAAAATAAATTTCAGTTCAGATTTTTCATCTTGTTTTAATGCGGTTGATTGAAGCAACTTTAAATAGTTATCAACATTGTCCAGCTTGAAAATATTCGCATTGTTACTGTTGTGTTGAAACTCTGAAAAGCCAAATTGATCAAAAACTTCTAACCCTGAACCACCAGATTCTTTCTTGGCTTTTATATGCTTGAATATATCAAGTAAGTTTAAATTGAGTAAACTGCTTTGGAAAAACGACAGTGTCTCAGGATACTTCATCATCTTATGATACCAAATTCCTTCGCTTGAGTCCTCAGAAAAATCACTAAAAACCAAATCATGACTTATAATACTGAAAACCTTTTCTTTTAGTGACTTGTTTCTTTTGGCTTGTGCACTCTTGTCATATGAAGAGATATTTAAAACTCCTAAGCTATGTAATTTATCTGCTATCAAAGCCAAGAAGTTATCCCCATCATCCGTTGTCTCATTGAATGGTATTTTTTTATCTAGGAAAAGATGAACAAACTCATGGGTTGAATCATCATTAAGCCCTGACCAATCTTTAATATACTGTGGTTTATATGAGTTTTTACTGCTACCTAAAAGATTGACAGCCTTTGCATAAACTGATGTTGTTTTGCAGCCAACTGCATGCATTGTCAACAACTCTTGTTGTTCCCTATTGAGCAACGGAAACTTATCAGCTAAAAACTCGCAGGCGTCTTTTATTTTGTCTTTTGTATCGTACATTGATGAATTGATTTTAGATAGCAAATCTATAAATTTTTCTTTAATCAACAAAAACTCATCACCCTTGTTAATATTGGACTTCAACTTTGTATAAAGTTCAAATAAATCTTTATTCTGTATCGCAGTTCTCTTGATGTTTTCACCACCAAAACTATTTTCATCATCTATTCCAAATTCAGATAACTTCTTAATAATCAAAAATTTTTTCTTGTAATATGCCCACTCCAAAACATTGTATTTCTTTGTATTGGCCACAATAAAATCTTTCCCTAGATAATCCAAGAATTTAGAGCCATCTTCTTGGCTTAAATAAGACATACACAAAAACCACTCAGGTATTATTTTTTCTTTGATTTCTTTAGGTTGATTCACTTTCATATCAGAAGATATTCTATTGTTTTCAGTCTGCTTCATTACTCCCGCTTTTAAGTCGTAACCCAAGCTGACTGAAAAATCCAGAAACTCTCCAGCAAAATTGGTATCGCTATAAGCCTCAAGCATAGATATAAAAAAGCTTTTTTCACCATATTTTGAAATCTTGAATTGCTCAACCATACCTTTAGGATTTTTGTCATATATGGACAACAAAACAGGCATTGGATTTTTTTTAGCTAATTCTTCTAATTCTTTCATTTGTATATTTTCTTTTTTTATTCTTTTATTTTAGCAAAACAAAAACAAATAGAAAGGCTTGATTTTTAAAACAAAAGAGAATAAATTATCAATCATGAAAGAAAAAAATTATCAAGCCAATTCAGTATCCAATGAGCAGTTCTCCCATCTTTGGGAAGACCAATTTGAGCAACATGTTCAAACAGTGGAAGAAAATGGTAAAAAAACACACATTGTAGTGGATGACAAACCCATAGACCTACAAGCCATACTTCAAAAAATAGCCAAAAAATAAGTCCTGTAGTTTTAATACAGGACTCAACTTTAAACCCAAAGGAATTTTAAAACTTACAATATCATTCTTTAGGAAATACAAACAAAAGTGCAATATTGTCTGAATGTAACCCTATTCTTTTATCAGTGCTTCCATACAATGCGTCTCCATCATTGAGCAAATATACATTACCTTCAATCTCAACCCTTGTATTTCCAATAGACTGAATATAGACATCAGAATTGCCTAAAGCACTCATATCAAACTCTTTATCACCTTTGCTCTTGAATATATATCCGTCTTGTGCAATCTTTAATTCAGTCTCATTCAATTCTTTATTGACTAATTTCAAATCCACTTTGGATACCATGGGGCTTACCAAAGTAAGTATAGGAGCTTCATCATTGAATGCCATCTCCCACCAACCAGGCTTGAGTCCACTCTTGTTAGGTGTTACCCATATCTGCATGAGATGAGCAACTTCACTATCTGAACTATTTACCTCACTGTGGACAATACCAGTTCCTGCTCTCATCAACTGTACATTACCAGCCTTTAGAACACCTGTATTGCCCAAATTGTCTTTATGGGTTAACTCCCCATCCAACATGAATGTAATTATCTCCATATCACGGTGAGGATGGAAACCAAACCCTGTCTCAGGCTGAATGTAATCCTCATTAATAACTCTGAGGTGAGAGAAGTTCATATCCTTGGGATTCCAATAATTTCCAAAACTAAAACTGAAATGGGACTCAAGCCAGTCAAGTTTCTGATATCCCCTGTCTTGCGATCTCTTTATCTTAAACATCATTTACCTCCATTTTTAATTCATCATACCAATTCAACATTCAAAAATAAAGAGGTAGATTTATTGATTGTGTTCAAAATTATTGAACAATAAAATATTATTTGCTCTAAAATGTATCGTAAAGCATACAAAACAAGAAAATGTATACTTTACGATACATTTTAAATCTTTATTTAGTTTTAAATTTGATTGCACAAAAAAAGTGCACCAGTTTCCTAGTGCCCTTTTCCCAAACATTAACTAACCCTATCTAACTTACCACTACTTCTTCAAGCAGCCTTCTTTACATAGGCTGAGCACCATGCGTCATTGACCACCAACTTACCAGGGAAAATTGCACATGAGCCATTCTTGCCCTTCTCTTTTTCAACATACAACTGACAATTTGCACACTTTTGCTCTTTTGTGTGTTTTGGATACTTCTTTGCGTCAACCTTGGTTGTATCTTCTACATAACCCAAAGCCACTGCTTGAGGATTCTTTGGATCTAACTTCTCAACCTTGGCTGCTGGCGCCGCTGTCTGTGCAACAGCACTATTTGCCAACATTGCACCACCTGCTGCACCTACCAAACTCATAATGAATACTCTTCTTTGACTCTGTGTTTTCATGATTTAACTCCTTTAAGTTATATATCAAATATACTACTTTTATTATCAATAGTCAATTTGTCCTAGACAAATAAACGCAATAACCTTAACAATTAAAAGTTAATTCAAAATTCAATTTCTTGGTATTTAAATAACTCAACAACGAAGCAACAATTGATCTATTCACTCAATATGTTATTATATTTAAAAGGAAAAGAAAAAATGCCAAACAAAAAAACACCAGAACAATACCTAGAGCAATCATATGAATCTTTGAAAAAAACAAACTTCAAAAATGATGAACTTAAAAATCTAGTATTATCTACTAAATTGATGGATGATATTTTTACTAAAGACAACATCAGTCAAGAATTAAAAGAAGAACTTAAAGATATGATTAGCAGTGGGATTTTTACACCCGACATTCCACTTCTTAGTCCTAAAGCAAAAGAGAGACTAAAGTTTGGTGATGTATCAAATAGCAATATTGATTTATTGATTTTCCTAATTCAAAAAGAATATGTTGAGCCTCTTAGAAATAATTATGAAACCTTGAAAAATAAAGAGTTTAATAACAAAGAACTTAAAGAAATTTTACTTCATACAAAGCTATTTCAATATGTTTTTCAGGATACAGACTCAGATGAAAATAATCACAAGCTAATACAAGATCATATTCAAGCTAAAAATTTCAATCCTAATCTCAACCTCATCGGCCCTAGATTTAAAACTGCTATATCTCACGGTCATATATTAAACAGCAGGATAAAACCATTCATATTACTGCTTGAAAATAATTTAGTTGACACATCTAAGATGAACAATCCAGATCAACACAGGGCAACTTTTTATGAAAGATACTTAAAACAAGGCATTGAGTCTCTATGCTATCTTCCACAATTAAAATATATATCTGCATTGAGTAATTTGATTGATAATATTGAACAATTGGATAATACCAATATAAAACCTGTTTTCTCATTGAGAAACAAAGAAGAAATGACATCATTATTTAAAACAATAGTTTCTAAAAATGAAAAGGAAGAAAAATATAAAAATGACAAAGATGTGATTGATTTGTCTCGTGAATTAATGATTCCACCTTATGTAATAGGAAAATTAATTGAACTTTTAGACAAAAGATATGATAAAAAACCACAACTGGACGAATCTCAAATCAAAACAAAAGAAACCATCAGAGAACTTGAGAATAAAATGTATGCCATCATAGATAAAATTCAACCTAATGATAACCATAATCTTGAAAAAAGCAGCAACAATAAACCATCAATTTAAAAGAGGAAATCATGACAAATCAAGAATATACAGATCATATCAGAAAATCACACTTAGATCTCTTTATCTCAGTTGCCAATAAGGTCGGCCCAATGCAGACACAGCAACATATCAAGAATTGATGAGAAATGTATTCTCATCATATACAGCCATGTTTCATGACAGTATAGCAAAAAATCTGGTTCAAAGATTTAAAAGTACCACTGCTGATGATTATCTCAGCAGACTTCAAGCAAGATATGAGATGCAAAAAATACAATCTTCTAACGATATTATAGCAAATGAATTTTTCATGACCAAAGATGGAGAAAAATGGTTCAAAGATGGCATAGGTGAGCTTTGCAAAAAAACATTTAATGATTTGAAAAAAACAGTTGATGAAACAGCACATACCGAATCAATTACTGATCAACTTCGTAAAAACTTAAGCAACATTACATACTTTTTAAAAACAGTGAAAAATACCTGTCTGAGTGAGACTGCTTATCAATCACAAAGACATCAATTTCAAAAACTCTTTGAAAATGCAATGACTGTCCAAAAAAGCAATATACGCAATGACTTTGAACAAGAGCAAATGAACTCTTTGCCAGCCGCCATCAAAGATACATTCCTTGAAGTGTTTAAAATGACTGAGCAAACCAATAACGATGAAAACTATATAACAGTACAAGAAACTGGTAAATCAAAAACATTCCGTGCTGAACTTCCTAATAAAAAAATAGAAGAAATCAGAGAAAAATTCTCACAAACTGATGTAAGTGAAAAAATCAATAAAATAATATAAGGAATACAAACATGCCAACAGCACAAGAATATGAAAAAAGACTTATTGAAATGCAAGATGTGCTTTCAAAACAAGAATTTCAAAAAGTTACAGATAGATATACTGCCGATATGGCTAAATATAACATAGAAAAACAGATTAATGCATATGCAGAATATATTCATGAGACATCTGAGAAAAAAACAGTTGATAGATTTAAAGAAATCATCTCACAAGGCAATGTTTCTCTATCTGAAATACCAGTCATATTTTTCAATCTTCAACATGGTATAAAAATTACCAGAGAATGCCTCAATAAAGCAATTGAAAATCTTCCCACTAAATATGACGCCTTTTTTGAAAAAATGAAACAACAAAACAAGGAACAAAAAACAGATACTCTTGTCAATATCAATAAAGGATTAAGAATCTTTGTCTACAACATTGAATATTTAACAAAAATGTCAAAAATTCAATTAATCATTGACGATAACTGGGGCAAGCAACTCTATTCTGACTTTTGCAACATTATTGATAAAATGATTGAACAGCAAAAATCCATATCAGTTCAAAATCAAGACTATATATTGTCTTCAAGTAATGAAATGATTAAAAAATTAGAGACAATATTACCTATATCTAATTCATTTGCCCAAGATAAAAAACAAGTTCTCATCAATAGGGCTAATTTTGATAAGCCAGTCGTTACAGGCGAAGAAAAAAGATTCTCTATTTAATAGGTATATAAAACATGAGAACACTGGAAGAATACGAAAAAAGACTGATTGAAATGCAAGATATTATTGCTGAAAAAGTCTTTCAAAAAATGATTGAAAATTCAGTCACAGACCCACATATTTCTCAGGCTTTGATAGATCAGCACTTCAACTCTTATGTTGAATACATCAACTCAACTTCTGAAAAAGACACTGTTAGAAGAATAAAGGATTTGATTAGATCAGGATCTACTCATGAAGTTCCTGCTGTTTTATTAAATACAAACGATGGAATGAAGATTGTCAAACAATGTTTAGACACAATTATTGAAGAATTTGAACCTAAATATAAAGGATTATTCAGCAATTTTGATAGAGGGCCCAGCCCAAATGTATTAAAATATATTCAAGAAGATATTAGCAGTTTTGTAAATATGATTGTTGTCTTAAAAGAAAAATCACACATTGAATCCATCATTGACCAGCAACAAGCAAAAAAAGTATATCACGCCTTTTCATCAGTTATGGAAAACTTCACCTCAAGAGAAAAACAATTTTTAGATCAAAAAGACGAAAAAACAAGATATTGGCCCATAAATGGAGACCAACTTATAGAAAAAGTTTTATCCTCATTACCACTACCTAAACATTTTTTACAAAATGAGCTTGAAAACATCTCACAAAATACAGGTGCAGAAAATACAAATCCCGTATTGAAAGAAAAAAAATTTTCTATTTAATAAATAAAAAGGAGTCCCAATATGAAACCTCAACACAAAAATAGCCCCAAACACCAGCAATTCATGGACAATGTAACAGCTTGCTTAAAAACTGGAAGATGGAATCTTGAGCATATAGAGTACCTGAATGATAATAAACTCAAGTACCACCTGAGTAATGAGGATATCGGACTTTTTCTTATGCAGCACTACCAGTATACATACACAATGGCTATGGAAGATGGCACCATTAGCGAGCTTGAAAACCAAAACCTTATACAAATCAAGTCACTTTATAATTACTTGAACCCTCCTAAGACCAGATATGAGATTCAAAATATCAAGAATAAAATACAAAATCTAACAAGAAAATATGAAGTCACCAATGGTGTTCAAGAACAAATGCACATCAATGAGGAAAATATTGACTTTAAAGAACAACAAGAAGAAGCAGAATTCAACAAAAGATACAACTTGGAAGAAGAAGTTAAAAACACATACCACAAGAGAAACATCAGATATCCAACTCCAAAGCTTACACCCTATAGAAACTACGGTTGGTGATCTTGCAATAAATAACACAAGAATTTGAGTGTTTTTCTTTAAAAAGCACTCATTTTTTTATAAAAATAAAAAACTAATATCAAAAAGTTGTGTTTTTTCAAAAAACGTCTATACTTTTTTTGATTTTAAAAACATGAAACTATGAATAAACCCAATATCAGATTACTTAGCCTTTTTGCCAATATAGGCATAGGTGAGACTTACCTGCATGAGTCAGGCATTAAAACCGTGGTAGCCAATGAGCTTCTGGCAGATAGAGTCAATGTCTATAAATCTCTATACCCTGAAGTTAATACCGTATTGGGGGATATTACCAATAAATCTGTTTTTGATGAGATTATTGCAAAATCTCTTGAACATAAAGTTAATGCCATGATTGCAACACCTCCCTGCCAAGGCATGTCTATTGCTGGGAAAATGCTTGAAAATGACCCCAGAAATTCACTCATCATCAAAGTATTTGAAATATTCTCCATATTAAAGCCAGATTATCTCCTAATAGAGAATGTTCCACAAATGCTCAAAACCAACATCATCTTCAAGGGTAATGTGGTTAACATCAAAGACTTTATTCAAACTCAAGCAGGAGACAACTACAATGTTGTATGTGATGTTCTTGATTGTGCTGACTATGGCACACCTCAACACAGAAAAAGAACATTTGTCAGAATATTTAAAAAAGGACTCACCTGGCAAGACCCTGTAAAACAAAAGAAAATTACAGTCAGGCAAGCTATAGAGTATTTACCCAGTCTTAATCCAGGAGAGAGATCAGATATACCTTGGCACTATGCAAAAACACATAACAGTAAACAAGTCTATTGGATGGAGCATACTCCCACAGGCAAGACTGCATTGCAAAATCCTCCACCATTTCAACCGAATAAAGATGGCAGACCGATCAAAGGCTTTAGCACCACCTACAAACGTATAGAATGGGATAAACCCTCTCCTACTATCACTATGGCTAATGGCAGTATATCTTCACAAAACAATGTTCATCCAGGCAGAGATTTGGGCAATGGAAAATTCTCAGATCCCAGAGTCCTTACACTTCTTGAGTTGTTCATACTCATGGGGCTTCCTAAAGACTGGAAAATCAGTCCTGATATATCAGAGAACAAGATAAGACACTATATTGGAGAGGCAGTTCCACCTATTATGATGAAGAACTTATGGTCAGGTATTGGTAAAGTTGTGTAAGAAATAAAGTGATAAATTTAATTTCCACACGACAATCCGAATAGCCATAAAAGCTACAGGAATATAAGAGCCTATATTTTTTCTTGTTATTATTTTAAACTGACTAAACCCATATTGGTGAAATCAAATTTTTTTGGTTTTCTTTTTTTGATTTTCATTGTCTTTGTCATTTAACTGACTTTCAAGAGCTAATATTTGATAAAATTTATCAACATGCAGCTTTGTCTGTTTTAATATTTCTCCATATATTTGTTTTTTGTTCACACCAGCTAAACAATAATTTGTCAATTCTTCAAAAACCTGAATAAACTCATCTCTGTCTGATTTATTGAAAAATACAAAATGAAACCTCTGTAAGCTTTGTTTATCTTCAAATACTGTGATAGGTGCTGGGAACCTTTTATCATCTTCCATTTTCAAGTATACATTTCTTAAAATATACTTAACATTATTTATATCTTCATTATTTTTAGCACAATACCTTGATACATCAAATAATTGACAAGCATAATAGACCTCTTTGCCCTCTTGTACCATATTTTTTATATCTGACTTCGATAATTCAGTACTTGTGTGACTGGGTGATTGAATTTTATGTGTAAAACCCTTTGATAGACCTACAATGTTTGCAAAAGATTCATCTTTTGTCTCTATCTGTAGTGTAGACTCCTTATTATATAAATCACTGAGTCTCTTTGGCATAGGTTGACTGCCATAGATTAAGCTCACCTTTTCTTCATTGTCTTCCAACAACTTCAAAAATGACTTAGCAAACGACCTGTTATATTTAAAATAAGACTCAAGGTAATTTATAACAATATCAGATTTTTCTGGAGTTAAAATTTTATTTATATCAAATTTTTTATGTAAAATAATCTTCAATATGAAAGTGCAATTACTGCTATAAAAAGTCTTCTTATCATTATTCTTGCCTGCATGATTTAAAAAATACAGTGAAATACTCTCATCACTAAATAACTCATTTTTGAATTTGTCTTTAAATTTATCCAAATAATAAATACAATCATCAACTTTATCATCAGTTAGCATAAAATTCAAAAAATGTGGATACAAGTCAATTTTATCTCTATTTTTTATCACATCTAAAAAACACTTTAAAATATCGTACCTATAAGTTTTATTGGTTTTAAATATTTGATTTAAGTTGTTTTGATTTATAATTTTCACATAATCATTAGGTATTAAAGCTGGGTCTGAAATATCAGCAAAACTTTTATCCAATAAACTCAATAATTGTTCTGTTAAAAACTTATAGTAGTAACCCCTTGTTTTTTTAAATTCAGCTTCAAAATCATTCACCAAATCAACAATTGATTTCTTATCCATCTCAATACTGAAATTTTTCAGTTCTTTTTGCATATTCACTCTCATTAATATATACATATATGATAACAAAATATTGAAAAAATAAAACTTTTGACTTTTTTTAACTTTGCCATTATCATATCAAAATTATAATAATACCAACTATGAGCAAATACATATACAGACTAGAAGCATTCCTTGACAACAACTTAATTGAAATTGAATGCATTGAAAAAGAAAAAATCAACCTAGCACCAAAAGAAAAACAGGCTAAATTTCAGTTATCAGAGTCCGATGTAGCGCAACTTATTAAAGTTGCTACAAAAGATATCAAAGAGCATATTGAAGGCAAGATATTTGAAATGGAAATAGAGTTTACAGATAAAGAATTGGAGAAAAATGTTGCCTTTCAACACTACAAATCCATCATTGGCAAACCTGTGACCATAAAATACCTTTAATACTTTAAAAGCTACCTTTGAAATTTAAAATCTAATAATTAAAGCCCAAATTTTGGGCTTTAATGTTTTTATATTGGAATTCACCTCATCAATATGAATCTGGACACTGCTTTCTTATTTCATCAGATGTTTCTCTTGAAAACTCTGCTGCCCATTTTTCAGATCTTAAATACTGATCTTCTTTTTCCATAACATTAGCCACCAAAGACAAGGCATAAGCATACTCGTTCAAATGTGCTGAAACTTTGTCAGAGCTTTGTTCAACTTTTCTGATAATTCTCTCATCTTCAGAAAAAAGCCTTGATAAAGACAATTCCAAAGACTGTGCTTTGCTCAACTTCATGTCTACCATGTATTTGCTCCAATCCAGCCCCATCAATGTGTCTTCTGCACCCATCTCACCTGATTTAGACATTAATTCACTGAACATTCTCTGTTTGGTATTGGTCACATCAAATGCCTTAGAAGCTGACTTAAACTCCATCTTTGCACTCAAATTTACAACCTTTGTATTGGTCTTTTTTATCAAATCTATCGCTTTTTGTTTTGCATCATCACTCTGAGCATATATAGTCATACTTTCTTTGTTGTACTCTTTTATAATGTTTGCCAACTCCATACCTGATGATTGTATCTTGTTCTTTGTAAGTCCCTTATGTGCAGACATAATGACTTTATTGACCAAAAACTCTTCATCTAAAGCAGCCAATTCATCACATGCCAGTGTTTTCTTCATCTGCTCTGTGCTTTGATTTTGTGCATTTGCAGTACTCAACCCAAATACACTCAATGCCAAAAATAAAGACAAATTGACTCCCAATAATCTATTCCTTGATTTCATCATCATCTCCTTTAATTGCTATTTCTACAGAATCACAAGCCATGTTGTGAAAAAGAATTTATTTGATAAAATAGATCATAATTAAGATAAAGTCAAAAATGAAAAAAATAAATAAATTACTGATTGAACTTGCACAAGAAAACGATTTAACAGGCTACATGGAGCCACCTCTGCATAAAGGAAAACCCATTCTACATGTTATTTTTGACACCAACAGTGTTCCACAAATGCCTGATGATATGATGGATGGATTTCAAAGATCCACAAGAAATAAATTTAAAAAAATTCCATATAACTTTTCTAAAATCAATTTAGAAGAAAAAATGTCAGAATTTAATTTTCTTGATCCAGATAAAAACTCATTTGAAATTACTTTTGACAATATTTATATATTGAAATTTTTTAAAAAACTATCAGAAAATAAAATAGATATATCAGAGATTAAAAATATATACATTAAAAATCCAAGAGGTGAACAACCCTATAAAAACTGGGAAAATATTACACAGCAAATTTATTCATATCTCTATGAAGACGAAAAAGATATTGTAAAATATGTATACAAAAACTATACATCCAAATATTCCAAGTATGAATTAAAATCCATACTCAATGAACTAGGTGAAAATCTAACAAAAGAAGAAATTAAAGAAGTTGTAGATCAGTTCTGTATCAACCATAAAGACTTGATAAAAACCATAGATCAAAACCATATCAATGGCTTTTATATGAAACAAGGGCTAACTTCTCCATTCAGTACAGAAACACAAAACAATATTGATATAAACATATTCACTGAAAATAAAATACCGTTTACTCAAATATTCATCAACAAAGAAAATCTGTTCAAAAAATATCCTATTACTAAATCTTTATCCAATGTCAGTGTTGCTGGGACAAAAGAATATTTAAGCATACTCAATATCATTTCATCAAGTTTGAATAACGAGAAAAATGGAGCAAAACTGGGAATTAAAAACATATATATCAATGGTGAGCAAAACAAAAACCCAAACTTTATATTGACAGTAGGTCACTCCACTGAATTTGATAAAAAGTTATTTCAAAAATTTTTAACAGATTCATTTGAATTATTCTTATCTATACAATCAGCAGATCCTGACTCTAGCATATACACCGATAAGGAAGAATTCTCTGCACAAATCAGTAAAATCATCTCTAAGGTCAATCTTGAAGACCTTCTTGATGAAAATACAGATAAAAAAGATAAAAATAAAAGAAAAATCTAATACTTTATCAGTATTGTTTTTTTCATCTTTTTAAAAGAACAGTGATTTTCATAAAAAAACCGATAAATCCCATGAAATAGTGTTATAATTTTCCATTATTTCACAGGAAATTTACATGAAAACTCTCGTTATCCCAGTCATTCACCACCTTGATAATCAACTGACTTTGGAGCAAGCTGATATTGCCAAGAGTCTCGGAGCAGACGCCTTGTTCCTTATCTCACATTACAACAAAGATAAAGAGCTTGTTCCACTTGCCAAACAAATCAAAAAAGATATGGACATCAATGTGGGCTTGAACCTTCTTAATACCAACGCCTTTGAAGCCCTTGATATCTGTGTTGCAAACAACATCAATATGCTGTGGTTGGACAATGCCGGTATTCACTCCCAAAACCCCAATCAAGTAAAAATTCAAATGCTTCAGAAAAATCTTGAGCAACACCCAAACTTCAAACTCTTCGCAGGGGTTGCATTCAAATACCAAGAAGTTGAACCCCATCCTGGCACCGCTGCCATCATGGCTCTTCATCATGGCTTTATTCCTACCACCAGTGGTGAAGCAACTGGCAAACCACCTACACTTGATAAAATCATATCCATGTTCAATAAGGTTGGACCCCACCTTGCCGTTGCAAGTGGCATGACTCCAGAGAATGTCATTGAATACAAAAGATACCTGAAGTATATTCTTGTTTCAACTGGCGTGAGCAAAGATGAATTCAGATTTGATGAAGCAAAACTCAAACAATTCATCAAAGCAGTCAACCATAACTAATAATAAAAAATCTAATATCATTTATCTCAAGGTAACACATGAGCAGCATTAGTATTATTCATCAAAATAGAATGAAAATCCGTTCTGGTATTGAATTGGAGCAAGACAATTCGTCATTTCAACCAATGCAAGATGTTACAAAAGAATCCATCAAGCAAAATACAGAAGAACTCAGTTCTCTGTATAAAACTCTTGAAGAAAAAATGTTTTCACTGCGATCCAAAATTATATTCCCTTACACCTTGATTACATGGTCTAGTGCACTTTTCATGAGTCTTCTTGCATTTAAGATTTTATCTTTTTTCTTAGATAAAAATAATAATTTTTTTTCGTTTTTTATCATAACATCATTGCTATTTTTATTATTCTTTTATTCCAGTTTATCTAGTTGGAAGCAAGAAAAATATGCCATCTTAGACTCAGACGATAAAGATCTGACACTTAAAAGTTTTGCTAAATACCTGAAAAAGAAATTAGCCCCTAAAGAGCTATTGGAGGCAAATTTAATCAACCAACAATTTAAAGAGAAAAAAGAAAAAACATACCAAGATTTTAATTTTTTTATAACCAACTCTCCACTGAAAAATAAATCAGAAAGTGAATTAAAAAATCATTCAAAAATTGTTGATAAATACAAAAAACTCTTAAAAGAAAAAGATGAAGTATATGTGTCTTTTTTTGATAAGAAAATGATAAAACTCATTAATAACTCTTTAAAGGATTGATATGGCTGCATTGAGTTTAATACACCAACGTAGAAAATGTAATAAGGAAGACAAGAACAACTCAAAACTTGAGATTGAGCAATCTTCTTTAGAACAAGAAAAAAATCCACCACTAAAAGATACTGAGCTTCAAAGTTTAAAACTTGATTTAATGCTTGATAAATATATCAAAGAAGAGTTAGAAGATAACCTCTCAAAATCAATTAGAAAGCTCAATAGATTATCTATTTATATGCACGCAATCACTATGTATTTATTGATTTCAACAATAACAGGAGTAATTGTATCTATTTTTACCAATGGAATAGAGTCTTTGATGCCTGGATTTATTGTGCTTTTTATTATGATAAGTGGTTCAGTATTAACTCTTGATAATAAAGAGATCAACAATAAACAACTTTGGGTTCCTGAATCAGGTAAAAAAATATTTTTCTACTTACAAAAAAAGTTATTTTCAAATCAACTTTTAAAGATTAAAACTCTACAGGAGAGCATAGATTTGGATCAATCAAAAATACGCAAAAAAACACTTTCTTATGTCAGTCAATTTATTCAAAAAGTTAATAAAGAAAACATCATCGAACATAATGGTAAAAAATATTTTCAAATGGATAAAAAAGAAGATCTGTTAAAATTGAGTTTAATAGAAAAAGAAGTCAATGATCTAGTTCTGATTGACCCAGCTTTAAATCGGGAACTTTTCGATGAGAAAATGGTAAGCCTTACATCTAAAATACTCACTTGAAAAAATAAGGAAAAACATATGACCACCATGAGCATTATCCATCAAAACAGAAAAAATATTCAATTTCAAAAAGACTCTAAAAAAACAAGTCTAGAACATGATCTTGATTATAAATCTATTCAAAAAGAGTATGAATTTCAAGAAAAAACCATTTATGATTCAACAGATTTTCAAGTTCAACTCATTAGAGATGTCTCAGCCAAAGAAGCAATAGATTATCACTTATCAAGACTATATAAAAAAATTAATAAAAAATCTTCTTTTATTTTTATATTATTAACAACCACATTGACTTTTTTTATCACTTTTTTGTTTGATATTCTTTCTCAAACAGTGTTTAGCCGTCATGTAAATAATGCAATTGCATTACCACTGTTGATTATTATGGTGGTTAATTTTTTCAATCTTCCTGATGGAAAAGAAAGGGGCATATGGAAACCTTGTTTTGGTAAGTCCATAATTAGCTATATTCAAAGTAAACTGTTTTCCAAACAACTCTTGGAAATTGACAACTTTAAAAATGCAAGTGAAATTCAAACTAAAAGGATACAAAAAAATACACTTAATTTTTTAACAGAATTTATAAAAGAAACCAATCATGATTGTATGATAGAGCAAAATGGTGAAAAGTATTTCAAGGTTTCTCAAAAAGATAAATTGGTTAAACTCACCAATATAGAGAAATCACTTCGTGAGATGTCATTTATTGAGCCAAACAACAAGGAACTTTTTGATAAAAAAATGTGGAGCCTCACATCGCAAGCACTCCACATCTATGATTAAAAAAATAAAGATTAAACTCTCTTTGTCCTTGTAGATCTAGATTTTACTGGAGGCTTTTCTTCCACTTCAACCTCCACTTTTTTCTTAACTCTTCTAACCGCTGTCTTCTTTGGAGCAGCAACTACTTCTGTATCATCTTCAGCTTCAACATGTGATGACTTTACAGTAGCTTTCAGATTTTGAGACTTGTCAACTTCTGACTTCACATCATCTGATTTCAAATCCAACTTCGCAGCCGTATCCAAAGCAATCTTTCTAATGGTGTTAATAGATACCATAGCACCCTTTGCAACTTCATTGGCAATGGTTCCTTCCTTGTATGCTTGATTGACAGGAGATACAACCTTTTCATTTTCTCTCTCTATTTCAGCCACGTAAGCCTTTGTGGTTTTTGCAGCATCTCTCAAACTTTGACCCACCACCTTACCAATACCCTCCAGTCCACCTTCTCTGTACTTTTTGTTCACAGATTGTGTTGCCTCTGTAGTTGCCGCCACTGTTTTTTCGCTCAATGCTTTTACTTTATCTAAAAATCCCATAGTTATACCTCCATAAAATGTATGATTGATAATACACAAAATTTATATTGAAATCAATCACTTAAATAGAATAAGCAACTTAAATTTTGGGTTAATATACTTTTCCTTATTCAATTGACATCCTCCCCGCCCTAAAGTTTGGGGATTCCTCCTGCGAGATGCGCATGCCCGCGCACGAGAATGTTTAGAGCAGAGTTCACATCTCTGTCATGAATTGCTCCACAGGAGCAACCCCATTCTCTTATTCTCAAATCTGCACGTCCTGTGGGACCTGTTCGGGCACCACAAGAACTACAAATCTGGGTTGTATGTTTTTCATCTATGTCCACATAGTATATGCCTGCATGATTGCATTTGTATTTCAACATATATCTGAACATAGACCAGCCAGCGTCAAGCACTGACTTTGCCATATTGGTTTTAGCTAATTTGGATGAGCTTACATCTCCTACAAAAATAGCATGATTTTGATTAACCAAATCTCTACTCAATTTATGGTGCTCATCTTTTCTGGTATTCTTGATTT
>LNFM01002728.1_pt1 | contig 42028 bp, 39 predicted proteins | sample 596031 | NCBI WGS metagenome assembly LNFM01 (sample SAMN04254537, study PRJNA301005) | activated carbon metagenome | isolation source: dual media filters at the Ann Arbor, Michigan drinking water treatment plant | place: USA: Ann Arbor
GCGAAATCGGGAACACCCGACGCGCGCGTGAAAAGAGGGACCGAGACTGAAGGCGATCCCGGCGCCTCAAACAATACGGGCGATGACGCGCGCCTTTTCTCCGCCGTTATCGCCGGGCTTGAGCCGGCGATCCCGCTTAGGCGGGCAGTGCATTCCTAAACGAGATGGCCGGGTCAAGCCCGGCCATGACGCAAGATGAAAAGGGGGAGGCTGGACAGATCACTTGTGAATCAGCGTGCCCGCGCCGTGGTCGGTGAACAATTCCAGCAGCACCGCATGCGGCACCTTGCCGTCGAGAATGACAACGCCTTCCACGCCCTGTTCGAGCGCAGTGATGCAGGTCTCCACCTTCGGGATCATGCCGCCGGAAATGGTGCCGTCGGCGATCAGCTTGCGCACGTCGTTGACCGACATTTTCTCGATCAGCTTCTTCGATTTGTCGAGCACGCCGGGCACGTCGGTGAGCAGCAGCAGGCGCTTGGCCTTGAGCGCACCGGCGATATAGCCGGCAAAGGTGTCGGCATTGACGTTGAAGGTCTCGCCGTTCGGGCCGGAGGCGACCGGCGCCAGCACCGGAATGAGTTCGCGGCCGATAATCTGGTCGAGCACGGTGGTGTCGATCTTTTCCGGCTCGCCGACAAACCCAAGATCGACAAGATCGGCGGCGGGCGAGCCGGCCTGCGGGTTGACCTTGCGGGCGATCACCATGTTGCCGTCCTTGCCGGACAGCCCGACGGCCTTGCCGCCGGCCTGGTTGATGTGGCTGACGATCTGCTTGTTGATCGAGCCGGCCAGCACCATCTCGACGATCTCGATGGTTGCGGCGTCGGTTACGCGCAGGCCGCCGGAGAATTGCGACTTGATGCCGAGCCGGTCGAGCATCGCCGCGATCTGCGGTCCGCCGCCATGCACCACGACGGGATTGATCGCGGTCTGCTCCAGCAGGACGATGTCGCGCGCGAACAGCCGGGCGCTTTCCTCCTCGCCCATGGCGTGGCCGCCATACTTGATGACCACGGTTTCCTCGTCATAGCGCTGCATATGCGGCAGAGCTTCCGAGAGAATGCGGGCCTGTTCTTGGGGGCTCGTGGTCATGCGGTCGGTCCTTGCAGCTACGGCGGACCTTTTAGAGCATGATCCCGGAAAGTGGAAACCGGTTTTCCGACAAGATCATGCTCAAGCAAAAGCGGGGTGGGATTCGATGCGCAAGGGGCAGGGCGTTCAGGATCGCAAGGCGGCGAGCGCGGCAATCGCCAGCAATATCCATGCGCCGATCAGGATGGTGCCGCCGGCCGGCGCGGCCATGGGGAACAGCCGGTGTCCGGCATAGGCGCGCAGCACCAAATCGCCGGAAAACAACGCGACACCGCAGATCAGGCCGATCACGGCGACCAGCGCGACCGGGCGCGACAGCAGGCCCTGCGCGATCGCGGCGCAGGCGGCGATGACGGCCGGGGCGTGAAACAGCAGCATCTGGCTCGCGCTTTCGAGCCCGGCGCCGGGCTTGGCATGCGCGCCGGCGGCGGCCAGCACGATCCCCGCGGCTCCCATCACGGCGGCCAGCGCGATCAGGATTTGCAGGATCATGGTTGTGGTCCCCAAGTGAAAGCAGGAAAAGTGGATACCGATTTTCCGTCCGATTTCGCGAAAAAACTAGAGCCGTTCTTTGATCAGCCGGGCGATGGCCGCGCGCAATTCCGGGATGCCCGCGCCCTCGCGCGAGGATGTCGTCAGGATACCCGGAAACACCGCCGCACGCTTCCTGGTCACGGCCTCGATTTCGGTGATGCGCACTTCCAGTTCAGCAGCTTTCGGCTGGTCGCATTTGGTCAGCACGATCTGGTGGCTGACCGCGGCTTGTCCCAGCAGGTCCAGCGTTTCGATGTCGGCGCTTTTCAGGCCGTGACGGGAATCGACCAGCATATAAACGCGGGCGAGATTGGAACGGCCGCGCAGATAGGAATGGATCAGTGCGGTCCAGGCCTTCACCTTTTCCTTCGGCGCCTCGGCATAGCCGTAGCCGGGCATGTCGGCGATACGCAGATCTCCGCCGCTCTCGAAGAAGATGATTTCCTGGGTGCGGCCCGGCGTGTTGGAGGTGCGCGCCAGCGCCTTGCGATTGGTGAGCGCGTTGATCAGGCTCGACTTGCCGACATTGGAGCGGCCGGCAAAGGCGATCTCGATGCCCGTCATCTTGGGCAGCGTCTCCATCGAGCGCGCCGCCCAAGCAAATTGCCAGTCGGCCGCGAACAGCGCGCGGCCGGCTTCCATTTCTCCGCGGGTGAAGTCGGCCGTCATGATGTTGTGCCGGTCAGGAGGCGGGCGGCGCTTTCTTCTTTCCGAACAGCTCTTTGATGTTGTCCCACAACTCGATTTTGGCGCCGTGCTTGCTCATGATGTAAGATTGCTGCAGCACCGAGAGCGTGTTGTTCCAGGCCCAGTAGATCACGAGACCCGCCGGGAAGCTCGCCAGCATGAACGTGAAGATGAGTGGCATCCAGTCGAAGATCATCTTCTGGGTCGGGTCCGGCGGCGACGGGTTGAGCTTCATCTGGAACCACATCGTGACACCCATGATGATCGGCCAGATGCCGAGTGCTAGGAACGACCCTATGGCCACTCCAAGGTACGCCGTTGGTTCAGGCAATAGTCCAAATAGGCTGAATAGGTTAGTCGGATCGGGCGCGGCCAGGTCCTTGATCCAGCCGAAGAACGGCGCATGCCGCATCTCGATGGTGACGAACAGCACCTTGTAGAGCGCGAAGAAGACCGGGATCTGCACCAGGATCGGCAAGCAGCCGGCCAACGGATTGATCTTCTCTTTCTTGTACAGTTCCATCAGCGCCTGCTGCTGCTTGACCTTGTCCTCGGCGTAGCGCTCGCGGATCGCCGTCATTTCCGGCTGCACGGCCTTCATCTTCGCCATCGAAGCGTAAGATTTGTTGGCGAGCGGGAAGAAGACCAGCTTGATGATGACGGTAACGGCGAGGATGGCCAGACCGAAATTGCCGAGATAGCGGAACAGCCAGTCGATCACCCAGAACAGCGGCTTGGTTATGAAATAGAACCAGCCCCAGTCGATCAGGAGTTCGAAACGGTTGAGGCCGAGTGTCTTGTCGTAGTTGTCGACGACGTTGGTTTCCTTGGCGCCGGCGAACAGGCGGGCCTTGGCGGTGCCGGTCGCGCCCGGCGCGATGGTCTGCTGGTCGAGCAGATAATCGGTCTGGAAGGTCTTGAGCGTGCCCAGCGTGCCGGCCGAAAAGCGGGCCTGCAGGTTGGCGGTGTTCTCCGGCAGCAATGTCGCCGCCCAGTATTTGTCGGTGATGCCGAGCCAGGCATTGGTGACCTTGAAGGTCTGCTCTTTTGCTTTCTCGATATCGGAATAGGTGACTTCCTTCAGGCCCTGTTCGCCCAGCACGCCGATCAGGCCTTCATGCAGGATGTAATAGCCGAGCGTCGGCGGCAGACCGTGACGGGAGATCAGCGCATAAGGGAACAGCGAAATCGGTGCGGCGGTCTTGTTCGCGACGCTGTCCTCGATGGTGAAGAGATATTTGTCGTCCACCGTGATGACGCGGCGGAATTCCAGCCCCTCGCCGTTATTGTAGGTCAGCGTGACCGGGCGTCCGACGGCCAGGGGACCGGCGCCTTGCTGGGTCCAGACGGTATCGGCATTCGGCAGTTTCACCTTGGCGCCGCTGCCGGCGACCCAGCCGAATTCCGAATAGAACGGATGTGGCGAGCCTGACGGCGACAGCAAGAAGATTGGCGGCGATTTCGGATCGACGGTCTCGCGGAACTTTACCAGCGCGATGTCGTCGATGCGGGCGCCCTTGAGCGCGATCGAGCCCTTGATGTCGGTGGTGTCGATGGCGACGCGAGGAGAGGCGGCAATGATCGCCTCGCGGGTCAGTTGCGCGCCGGGAATGGCGGCCGACTGTCCGGGCACTTGCGGTGCGGCGCTGCCCGGTTGCGCGGGGGCGGCCGGTGCGCCTGGTGCGCCCGGCACTTGCTGCTGCTGGGTCTGCTGTTGCTTGAGCTGCGCTTCCTGGCGCTGCTTGTCCATCTGCGGCAGGCCGACGAAATATTGCCACACGATCAGAACCAAGGCGGAGAGCCCGATGGCCAGCAGCATGTTCTTTTGGTCGTTCATCCTGCACTCTCGATAGAGGGGGCCGGCTGCCTGCCGGCCGTGGCGGCTTTGCGGGAATGGACCCGCTTTACCGCGATTTCCAAATCCTGCCTGATCCGGTCGAAATTCAGTCCCAGCGCCGTTCGCCGCCCGATCAGGACATAGTCGTGTCCGGCCTGGAAATGTATGCCACCGCTCAGCCTGACCGCCTCGCGCAGCCGGCGCCGGACGCGATTACGCTCGACTGCATTGCCGACCTTTTTGGATACCGTAAAGCCGACCCGAACCCGACCTTGGTCTTGGCGTTTGCGGGCTTGCAGGACAAAGGCGGCGGACGGAACCTTGATGCCCGTCGCAGCGGCCAGAAAATCCGCCCGTTGCCTCAAACGTTCCATTGCAGCAGGGCCGGCTTTTCGGCCCGCCATGTCAGGCGCTGAGGCGCTTGCGACCGCGCGCGCGGCGGGTGGCGACGACCTTGCGGCCACCGACGGTGGCCATGCGGGCGCGGAATCCGTGACGGCGCTTCCGCACGAGCTTGCTCGGTTGATAGGTCCGTTTCACGCGTATGGTCTCCGCTGGTCGCGGCGTAACGCCGGATGGTGAGGGTGCCGTCGCCGGGGCGGTTTTCGCCTGCTTTTCCGCAGGGGCACCGGCGCTCAAATTCACGCGGCTTATAAGGGAGGCAGGCCGCTTTCGTCAATGCAAACGGGCTCTTTAACCGTATTTGGTTGCCCGAATTTGGCGCCGGGCCGAGTGGGTTCAGGCGGCCTGAGGCGGTTTCGTTCACGTTTGTCCTCAAAAAACAGTGACATGGAGCCGGATGGGGGGAGTGTATAGATCGCTGCGACTTTCGTGAGATGGGCGGGTTATGGCCCCAAGGCAGCGGCGAGGACGGCATGCGGGACCTGGAAACGGACATGCCTTCGGGGAGAGCGGAAAAGCCTGCAGACGCCTCGCGCCGGTTCGCTCCGCTTGTGCTGATCGCGATCCTGGCGCTGGTGATTTTCGCCATGGGCTGGCATCGCGCCCTGTCGCTGGAAAATCTCGCTCGCCACCACGCCACGCTGGCGGATCTGGTTGGGCGCCATTTCGTGGTGGCGCTGGCGGCGTTCGTCGCGATCTATGTGGCGGTCGTGACGCTGTCGCTGCCGGGCGGTACGATCCTCAGCGTCACCGGCGGATTGCTGTTCGGCTGTCTTTGGGGCGGGGTGACGGCGCTGATCGGTGCGACGATCGGCGCGACTCTTCTCTTCCTGATCGCCCGCAGCGCCTTTGGCGAAATCCTGACGCGTCGCGCGGGACCGCGCCTTGCAAAATTGGCGCAGGGTTTTCGCGAAGACGCGTTCAACTATCTGTTGTTTCTCCGGCTGGTGCCGGTTTTCCCCTTTTTTCTGGTCAATCTTGCACCCGCCCTGGTCGGCGTGCGTCTGGCACCCTTTGTCGCCGCAACAGCGCTGGGTATCATTCCGGCGACATTCGCGTTCGCGTTTGTCGGCGTCGGACTCAACAGCGTGATCGAGTCGCAGGCGCAAAGCTTTCACGATTGCGAGGCGGCAGGGCGAGGCGATTGCAGGATCGATTTCGACATTGGCGCGGCGCTGACTCCGCACTTGCTGGCGGCCTTTGCTGTGCTCGGGCTGCTCGCGCTGATTCCGGTCGTCGTCAAGCGGCTGCGCGGCCCGACAGCCCGGCCATGATCAGGACCGGATGGTGAAAGCAGCCGGGATGCCCGAAATCCTAACACCCGACATCTGCGTGATCGGCGCCGGTTCCGGCGGCCTTTCGGTTGCGGCGGCGGCCGCGGTCCTCGGCGTGCCGGTTGTGCTGATCGAGAAGGCCAGGATGGGCGGCGACTGCCTGAATACCGGTTGCGTGCCGTCCAAGGCGCTGATCGCAGCGGCGAAGCGTGCTCATGATGCCCGCACCGGCGGTGGTCTCGGCGTAACTGTGAAAGGAACCGACATCGCTTTCGATCGGCTCCATCGCCACATCCACGAGGTCATTGCGGCGATTGCACCGAACGATTCGGTCCAGCGCTTCACCGGGATGGGCGTGAAAGTGTTGACAGCCGAAGCGCGCTTCGTTGACGCTGATACCGTTGCCGCGGGAACCAAATGGCTGGTGAAAGCGCGCCGCTTTGTCATTGCCACCGGCTCGTCTCCTGCTGTTCCGCCCATTCCCGGCATCGACAAGACGCCTTATCTGACCAACGAAACGATCTTCGACCTGAAGGAATGTCCATCGCATCTGATCGTGATCGGCGGTGGACCGATCGGACTCGAACTGGCGCAAGCCTATCGGCGGCTCGGCGCGCGGGTGACGGTGCTCGAAGCGGCGAGGCCGCTGACGAAAGAAGATCCGGAATGCGCGCGGGTCATTCTTGACCAGCTTGCACGGGAAGACGTCATCATCCGTCCGGGCGCCAAGGTCACGCGCATGTCGCGCATCAAAGGCGGCAGTGTGAAAATCACGGTCGAGATACCGGACGGCAGCGAAGTGCTCGAAGGCAGTCACTTGCTGGTTGCGACCGGGCGGCGCGTTGTCGTTGACGGGCTCGATCTCGACAAAGCCGGCGTGAAGGCCGGGCCTGCGGGCATCATTGTGAACAAGGGGTTGCAGACCACCAACAGGCGTGTCTATGCCATCGGAGACGCCGCCGGCGGACAGCAATTCACCCATCTTGCCAATTATCATGCAGGGCTTGTGATCAGGAACGCCGTGTTCCGGCTCCCGGTGTCGGTCAACGACGATATCGTGCCGCGTGTGACGTTCACCGATCCGGAACTTGCGCATGTGGGACTGACGGAAGCCGACGCACGGCAGCGGCATGCATCGATCCGTATACTGCGATGGCCATTTTGCGACAACGATCGCGCGCAAACCGAACGCGACACGCGGGGCCATGTAAAGGTCGTTACCACCAAACGCGGCAGGATATTGGGGGCCACCATTGTCGGGACGCAGGCCGGGGAACTGATTTCGACCTGGTCGCTCGCGGTCAACCAAGGGCTGAATATCCGCGCCATGACGTCGGTGGTGTTACCTTACCCGACCCGTGCGGAAGCCGGAAAGCGCGCGGCCATTGACTTTTTTGCGGCCAGTTTGACGAGTCCCTTGCTGCGCCGCATCATAAACTTGCTGCGCCGGTTCGGCTGATTTTCCGGTCGCCGCAGGAACACGATGGCACGCAGACGCAAACATATCAGTCCTCCGCGCGAGCCGCGTTTCGGGCTTTCGGGCAAACTGCTTGTCCTGACGACGCTGTTCATCATGATGGCGGAAGTCCTGATCTATGTGCCGTCGGTCGCCAATTTCCGCGTGAACTGGCTCAACGACCGGCTGGCGGCTGCGCATACCGCGGCGCTGGTCCTGGACGCGGCACCCAGCGGCATGGTTCCGGAAAGCCTGGCGCGGCAGATCCTGAGCAGCATCGGGGCGCGTGCGGTTGCGATGAAGACGGGTCAGCAGCGGCGGTTGCTGGCCGTCTCCGATATGCCGCAGGAAATTCATCGCGATTTCGATATGCGCGATGTGTCATGGGTTGGCGCGATCGTGGACGCGTTTCACGCCATGACTGATCCCCGCGATTATATTTTGCGAGTCATCGGCCCGGCGCCGCGCGGCGGGGAGTTTGTTGAAATCGTCATCGACAACGCGCCTTTGCAACGGGCGATGTTGCGCTTCTCCTGGAACATTCTGCTCTTGTCTCTGATTATCTCGGCGATCACGGCGGCCCTGGTTTATCTCGCGCTTCATTATCTCTTTGTGCGTCCAATGCGGCGGATTACGGCCAACATGGTGTGGTTCCGCGCCGACCCGGAAGATTTCTCCCGTGTCATGCTGGCCTCCAAGCGCGAGGATGAAATCGGAACGACGGAGCGCGAATTGGCGACGATGCAGCGCGATTTGGCATCCATGCTGCATCAGAAGAACCGGCTGGCGGCGCTGGGGCTGGCGGTGTCGAAGATCAATCACGATCTTCGCAATTTGCTGGCTTCGGCGCAGCTGGTGTCCGATCAATTGTCGACCTTGCCGGATCCGCGCGTACAGCGCTTCGCACCCAAGCTGGTGCGCGCGCTGGAGCGCGCCATCGCGTTTTGTCAGTCGACATTGTCTTACGGCCGCGCCCAGGAACCGCCGCCCGATCGCAGAATGGTCGGCCTTGAATCGCTGGTCGAGGAGGTACGAGAGACTCTCGGTCTGATGGAGGACAGTGGGATCGCGTGGATCACAGCCATCGAACGCGGCATCGAGGTCGATGCCGACCATGATCAGCTTCTGCGCGTGTTGCTGAATCTTGCGCGCAATGCCGCTCAGGCGCTGGAAAGCCGCGCCCCCAACGATCCGTCACGCGATCAGATCCGGATGACCGGCCGGCGCGAGGGCGCCGTGGTAGTGATCGAGGTGTCGGATACCGGTCCGGGCTTGCCGCCGCGTGCGCGCGAACATCTGTTCGAGGCCTTCCAGGGCTCCACCCGCATGGGCGGATCAGGCCTCGGCCTCGCCATCGCGGCCGAACTGGTGCATGCCCATGGCGGCGAAATCCGGCTGATTGACGGCACCATCGGGGCGACGTTCCAGTTCAGCATTCCCGATCGGGCGGTCGATCTGGACGCGCACCGGCCCGAGCGCGCACGGGCCTGAAACGTTCAAAATCCCTTGCCAATAGGAGGCCCGGGCTATAGCTATCGCCCGTCGCGCGCCGGCGTTATGGTCGCACGCGATACGCGCCCGTAGCTCAGCTGGATAGAGCACCAGACTACGAATCTGGGGGTCAGGAGTTCGAATCTCTTCGGGCGCGCCATTTTTTCCACTGAAAGGTAACGTCGTTTTTGGCGTTCGAAATCCGGTTTCCGGGCAGTAGCGCAGACGGTCCGAAAACGTCAGTCTCAGGACCATTTTTCGCTGCGCCGAATCTCCAAACTTCCAGAGTTTTGAAGGGTTTGCGAGAAAGCGCGTGGCGAGTTCGAACAAATCCTCGAAGGTGCCCTTCACCGGCTCTGTGTTCTTCGACTTTTCGACTAGTTCAAGCTTGCTGCGCTCAAGCATCGTGATGCGCTTTTCGTAAGCGCCTACGATGGTCTCTGACCCTGCATCCACAATGCGGTCGAGCAGCACGTCGATCTGCTTCTGGACCTTGCCCATTTCCTCTTCACAACGTTTGGCCACCGCGAGCGCCTGCTGACTACGCTGTGCCCAGGCGTCCTTGAACATCGCCAACGCCAGTTCATAGAGCTTGGGTTGCGGAGTGAGCCGTTCCAGCAGATCGGAGAATGCCCCTTCGACCTGATCGCGCCGCATCGATTTGCGCTTCCGGGCGCAGGCGTTGTTGAAGCACATGTAGTATGGGTGCTTCTTGCCGGTGCTGCTGCCGCTCCAGTAGCCGGTAAGCGGCTTACCGCAGTGATCACATGCCAGGACGCCACGCAGGGGGAAGTCCTCGCTGATATCTGCCCGGGCGGGCGCGTATCCGCCTTCCTTCAGTCGCTGCTGGATGCGCTCGAACGTCTCGAAACTGATAAGGCCATCGTGGCGCCCCTTACGAAGCGGGACATCCCATTCCGGTGCCTCTACGTATCCGGCGTACAGAATACGCGACAGCAACACCTTCACCTGTTGATTGGTGACGCCCGCTTCAGGCCGCTTCGGAAAGTCCGGATGATTGAGCAGGAAGCGCTTCACTTCCGCCTGAATCTGAAAACGCCCCGAGGCAAACCCTTCGAGCGCTTCCTGCACGACGGACGCGACGGGTTCGTCGCGGACAAGGACCATGCCTTCTCCCGACTTGCGAACGTGCTTTAATCCAATGCATGGGTTGAAAGGCCAATAGCCATTCAGCACTCGTCCGCGCATCCGGCTCTTTGTCTGCTCAGCATTTTTCTGCCGCTGATGCTGCGCAACGCTGGCGAGAATGTTTTCGTTGAATACAGAGTCCGCGTCGTCCGCGAACTTGATGCGTGGGCTCTCCAAAAGGCCGCCCGCCGTCCGCAGCTCTTCGCGCAACAGCCAGTGACCGCGAATATCTCGCGCGAAGCGGCTGATGTCATCGATGATGACGACGCGGCCTTCGCGCTTGTTCTGCTTCAGGTACTTTAGAAGGAGCGTCATCGCCGGACGATCCTGCGAGCTGCCGGTCAGGACCTCGCGAAAAACCTCGACCACTTCGTAGTCGCGGAATCGCGCGTACTCACGACAGCACGCTTCCTGCGATGCCAGGCCGTTGCCTTTTCTTTCCTGCGCCTTATCGCTCACGCGGCAATACAGGACTGCTTTTGTTGCTGGCTTCACTATCTGTGCCGTCATGAATCCTCCTTCCCCACAGCCATCACTTTCGTTCTGGCCGCGCTATCAGTCTCAATAATTTCTGAGTTCTGACGGAAAGGTAGCATGGAGGCGGAATCCACTTCTAGAGTCCCGCGCAAATCGCTCACATGCTGGATTGGATGAAGGCCGAAGCCCAGATCGACGAAGCCCACGAGGATGACCCACAGGTCTTTGAGCAATTCGTCCTGCTGCTGCGGGTTGAGGGTCGTGTCGTTCAGGAACGACCGGTACTTGTCCGGGTCGAACGCCAGCGGCGCAAACACGTCGCTATTCAGGGCGGATATCGCGTCGTGCCGGTTCTGGTCGCTCATGCCGGTCTGCCTCGTCTTCGGTCCTCTTTCTGCTGTTGACCCGAACCCAACAGTATATAGGACTTTGTTCCTAGATGCTAGTTTGGTCGCTCCTTTTCCATAGCGTGAGGGAATCACCTACGCTCCCGTAATGACCCCGTAAGACGGACGCAGCAGTGCCAGGAGATCGCGAATTCAATTGGCTTACGGCGACCAACGCGGACCGCAGTCTTCTCTACGCAGCTTGCAAGGCGCTGGTAGACCGAGGGCACGTTTCATGGAACGACATGTTTGACCGCTCGCTCGGTCGCCAGCCAGGTTCGGATTACCTCGAAAATTTTCGGCGCGGTCTGAACAGTCGCAAGGACGCTCATTTGATCTCGGAATTTTTGCAAAAGAATTTTCCGGAAGCGGCCTACGAACTGGCCCGCTCAATCACGCCCAGCCAAACGAATTCCATTTGGTGGAAATTTATCAGCGGCATTAAAGAAGAGTTCCCAAGAGTATCCGTCGTCGCCGCAAAGCCGGGGACGCCGCTCGTGTTTCATGAGCCGCCCGGCTTCTCCATGGTGTATTACGGCGAGCCCTTTTACCTTCAATTAGATGCCCCGTTCGATGGGGCGGCTATCTGCTTACGCAGCACTAAGGATTATTGGTTCTTTCAACCGCTCCCACACCGCGTTGTCGCAACCGTCCAATCCGGCGTTCAATGGCTTACGAGAGGCGACGACGATATCGGCCCCGCGCCGCTGGTGGTGACTGATGACCGACTGTCGGCATCGTTTTACATCTTAACCGGCAATGATGAGTTGATGGCGGCGCTCACCGAGGGTGCCGACCCTGCTTTTCCGATTAAAGAGCGCAGGCTTGATGCATTCCCTACCATTATTCAGCGGAGCCGCTCGCCTTGGTCTTTGCACCACGCTTTTTTCTACTTCATGCCGCCTTTGAGAAGAACCCAGGTCGATTAAGTCGGACTGCAAGATGTGTGCGGTAATACCCGCACCATCTTGGCAAGGGGACCCGCTGGCGCGTCCCCGTTGCATCCCCCCGGCTCATGACGCGCATCGGCATTGAGCCTTCTGACGCGTCAACGAAACGTCTGGCCGTTTCATCACCATTCAGAGGGAGCCTCCATGCTCCCCTGAAAACCCCATGGTCAGGGGTCTTGCCCCTGAACCACGCGCGGGAGACTTCGCTCTCCCTGCACCCATCGACCAAAGGGCGTTTCGCCGCCCCTTGGCACCCACGAGCAGGCCCTGGAGCTTTCCCGCTCCACCTGCACCGGGCCATGGACCAGGGTGGCCCGAACTACAGAGGCGACGACGTATTACTGAACAAGTGCGCGAATACTACCTGGCTCTTCTGAGCAATCTCATCCTCCGAATATGCTTCCGGAAGTCCTGTCGCGTCATTGTAAAGGAAATCGAAAATCTCTTGCCGGATTGTGTCGCGGGTCGATTCTTTGGCTCGCCAATCCTGTATTTCCTTCTTGCGTATTTCGAGCGTCGCCAGCAGAGACGCAGCCACGGTTTTTAACCGGTCAATCTCCGGTTTTTTCAGGTCAGGCTTTTTCAGAAGATCAAATAAAGTCAGCGCCTCGGGATCGAGACCTTCACGCATTGCGCGCGATTCTTCGTCCCCCAATTCGGAGACGAATTTGAGAAGCGCCTGAAAGGTCGCTTCAATGGTCACGCGGTCCTTTTCCTCGTTGTATTCAGTGACCATCTCCTCGTACCGAGCCTGAAAATTGGTACGGGTCGGATTTTCAGCCATCATGCGAGCAAGGCGCTTTTCGATCGCATCCATGAGGTTAAGCACTGTCGTGCGCTTGGCCGGGCTGCGCTCGAACTCGGCCCGAAGCCGATCAAAATCGATCGCTGATATATCGAATAGTTTGCCCGAAACAGCGGCTTCGCCAGCTCGCGGCACAATGGCTTCGTCCACGACGGCATGAAGCTGCTGCATGATGCCAGAGATATCGGCAGCGTCACGGTCCTTTTGGAGACTCTTGTAGACCAACCCAAGGGCGGAAGTGTCGGCGCGATAGTCATTGACCCCTTTTAGGGTCAGGCACGATTTGAATTTGGCAAACACCTCTCGGGCCAGGATCTCAAAACGCTTACGGCTCTCATCGCTCGCATTAATGGCCTCCTTAATACGCACAAGCGCGGCGTTGCGCTCAAACCCGGCGCTCTGGAGAAGTGTGTCTAGGCTCTCGCCGCGATCGGTCAAAAATCGTCGGGTCACCGCAATCGCCTCGATCAGATCGCCGAGAAGCTCGTCATTCGGGCGTGTGGGATCGACGTTGTCATCATCCGATCCATCGTCACGGGCACCAGCGAAAGTCGCAAGCGCCTTGCGAAGACTCTTGAGAATACCGCAATAATCTACAATCAGTCCGTTCGTTTTTCCATCACTGACGCGATTTGCCCGGGCAATAGCCTGCATCAATGTGTGCGCCTTCATCGGCTTGTCGAGATAAAGGGTCGCCAGGGAGGGCACGTCAAATCCTGTCAGCCACATTGCGCAGACGAAGACGATGCGGAACGGGTGCTGATCACTCTTGAAGGCATCTTCTACATCCAGGCGCTTACCGTCAGGGCCGACATAACCGTCTTTCAGAAGCCTCCGATGGGGGATGATATCGAGGTCCCATTTCCGGAACTTATCGACCTCGCCTTGTTCCTCGCTGATGACCACAGCCATCAACGTTTCCCGCATCCAAACTAACTGTCGCTGTCGGAATACCAGGTCCTGCTCATCAGTGACGCCGGACAATTCCTTTTCAAGTGCGGCAATCCTGACAGCCCACTTGGCTTTGATCAGGTCGTGCATTCGTACTGCCGTGATCTTGTCGATCCCGACAAACATAACCTTCCCGCTTTCCCACTGGGTCGAATAGTGCTCGACAAAGTCAGTTGCGATGCGCTCTAGACGGCTTGAGGCTGTAATGACGTGATAGTCGCGCTTGAGTTCCCGTTCGAGCCGCTGCGCAACGTCGATGTCCTCGATTTCCAATTCTTCCAGCTTGGCGGCGATGCGTTCGTTGAGATCGCTAATGGCGACATTTAGCTTCTCCCCGCGTGCGTCGTAATACAATGGTACGGTTGCCCCGTCCTCGACTGCGCGCTGAAAATCGTAACGGGAGACATAACCGCCAAAGATGCGCTTGGTGATTTCATCATCGGTGAACAACGGTGTTCCAGTGAAGCCGATATAGGCAGCGTTGGGCAGCGCATTGCGCATGTTCAGCGCCAACGTTCCATACTGCGTCCGGTGGGCCTCGTCCGTTACTACGATCACATCGTCGCGAAGGGTATAAGGCTGGTCGGGCGAAACATCCTGATTGAACTTTTGAATAAGCGAGAAAACGTAGGCCTTGTTGTGGTCCTCCAGAAAGGATCGCAACTCCAGACCGCTGCTAGCGCGGCAGCGCGTTTTGTCGTTATCTACAATGCGGCAACCTGCGAATGTCTTGTATAGCTGTCCGTCGAGATCATCGCGGTCAGTCAAAACCAAAAAGGTGAAATTTGCACCTATCCGCCGATGTACTTTTCGAGTGAAAAACGCGATTGAATAGGATTTCCCTGCCCCTTGCGTATGCCAAAATACGCCCAGCTTTCCGCCGTTGGACTCGCGGCTGCGAAGCGCCTCTACTGCAAGATTAACGCCCAGCACCTGCTGGTTTTGGGCTACGATTTTGATTGTTTCACCGGAGCTATCATCGAATAGGATGAAGTTCTCGAAGACATCGAGAAGCACACGCTTTGAACAAAGCCCCTTCAGTAACGTCTGCATATCAACGACGCCGGGGTCGCCCTCATCGAGACGCTTCCATTCTCTAAAATGCTTATACTTGCTTGAGATCGAGCCGTACTTTGCGTTGATGCCATTGCCGAGAATGACAAGCGCATTATGTTCGAAGATATGAGGAACTGTGTCCCGATAATCGGCCAGGTTCTCATTGAAGGCCCGCTGCAAGTCGCGGTTGGGAGCTTTTAGCTCCATGAATACCAACGGAATGCCGTTGACGAATCCAATGATGTCGGCGCGGCGGCGATAGAGCGCGCCTTTGATCCATAACTCCCGGACGGCCAAAAAGTGATTATTGTCCGGCGTGTCGAAATCGAACACGCGGAGGCGTTCCTTCTTCAGCTCGCCCTTGCCATTTCTGAATTCTACAAAAACGCCGTCTCGTAAAGCCTGATAACGTTCACGATTAGTCAAAACAGGCGATTGTGAAAGTGTTGCCTGGATAATTTCACGGATGGCAGCCTGATAGGCGCTTTGCGGAAGATCGGGATTCAGCTTTGTTAGGGCTTCACCCAGATAGCGGGTCAAAACGATCTCAGTTTCGTTGGATCGCCCCAAAGTCCCTTCGAGCCCAAATGTCTCGTTATTGTGTGCGAAGACAGACTGCCAGCCGAGCGCGTCGCGAAGGTAGTTCGCGGTTGTCTCTTGAACCATGGTGTCTTCATTGAACTTCATGCCGTGATCCTCCCGTCAATCAATCGGGGGAGCAGCAGGTCACGCGCCTTCGCTAGCTTCTGATTCATTTGGATCAATATCGCCCGCTGGTTAAACAGCGTTTCGACATGTGCCTCGAACTGTGTGCGAAGCCGCTCAGGCGGCCATTGCACCGACTTACGGTGTGCGTACTCCCGGTTAAGGCCCGGGACTGCCGCATCACTGTTTTCGAACGTTTGCGCCTTTAACAGGTGATAAACAAACAAGCTAACGTGAGATGGATCAACGTAATAAGCCGTATCGATCACCCAAAAGTCACGCGACGCCCAAAACACACTACCCACGTTTCCTTTTCGGCCCACAATAATTCCAGGCGATGACGCGAGCTTATTATCGTGTGCCCCAACCTCGCCACTGGAGCCATAGACGGCAAATTCACCGGGCCTTCGGTTCTCTTCCTTAAGGGCTTTGCCGTATACAAGCGGCGCGACGTCGCCGAGGGTCTTAAATTCCCAACCCTCCGGCAAGCCCTCATCAGTTTTGCTGATTGCGTAACTAGGGAAGCGTAACCGAATAAACCACTCTTCGAACAAAAGTTGCGCCGCCTGCTCTAACAGTACGATGCGGCGTTCATTGTTGACGATAAGGTCATCATAAGTGGACAGTACATCCGCAATAGCTTTTTGCCGCTCTAAACTGGGGAGCCGGATCAAGAGATCAGGAAACTTTTCGAGAGGAATGCGGTTGACCGTAGCGCCGTTGATAACAATAGCTTCAACCTTGCGCCGCCATTCGTAAGCCAAACAGTGATAAAGCAAATAACGCGGGTCGACTAAATCGGGGTTTGGACGCACAAGCGCCACGCGACGCCCAAGGCAACCCCGAAACCCTTCTTTGATTAACGCATATCTGTGGAGAGTGGCTTCGTAAGTAAATACAAGATCGCCAGGCTGCGGAACTACGCGCTTTGTCCATCTGGGATATTCTTGTTCGGAAACGTGTTTTACTTCGCTAAAATCAAGACGCCCATCTTCTGTGATATTCTTGATTCCTAAAAAAATTGGACCATCGTCCGCATCGGCGGGCGTGGCGTGAGGTCCATCGTAAATGCCAATCGCGTATTCTTTAATCGGCTTTGGTTCCGCGAGAGTCATATAATCAGACCCTCGAACGATTTAGCAATTTTTGCAGACAGATTTTCAGCCTCCGCATTCATGCTTGCCAGCTCAGCGTGTATCTCGCGCATGGTTTCTTCAAAATCAAAATCTTCGTCTTCTTCCTCCGGGGCAACTCCGACATAGCGGCCTGGTGTGAGACTCCAGTCGTTCGCTTCTAGTTCTTGAAGACCAACCAGCTTCACTAACCCTTCGACATCACAAAGCTCTGCTTTCGGAAACCGCTCCTGTAGCCAGCGCGCATGGCGCGTGAAGTAACGCACTTGATTGAGCATCGCAGTGGCGTACGCCCGCATCTCCTCCAGTCGCTTCGCCGCTTGCCTCACATCACGCGCAGGCTTTCCGTTCGAGACCTCTGCCGTTTCCACCAGACTCAAGAAGGTTTTGGCTGCAAGGTCGATTTCCTTGGCGAGAGCGTGGCCCAACTCACCATGCGTACTGATCTTCTCTGCGCTGAGTTTTAGCGTGTTATAGTCGCGCTTTGCTTTTACCCACGCCGTGTCCTCTGCCGCCGTCCCCTTGGCAAAGGCATCGGCATCGGTATTGAAGCGTGACAATAGTGACACAAAGTCGGTAAACACTTCGGAAGTGCTGCCCTTGAACAAAGGCGCGATCATTTCTTGTGCTGCTCCGAGGGCGTTCCTGAAGTCGGTCAACGGCTCCAACGCCGTCTGGGAAGCTTGGACTGCGTGGTGGAGATGCTCGGCGACCAATGCCACAAAACGCTCATTCTGACCGCGATGAAGCCAGACAATCGACGTAAGGTTGGCGAGCTGTTCTGGGGAAAAGTCAAAAATTTTACGAGTAACCTTGCGGTAGACGCCACGCGCATCGAGCATCAGCACTTTATCGTTGTGGGCCTTGGGTTTGTTCTTATTGAGAAACCAAAGCTCGCAAGGCACGGTACGAGTATAAAAGAAGTTGCCCCGGATCGCGATCATCGCATCCACATGACCGCTCTTGATGAGGTCCCGCCGCACAGCCGCCTCCTGTCCTCCAGCGCTCGATGCTTGCGACGACATAACGAACCCTGCGCGGCCCTTGTTGCTGAGATATGAATCAAAGAACGAAATCCAGACATAGTTTCCGTTTGAAACCTTGCCGCCCTTGTTCACCCCTGGCAGGCCGTAGGGTAATCGAGGGTCACGCTTGATTTTTTCTGCGTCGATTTCATCCACGTTGAATGGCGGGTTGGCCATTACGAAGTCGGCCTTGCCCAACATTTCATGAGGGTCTTCGTAATAGCTAATGGCTTTATTGATGCGGCCTTCTAGTCCATGCACGGCCAAGTTCATTTTGGCGAGGCGAATGGTCGTAGGGTTCTTTTCCATTCCGTAGAAGGTGACGGTCTTCGTCGGGTCCTTCTTGAGGCTTTCGATGAAATGCGCGCTTTGCACAAACATGCCGCCTGACCCGCAGGCGGGGTCTAGCACCTTGCCATGATCCGGCTCGATGACGTTGACGATTAGCTGCACGATGGAAACTGGCGTGAAGAATTCGCCACCGTCGTGGGCCTTCAGGTCTGCGAACTGGGTGAGGAAATATTCGTAGATGCGTCCAAATACGTCGCCATTGGCCTTTTGCAGCGAAGGGTCGTTGAAGACACGCAACAGACTGCCCAGCACGTCATTATCAAGTTCCGTGTACTCTGATTTCGGAAGGGTGCCCGCCAGGGATTCATAGTCGGCTTCGATCGACTCCATAGCGGAGATGATCGCCTTTGCACGGTCGGCACTGTCGGGTAGCGAGGCCAAATGGTCGAACTGCGCAGTAGGCTGAAGAAAGATGGCCCCGCGGCCGGAAAAATCTTCTTTGGTGAGTGCGCGCTTCTGTCCGGCACGTTTGGGCAAGGTCGGCTCGATCTCCGCACGCACCTTCAGAAAACGACTGAAGGCATGGCGCAGGAAGATAAGCCCCATCACTGGTAAGAAATACTCGTTGCTCGCGAAATTGGAATTGGCACGAAGTGTGTCTGCCCCGTTCCACAGCCGCTTTTCTATTTGTTCTATATCTTGCACTAAGAAAATCCTTTGTTTGACAACAAGCTAGGGTGTTGTTCGTGCATCGCGCAAGAGTCAATTTAGACGCGAGCGCGATACGGAATTAATGTTATGGAAAAGCGCATTTGGCTAGGCCGAGGCTTTGGAAATATGCAGCGCCTCAGGAACTACGAACGCAGCTCCTGTAGTACGAGGGATAGGCCGGCAGCGCCGGCAGAACTCCGGCTTGATGCCGAAAATGGTGTTACGGACCTACTTGGGTGTATGCCTTCTTTGGTATTGCCAACGCTACCGAGTCTCGACGGCGGGCGAATGACTGGCATTCGATTGAGTGGGGTCGCGGCTGAAGACCTGATTGAACCAGAGGATGGCTGCTTCGCCTTCCTTGCGGGTAATCTCATCGACGCTGCGGCTGTGGCGTAGGCCATTCCGTAACTCGGCAAGCTGATTGAACTTCCCAGTCACCATGTCCTTGTTAGCGAAGCGGGGTTCGAAGCGGGTCCACAGGCTACGGCCTGTCAGGACTTCCTGAAGGTCGCGCAAGTCAAAGTATTCCAGCTTGCGGGTGAGCGCCCGATATTGCTCAGCATCGAGGGCGGCATTCTTTCTGAGAGCTTGGCCGATTCGCTCATCAATCTTTTGCATCAGATTGGACGGCACCAGAGAGGCATCGCCACTGAGCGTGTCCGCGATTTCGCTGCGTAGGCGTAGTTCGACCGCCTCGATCTTCTCGTCCAGTTCGCGGAATTGGGGTGAGAGGTCCAGGCGTTCCTTGATGAGAAGGTTCTCGATTGCGTCCTGGAGCGTGCGCTGCCGTTCGGCGATGAAGGCTTCAAAGTCGTCAGGACCGAATGGGTCGCGAAGCAAAATATCGAATGCAACTGGTGAGATGAAGTGAGATTCAAGAATACCCCTCACCGTCGCTTCCCCGTTTTGCTTTATCAGCTCGGGGAGATAGGCGTTGGGAAGCCGCTCTCGGATGACCTTGCGGTTAGTGTCTGCGGTTAGCGGTGTCCGGTTCAGGATGGAATGGATCAAGCCGCCTTTGATGTTTTTAGCGCCCCATGACGCAGGAACAATATGGTGGTCATCCAGGTCGCCGTGTTGGGGGACATTGCCGCTCATCCAGTCGCGGGCGCCCTGTAACACCAGAAGATTGAATACGCCGTTGTAGACGGACGTGCCCCGCTTGGTTTCTTTGCGCAGTTCTAGATTACGGAAGCGCATTGCAAATTCGTGGATCAGGCTTGGCTCTGCGGTATCGCTCTCAATCCAGGCCTTCAAGTCCAGAAAGTCACGCGAGCTGGTCGATTCAACCGACCCTGAATAGCGGTTATTGAACACCGATGCCCAGTACCAGTGCCTGATTTTCCGCTGCGCATCCAACTGGCGGTTAGGTGTAATACTTTTCACATGCGCTTGCAGCGCCGCAAAGACGGGCAGAATTGACACATACGGCAAATAGCCAGATGAGATCGCTCCAAATTCCTGCGGGTGTCTCAGAAGCTTGATCGCTGAATCCAGAGCATTGACTGCTGCCGTCCAACGCTGCTCAAAATCCTTGATGTCCTTGACCAATATTTCTTTGCGTCGTGTCCCATCGGGATCGCGCACCTGCTTTTCTTGGCCGGGCAGCAAGAAATAGAGATATTTCGGCGAGCAATAGCTCTGCCGCAGGATCGACATAACCTGAAGGATATACACGTTCATCTTGTCGTTATCGACGAACTCAAAGCGCGGCGCAGCGTCCCGCCACATCTGCTTCAGTTGCAGCCCCTTCGGCTTGAGTAGCGCGTTGATGAGATCGAAAACGTCGAGCCTAATGCCACGACTGTTGATCTGCGTGAAGATATCGCAAACCTTGTCCACTTCGAGATCCCGATCAAGCTCAATGTAAGAAATTTGGTACTGTTCGGTGATCCCTTTCAGGTGTTCGCCAAATTCCTTGGCATTCTTGGCATATTGTTCCGCCGTCTTAGCTTCGTCGTCCTTACCGTCTGCGGACGCTTTTTCTGCTTTGTCGTTCCAGTATTTTTCGTAGCCTTGGACCCAGTTCGGCAAGTCCCAGCTTCCCGCACCGATGATAGACAGCGGAAAGATATGATCTGCGTACTGGGCGTCGCGGTCCTTCAGGAGTTTTGACCAGCGCTTGGTCAAAGAGTCATAGCCAAACGCCTCGTCGTACATCTCGGCGCAAAACTTATCGATATGGATGAAATACACGAATCTGTTGGAGCGGTTGGGAAGCGGTACGTCTGGTGCCAGAAACGCGTAGTACATCGCCGTCAGACGTTGTTGGCCGTCCAGAACGATGTATTCCCGGCTGCCGCTGCCTTCAAATCCGTAGAGGTGTTCGCAAGATAATGCCTCGTAATTGTCCTTGGTCCCCTTCCACAACAAAAGACTACCAATGTAGTAATCCAAGAAAATCGACCGCATCAGGTCGCGGATATCCCATGGCCGCCACTCAAACTCGCGCTGAAAGTCCGGGATGACGAAGCGGCCTTCTCTGAGCCGTCCGATCAGCGTGTTCAGGCTAATATGGTCTGGTTTCTGTGCGTCCTTCATGGGTAATTACCGCCGTGCAATAAGGGTTGCGTTGGAAAGATTACGGCCATTGCGCCGAGAAGCGCTCCTTCAGCGCCGCGACCTTCAGCGGCAAATCGGGGCCAGATGTCGTCATACCGAGATACATGGCGGCACGGGTTGCGCCGACATATAAATACTTCTCAAAGAGGTCTGGCTGGCGTTCCGCCAAAAGATCGATGCCGACAAAGAATACCGCTTCGAATTCTAGGCCCTTGATGTGTTTCACATCGAATACGCGCACGTCATTGTCTTGCCCGGCGAGCTGCCCGTCGTGGCAAGGTACGGCGCGGATATTACCCGCCGCCAAGACCTTGTTCAGGGCTTCTGCGAGAGGTTTCACGTCGGCCTCGTCGTGAACCAGAACAGCAATCGGGGGTAATGCCTGCGTCAACCGTTCGATTTCGGCAATCCGTTGGCCTAACCATGCAGCCGTGTCGGCATGACCGTACAGTCCCGTTGCCAACACTGGCTCGAAACCATCGTTGTTTACGCGCTGCGGCAGCAAAGCTTCCGGCACGTCGGGTGACGATAGAAGCGCGATGCTGCGGGCAAGTTCGTTGAGCTGGCGGCTATGGCGGTAGGTGATCGAGACTGGGCGGATATCAAAATCCGGGAAAACCCAATTCAGATCATCGTTCGAGCGGCTGCCCCATTCAGTAATACGCTGGTTAAAATCGCCGCAAGCAAGAAACGACTGCGTCGCGGGGTCGCACAGATTGGCCATGCAGGATAATTGCACGGGCGAGAAATCTGTTGCCTCGTCCACCATGACCTGATTGCGGTACAGAGACCTGATCGGGTCCAGGGCCGAATAGCGCCCTTGCGCAAAATCCCTGCTAATGCGCCGATCCGATAGTAGCGCCCGGCCATTCTTGAGGACGCCTAGCAGGATGATATCGACTTCCAGCGGATTGAGATCGGTCGCCGCGAAGCCGTCGCTGTTGTACCAGCGTCCCTCGCCCTGGCGCTCACGGCGATACCGCCGATAGCGGCCCGGTAGCCCATCGATAAATCTACGGAGCGGATTTAGGAAGCGGCGGGCGGCGCTCTGAATATGCAGCGTTGCGCCGAGAGCACGCAGTTCGTCAGATGACGGCCCCCGCGTGCCGAACCATTCCATCAGTTTTCCGTTGCGGGATTGCTTGTTCAGCGTCCGGCTTGATGCAGCCGCCCGCGCCTTCGCACGCAGGGCCCGCTTCAAGGCCTCTACCGCCGCGTCACGCCCAATTCTAATCTGGCGCGTGTCATCCTCTTCCTCTGCGTCCGGGTCGTCACCCTCATCCGCTTCAGATAATGTTGCGACAAACGTAGCCAGGTGGTTCAGGAATTCCCGGTCTGCTTTTAGTTCTGCGCCAATTGCGCCGCTGATCGATTTGTCAGTCTCGTCCTTAAGGCGGGCAATAAACGATTGCACCTCGTCGTTAAGAGTGGCCAGTGATGAAAAGGTTCCAGTATGCAAGCCGGATACGGACTCCGGCAGCGCGTCTTTGAGCCTAGCTCCAAGCCGGGCAATATCCTGGGCTTTGTTGCTTGAGAGCGTTTTTGCGTGCGCTTGAAGATCGCTCCAGAAGAATTCGGTCTGCCACGCATCGAAATCGGTGAACCATTCCTTTTGTTCAGCCAGAGTCCCTGCTTTCAGAGATGGCAAGGTCGGCTTGAATACGAACATGCCGCTGCCGGATGCCGAACGTAAAATCCCGAACTTGTTGCGGGCCAGGTCAAGACGGAAATCATCCCATGTCTGAATCCGCTCGTCGGGGGCCGCGATGTCTTCGCGGGCGAAGGCTTCCTTGATGTATTGTTTGAGCAGGCTGGTCGGCGTGAACATGATCCAGCTCTCAGCGTGTCGCGCTGTTCCAGCGACGGTCGCGCCGATTGAATCGCGTTCGTCATCGCTCAGATGCTGCTGGTCGAGTTTGAGGCCCAGCCGCTTGATAAGCGTTGTCGTCTTACCCGTGCCTGGAGGTCCTAGGATTACCAGATGCGTATCGATCGGCAGGCGGAATATCTCATCCTGATACTGGTCAAGAAGCGCGAGGTCGCGCAGCCCCATCTTGGTGATCGCGTCGCGGCGCAGGCCTTCAACGACTAGAGCGGCAGCGCGGTCCTCAGCGAGTGCGGCTTCGAGCAAATCAACTTCATCATCCGTCGCACCACTCGAACGCAAGAACTCGCGGAACGATGTGATCGTAAAAGGGCCGAAAGCCTCGCCTTCGACAACGGAATTGACCGAGTCCCATTCCCCATTCGCGGATGCTGGACGGAGTGTGGTCCGCTCGATAACCGCAAGCGTCCGGAGGGCGCCATTGACTGGCAAATCTGCTTCGCCGCCGATAGGAAGTGAAGCTAATCGTCCTGCTGGGGCCCGGACACTTGCAGCAAGGCTACCGTCTGACGGGGGACGATGGGGTGTAGCACGGGAGATGAAATAAATGCGGCGGTTGCCGTCGTCGTCTTCCGTGACAATGCGGGCGATAGCGGGCTCGGTACACAGATGACGCTGTTCGCGCATCTGGCTTTGACTAAGTTCATGTAAATTACGTGTCGCCGCTTGTGCGGTGAGCGTGTTGACAACAGCGAAGACACTGGCTGTTGCGAGCTGGGCGTCGCCCAGGGCCACACGCGCCGCCGTCACGGTTTCCTCGAAATGCTTCAGGGTGTGATCGGCCAGTCCTGTCAGACGTTCATGATTAGAGGGGGGGCTTTCGGGCGCGGCCTCAGCGCGTTGAAGTGGCGTCGTATCCGGCACGGTCTGGCCCCCCTTGGGCATAAGGGCCCAGGCTCATTCCCGGCCCAGATCCCTAGAAATCATTTGGAGAAAGCATCATAACTACAAAGCGACACACCAAAAAAGAGAATTCGGCCTTTTCATAAACCAGAGCGCGATGCCTGAGAATTTAACGGTCCTCATGGGAGGGCCGAGCTGTCCTACCGTAGCTATAAGACGTCCTCCCCATTGCTCACGGTCGCAAAAGTTTCCTTTTTGTTCTATCAATGCCAAATTGAGGACCGCTGCGTGAGTCAGCGTTCCAATACTCGCTGCCGTTGAAGGGGGGCACCATGTTAAACATTCTCGCCCGCTTGCTCCTTACCGGAACGGCATTGGCCCCGGTTGCCCTGACCTATGCATGGGTTGCGTACTTCCAAGGACAAGAGGGGATCGCCCTCGGCCTCATCGTCATAGCGGTAGTCTTATTTTTCCTCTGCTTGCTGCTTCTTCATCAAAGCAAAAGCAATTTGCCTGCATCGATGTTCAAGGCGTCTAGCGTCGAAGCTGCTGATCACGAAAACACCGCGTTCCTTCTTTTGTACGTGATGCCGCTTTTCACGTCCAAGTTCGATACGCTGGACTGGCATTTCTGGGTGCCGACGATCATCATTTTCGGCATCATAACGGCAACGGGCTACAACTATCACTTCAATCCCTTGCTCGGATTGCTGGGTTGGCATTTTTATAAAGTCGAATCGACGGAAGGTGTCACCTTCGTACTTATTACAAAAAAGCATCTCAGAACCGCAGCGACTGAAATCAAAGTTGGGCAGCTAACGGAGTATCTTTTGCTCGACTTGGGAGATAAATAATGGCGCAGCTCTATGCGGCTTGCCGACAAGCTGGGGTGCTGATCGTCAAACACGTTCAGCTCACCAATCAGGTTCAAGGTCAGCTCGACGGTATTTTCCAAGCCCAAGATGCCGCCTTTATGCAAGGCATAAACGATGAAATCGATTTCACAGGCGATTGGAAACCTGACGCAGACGAAATTATGATCGCCAGAAATTTAAATGAAGCTCAGACATTATTGGCTGCCGCGAATCAGAATGCCGTCGCGTTACCCGCGCTCGATGTTAACAATTTTGAGAACGAAAACGTCAAAGCTCTATTCACAGCGGTTGGCGTAGGACAACACATGCGCCTTTTGGTACAAAGTTTCGGGCCGCAGCAGATCTTAGGTTCCAGCAGATTAGCCTTCCTTCATGATGGCAATGTGTTCCGCCGGTTAACGGAAGCGGCCTTTTCAATCGATACAAAACTTCTCGCTACTATCGATGCCGCAGGAAACGTCCGCTTCAAAAGTTTTGCCATGCTCAGGCGTATCTTTGACCTTTCGCAATTCTACCGCGCGGCGACCGACGCTGAAGTGATCGCATTTTGCGGTCATAACAGTCTGCATATCGCCGATCAGGCAGCTTTTGTTGCGAATGCTGATGAGGGAATTCGAAAAGCAATTCACCAGATCACAAAGCTTGACGTTTTCAACACCTATGGCGTGCCCGCGATCGCTACCCAGGCGGCCGCGATTGGATTTCCATTGGTTGTCAACAATGGCAGCATCGAAGTGCCGCAAGGGCGTAAAGATGCGAAAGCGCTCTTTAGTTTTTTGCTGGATAAAGTCTATTTAGGACCTCTCGCACAAACGCTGTACATTACAAACTCAAACCGTTTGCTGAACTAATCTTCTAATCCGTATCGTCCGTCGCCCGTTTTTTGTTGCGGCTTATGAGAGTTCGCGCGATTCTCGTGCTGAGTTCTGCCGTGAGATCACGTATGACGACGACCGACCGCCGCAATTTTGTGATGATGACAGCGTGCGCAGCGCTGGCATTGATTGTGCCGAGCGGGAGTCTGCCCGCCCAGAACGCTTTAAGTCCCATGATGGCCGCACGGATACGCGCAATGCGTGACGCCCTGGCAGCGCTTGAGGTGGCAACGGATGCACTGCAAGGTGATGCCGTTGTCCATGCGCGTGACTGCGTCGAAAGCGCATTTATGACGCCGAGCGCATGTGCTGCCGACGAGGACACTATCATGATGGCGCTGGATGCTTATGAGCAAATCCATCCGTCCGCGTTCGCCATGCAGACCGCTCGCGACCTGTTTACGCCGCTGCGTTACCGAACCTTCGCACACGAGCGCCTCCGTCACTGGTTGCTGACGGACCCGGAGGAAGAGTTCGCCAAGTCAGGGATGCCCGGGTTCTTGCGAACGATGCGCGAACGTCATCGCGCACTGGCTATTAGCGCATAGGGTATGGCGCGTCCTTCGGACCGGGCTCTATTCAAGCTTGCGCTTTCACCAGGCCAAGGCCGTTGCCGCAAAAATGCGGAACGTTTGTCCTGGCCATTCGGTGACGATCCCTCGCGCAAGGAAAGCGGGGCGTGCCGCCCCTTGCCGTCAAGGCAACCCTTCGGGCGAAAGACGAAGGCCCGTGTCGTCGCTTCGCTCCAGCCCGCGCCAAACCTTCGCTTTCGGCCTGTGACGGCTAACCCCCGCTCATTGCCGCGTGGCTAGTCGGTTGCATGTGCAACCCGCTAACCAAGGTGAAGGATATGAGGCATTCGTGCGAACACTATATTGATGGTGCATTGGAGATAAGGCTGGAAGAACTCGACAAACTGATGCGCGGTGCAGCAAGCGAAATGCTGGGGCGGCTGGAGGATTATGCGCTCTGTTTTGACTACGTCGCGCCCGGCACGTTCCAGGACCAGGATGAAGCGTACTTGCGTTACCAGATGTCGTGGGGCGGGCCGTCCGACGAATTCCGGTTCTTCGTCAACCCGGACCTGTCGTGCCACCGCATAGAGTACTGGTTTATGAACTGGTTCGATGGTGCGCACCGGATTTGCACGACAAACGAGACCGTCTTGCGTCTGTGGCAGTGGCTTTCTGACATTGACGCAGTTGCCGCCGCCGTGCCGATGGTGCGGCACTAGCCGACGATGCGGCGGCTTTTCAGATCGTCGTAAAGCGCCGCGCTCTCCTGGTTGTCGGCGACAGCGCGCGCGCAGGCCCGCGCATACATGCGCACAACCGTGTGGTCGCGGTTGAACCGTCTCCCAATTGCCGCAAAGCCAGCATCGGTCGTCATGACCGCGAGATAGGCTGCCCACACCCGCGCTGGATGGACATGCCGCGTCCGGCGCTGCGAGCGTATGTCCGCAACGCTCACCCCGAAATGCTCACTCACAATGCGCAGGGCATCATCGATGGCATCATACTTCATGGAGATGCGAGCCGTCCTGGTCTCTGACGCAGAGCCGTTCAGTTCCTGAAGGCTTGTCTCTTCCCGCACAGACTAACGGTGGACCGTCTGGTTTGAAGAGCAGATTTCTTCTCCATCACGACTCTGGCCACTTCATGCGCCGTCCTTTGGTATGGGTTCTAAGCGTGCCCGCCGTCAGGGATCAACAGGACTGCCCGATCCATTCGCGTGCGCTCCCGTGTTGCCTGTATGACCCTGCCGGACTTCAGGTCCCGCTTTTTCGTCCCCATAAGGCCGGGCAATCAGGTCCGGTCTAAAAAATGGAGATGAAAATGACTGCTACCAAAGAAACCAAACGCCCCACCCACATCGTCTGGCAAGTGCTGGGCGAAGGCGACAAGGCCCGCTGGATCCGCATCGGCGCAGGCTGGCCCAACCGCGACGGCAAGGGCCTGTCCCTGAAGTTCGATGCCTATCCGATCAATGGCCGCATCGTCGTACGAGAGCATGATCGGACCAGCGACGGCATCATCGACATATCTTCGAGCTAAAGCGTCCGAGCGGGGCCGAACAGGCCCCGCTCTTTCTTTGCCTAGAGCTTCGGCGGCGCACCGCGCGTCCGATCCTGAAGGTCGCGGACATAGCGGCTGACATACTCAAAGTCCCCGGTCAGGTTGGCCTTCACCCGCTCATTATCGCTGAGGGTGAAAGTCACGGCGCTCGCATGATCGCGCGAAATCCCGAAATTGACGCCGAGTTCGAGCAGTGCCTCGCAATCGCCACTCGTGTTGATATTCTTGAGGTCGTTGGCGTTTGGCGCGGCAAGGAGCGATGTCTGGCAAGTGATAACACTTGGTCTTGCCGGAACAAATGGCTTCTTGTCCTTGAACTGAAAGCGGTAGACCACGCTGCGCGGGTTGGGGAACATCTGCGGATCAGAGCCCATCTTCTGCTTCAGTTGCGCCATCAGTTCGGAGACGCGTGGCTGATCGTTTTCGGCGTTGTAGCCGATCCAGCGCGTGATGCCGATTACCTGATGACCCGACGACGGAGCGCTCAGATGCACCTCGATTGTTTCATCGATGGCGCGTGGCGTCGTTCCATTGAGTTTGCGTGTCAGTGTGACCTTGGAGATGAACGACGCCGTCACAACTGACGATGCGCCTGGCGCTTGCATACGGAATATCCTGCGCTCTTCCTTCATGGGCGGCGCAAAGCTCTGCCCGTCCATCTCGGCTGTGACCCGATCCGCCAGGTCCTTGGGTGCTTGCTTGGGCGCGATCCCCTCGGCCAGGAGCGCCTGCAACTTCGCTTTCGCATCCGCGTAGCTGTCGCCCAGTTCAATGCCGAGGATGTCGCCGCTGCCGCGCGGCATGTACTCACCCTTCGGGACGTTGATGATCTGCTTCCATTCGATGTTCTGCTGCGCGTGTGCGAGCCCGGTCCCAAACCCAAGCATCGCGAGCAGCGCAGCCGCTGCCGTGAATTGTGTACGCATGATCTGTGTTCCTGACCTACCAGCCGGTGTGCTGGTTCGAGTGGCCGGGCGATTGCCAATTGCCGGGGAAACAACGCGAGACGCAGATTTGCTCGAACGCGCCGTCTTTGTTCCGCTTCCAGTGCCATTGCGTGGCGGTTGAGCTATCGAGATTGGCCGACAACACCGTGACGCTGACCGGCCTCGTGACCAGTGTGCGGGTCTTCTCATCGACTTCCTCGACAAGGATTTCGTCGGCGGCCATTTCAAAGTGCTTGTGCAGGAGGCTCAGGCCGAAACGGTCCAGGCATCCGTGCTGTGCAAGGACATCGCGGATGGCCTCCAGACAGGCGCGGTCCTGATCCCCGATGGGCGTTACGTCATGGATTTCTGGTAGATGATTCCATTGATCGACTTTGGGTGATGCGAGCGCGTTCATAGACAGAGAACTCCGGTAGCGGTCGTCTCGCCATGACCCGGAATCAAAAAAGCCCTGAGGTGTCCCAAGGCTTTTGATGGACGCGTAACAGGCATTCAACAGAATTGCCTATTCTGTCGCACAGGGGCAAAACGCCCAGTGATCCGGATTGATCCGGATTCCTGAGCGTGGTAACGAAGACTTGCTGGTCGCGCCGGAAGGCCCGGAATTACTGCGTCCCAGACCATTCAACAGAATAGGCAAGACTGTCGCACTTTTTCGGCGAGAGCTGATCAAGGAGCGGCCATGCATATTTCCCGTCAGGCGAGTAACGGCAGCCTTTATTCTCCGGTTGGGCGCAGGAAGTACCTGACGCCGCCGGAACGGTTGCGCTTCATCGCGGCGGCAATGGAGCATCCGCGCCCGGAAGTGCGGACCCTTTGTCTGGTCCTTGCATACACGGGATGCCGGATATCGGAGGCGCTAGGGCTGTACTCGGTTTCGATAGAGCCGGACGAAGCCTTCATTGCGATCCGATCTTTGAAAAAGCGCAAGAAGGCGCTGGTCATCCGCCAAGTACCTGTCCCGCCATCCCTCATCCAGTTGCTAGAGGACTTTCACCCGCTCGCAGATGCCGGGGCCAAGCTGTGGACTTGGTCCCGCAGCCGGGCATGGCAACTGGTCAAAGCGGTGATGGCGGATGCGCAAATACCGCCCGGCCTGCACGCGACCCCGAAAGGGCTTCGACACGGGTTTGGTGTCCACGCCGTGCGAAGCGGCATTCCGCTGAACCTCGTCCAACGCTGGATGGGCCATGCCAGCCTGACGACGACAGCGATCTATCTCGATGTGATGGGCGAAGAAGAGCGCGAAATCGCTCAACGCATGTGGACGATGCCTGACCCGGACACTATCGCAACGCCAAAAGGGCGTTGTTCAGTTCAGTCTGGATGCGAAACGCATAGTCGTGATGATAGTTCGCCGACGTAAGCCTGAGAATATGACCGTCGAACGAGTACAGGTTCACTACATAAAGCTTGTTCTTCGCATCGGAGTCCGTCTCGTTCAGGCGCATGTCAATCGAGCTGATATTCGTGTGGTAGCCGTCAATCGTTTTGCGGAACGGCCACCCGGGAAATCCGTGAGGCGTCAAAAGTGTTCCCTGATCGGTAAATATGAGCGCGCGCTTCCTGAAGCGAAAGCTGAATCCAATTGCGCTTACAACAATCAGGACAACCGCGATAGCAAGCGCAAATCCGGCACGCTCCGGTATCGGTGCCTTGGCTAAAAACAAGCTCACGAACAATCCAATCCCCAGCATGAGGACAGTCAATGAGCCGTAGAACAGTACAGGGCGCTCTTCGTCCCATCGAAGACCGGAACGGACCAATCGTCCCTGTTCGTAATCCCGTACTTGCTCGACTTTGGGGTAAAGAAATTCAAACATCATGGGTGGCGCATCCGATCCAAATAAAGAGGACCACGTCCTGGAACGATAACAAGCTGGCGGTTTGTCTCGCGAGCGAAAAAATATGCGATCTCGCTGGGCTCCAGCAGCGGCGTCATGCGCACTTCCTCCCGGCGTCCCATGTCACCGCTCGCACGTCCGCCGCTGCTGACAAACACAGTGCGCGTTTCCTGCACTCGCGTGTTGCCGAGCAGTTTCGAGAGATGCTCGGTGGTCGCGAAATCAGAATTGCCAAAGGCTTGAATCAATCCGGCATTTCCAAGAAACGTTTCCCATGATTTCGGATAGTGCGTCTTTAGCTGGGAAATGTCCTGCAACACCGACCACAGCTTGACGCCAAATCCGGCCATGAATCCCGTCGCGTACTCAATGGGCCGCATGTGGCCCAGTGCGCCGAACTCTTCGAGAATGAACAAAACAGGATGAACCGGCGCAGCCGGGTTTCTCTCCATCGCGTTCAGTGCCAGCGTTACGACGAGGCGAAGCCACCGCGCATGTGTAGCGAGGCGTGTCGCAGGAAGACAAAGGAAGATTGTGGTCGGAGCGGTTTTGAGGTGCGCCAGACGAAAGGTCGAGCTGATCGTGCAGTCCGTGAGCGGCTCGGAATCCAGAAATCGCAACTGGACACGCGCCGTCGAAAGAATGGATGCCAGCTCCTTCTCGCTCTTATCGAGTAACTCGCTCCCGGCCAGCGCAACCCGCCCGTTGAACTCTTCAATGGCCAGCATCCGGCAGAACAGATAATCGGCGGGATCATCGTCCTCGCTCCGGGGGCAAATCAGCTTTCCTTCTCCGCCAGACAGAATGTGCCATAGCCGTTTGAGCGTGCTGTTTCCGGTTGCCGCCATGTAAAGGACAAGTGCCGCGACCATCATTTTAGCGGCATCCGTCCAGTGCGGGTCTTTTTCGGCATCGATGATCAACGCGTCCGCAATCTGCGCCACGTCGTCAATGAACAGGCTGGAAGCCGGATCGAGTTCGTCCAGGGGGTTGAACGTCGATTGCGGCAACCCGCTTGTCCCGAACGGATCGAGGACAATCACCTCCTGACCCAGTCGCTCCGCCCGCGTGGCAGCGGTCATTCTTGCCAGCTCGCCCTTGGGATCGATGACAATGACGGAGCCCGGATAATAGAGAAGGTTCGGGATAAGCACCGTGGAGGATTTGCCCGCGCGTGACCCCGCGATAGTCACTATATGACGGTCGTCACCTGAGCCCACGGTCGCGCCTATCCGGTCCGGCTCACCAATGATGCGTTGATCCCAAGACCCAAGCGCGATCTTTCCCTGACGCCAATCCCAATCAGCACCCAGTGTCCACGGATGCGTCCATTGCGCGTCCGGCGCGGATGACTTTGTCCGCTCATCGCCGTGGCCGCGTGGCGGAAAATTACTTCGCCTTGCCTCGCTGGTCATGAATTCTCCTAGATTGAAAGACGTGATGGGTCGTCCACCGGGAACGACATCATGGCCGATGACGACAAGAAGCCGCCGATCCGCCTGTATGAGCAGCGCCTGCGCTTTACGCCTAACGGCACGCAGTTCAGCAACCAGCTCACCAAGGAAGGCCGCGACCACATCAAGAAGCTGCACGAGGCAAAGATGGCGCGGGAGGCCGTCAATGCGCGGGAAAAAACTGTTGACGAAGCCTTCAATGAAAGCGCTAAAATGAAGTTTACAGCCAAAACCAGATTCAAGAGGGCGGCCAAGAAGGACCGCGACGATTTCGAGCGTTGAAAAGAAATATTGTTGAAGCCCCGTTTCCCCACGAAGAAAAGCTCCTCGACATTCACATCAAGAAGCTGACTTTCGCCAGTGGCCGCGTCATCGAGATGCGGATGTCCAAATGGCACTGGCAGATGCTTGAATTTCTCGATCAAGCCAATGACTGGACTGAGGGCTACCTCAAAAGTTGGGTTGAAATCGAGCCTGACGAGGACGACCGTTTCCAGTCCGACCTTGCCATGCTGATTTTGCGGGACGAATACGAGCTCTACCAAAAGACTTGGGTCAGGGAAGCGTACGCCGACAAAAAGGACCTTGCCGCCGACAATCGACGCGGGCAGAGCTGACATTATCCCAGTCCCAGCGACGGTCTTGTTCTGTCCCGGTGCGATCCGATCTTGCTCATCGCAATTACCCTGCGGATAAGCCCGCGTGTTTCTTGGTGATGCGCGACCAGTGTGCGGCTGAGGTTGCGTTGCAGTTCCTCTTTTTCTTGCTGTTGCTGGGCGTGTAAGTTTTCTGTCTGTTGCCGGTCCCGGATGAAGCATTCTAGCGCCTCCCGCTCGTTCTCTTTCCTTTGCGTGAACAATCGCCCCGTTAGAACATCCATGACCATGCCAAGGCCGCGCCGGAATCGTCCGGCCCGTACTTTGGCTTCTTCGGCAGCGCGTTTTGCCTGCCGGTCCTTGAGGATGGATCGCTCCTTACGATGATGCTTGTTGAGCATCCGTAACTGTTCACGCAACGGATCAGTTTCGGCGTTGTGTTTATCGCGCAATTCGTCGCGCCTTTGCGCGAAGGCCGCGGTTTTGATTTGCGCCAGACTGGCCAGCGTTTCGTCTACGCTTCGCAAGGTGACGCCTGCCGTCGAGCGTGCATTGATCTCTTTGGTTTTTAAACCGGTCCACCGCGCAACCGACAACACTTCGCCGTTCAGGTCCAGAGCGACCAGACCGCGCCGATCGCCCTTTGCGAGATAAAACCCGTGATGTTCGAGCGCGCCTTTGAAGCTGGCGAGGTTATCGGAAGCCCGCCACGCGCTCTGAAATATTTGCTTGATCTCCCGTGGGTCGAGTTCAACCCGCTTTGCCTGCTGCCATTCGGCCAGCGTGAAATTAAGCGGGTTCTTCCAACCGTTTTCCTTGTGTCCGTCCGGCAACGTCCATTCGTGTTCGAGATACAACTCCTTGGAGAGGTCGCGCAGGCGGTTCTTGAAGTGAGGAAGATTGACTGCCTTCATCGCCTCCGCGTCGATGCGCGACCAGACGACATGTGCGTGACGCCGTCCGTTCTTTTCGTGAATCACAATGGCGCGGGGCTGACCCTCCAGCCCCAGTGCCTGTTCAGCGCGTTCGGCGGCATCGACAAGATGCGCGATGGAAGCGTTGGCATCCTTGGGTGGGTTCAGGCTCAGCGAAAACACCGGCTGGCGGCAGCGGGTGCCCTTGGCGATGGCGACCGTTTCCGCCATCGCCCCATACAGGTCCCCGGAGACAAACCCCCGGATGTCCTGAAGCGTGACGTGGTCGTTATCCTTGTCGTTGAGCAGATGCGCGGCGAGCTGACGTGGCCCGCCGCGTTGGGACCCTTTGAGAATCATTCTGCCGGTCCCCCGGCAGCCTCCGTGAAGAATTCCACGACAGGGAGGCGTGAATTGGCCTGTTCGATGATCTGGATGCCCAGAGCCCGCAACAGGAGTAGCCGCATCTCGAAGACATCGGCACAGGCTTGCCGGAGGTCAGCCCCGGTTTCCTCGGTCACCGGCAGGCTGCCCTGATTAGCCGCCTTGGAGAGCTGGTTCAGGTTGCTGGATAGCCGGGACTGGCCCAGCAGACCCAGAAGCCGTCCAAGCGGTTCAGCGTCCTTTACGGGGTTATTACGGGCCGCGCGGGGTTCCGCATCGCCCTGGAGAGCCCGGTCGCGGATATAGTGTCCCAAGGGCCTCGACCCGGCCAAATCTCTCAGGCGGGCTTTTTCGGCTTCGGTGAAGCGGACGGACAGGGGGGCGGAGCGTTCGGTCGAGTTGCCGGGTGCGCTCATCGCCGCACCTCGCCGGGTAAATCAATGGGAGTGTGCTTTATTTCTACGGTCCATTCCGCTAAGACCCGGAACAGCTCTCTCGAACGAAGTTCGTCGAGGTGCGCCATTTTTTCCTGCTAGCGCTCGCGCCGGTAGCTCAGCTGGATAGAGCACCAGACTTCGAATCTGGGGGTCAGGGGTTCGAATCCCTTCCGGGCGATCAGCAATCAATAATAGATGCCGAAGCCGCCGGGGTGACCGGCCACGCCGCCAAAATAAGGCCGGTCATAGTCGGGCGGATAGATGGTGTGCGGCCAGCCGAGATAATTCGTTCGCGCGCGTTTCGTATATGGCGGGTACCACCACCATGGATAGGGATCGTAATAGTGAAGCCGTGACACGCCACTGGTCCGCCATCCACGCGCGCGCGAGCTGAACTCGTAACCGTCAGAATTCCGCGCGCCGCCTGTTCTGGCGTCGCTCGCCTGAACCGGAAGCGACAGGATCGCGACGGTGCCGGAAACCATCAGAGCCAAGAGCGTCCTCATCATGAGCGATCTCCTCAATCAGTCGCGGTCTTGCATAAATAAGGCTAATCCGATTCCAGCGCTGGGCAAGGCCTGAAACGAGGTCTGGTGGAAAATTTGGTGGCGCTTCAGCAACCTCAGCCGCCTTTCTTCATGCGCTTGCCGGCGGCGGCGACCCGGGATGACAGTTCCCGCGTCGAAGGAATGCGCCGCTCCTTGGCTGACGATTCGATCTCGTCGCGCGCCAGATTTTCGAGAATTGTGAACAGGGTTTGCCGGGTCGCTGCGATATCCGCGGCTTTGACTCCCCGCACGGCGATCTCGTTGACCTCTTCGGCCAAAGGCACGAGCTTGGTTTTCAGCTGACGTCCCTTGGGCGTGAGAAAAATGAACACTTTCTTTCTGTTGCCGGCCAGTTGCCGGCGCGTCACATAGCCGAGCTTTTCCATCGCCTTCACCGCCGAGAAGGTCGTCGGCTCCATGACGCCGGCCTGTTCGCTGAGTTCGCGCTGCGTTACGCCGTCCTTCTCCCAAAGAATGCGCAGAAAGGCCCAGTGTCCGAGCGACACGGAATGCTCCGTCAGCCGCATCTGCAGCGCGCGCAGCAAGGCGCGGGTGGCGTCTTTGACGAGATGCGCAAGACGGTCGTTCGGCACAGCTTCGCGCCAGTGCCGCAGAATGGTTTGCGTGTTGTCAGTCTCCGCCGAGCGCCGGACGCCGGTCATACGTTGGTTCCTTTCTGCGGCTTGGCCGGAAGACCGGTTTGATGCCGCAGTCCGATATCGGTCTGGTCGCGCTGCGATTGCAGAATGGCGAGGCAGACCTCCATCGTCGCCATCGCCCATTCGCCGCTATGGATGGGCGCGCGCCCGTGGACGATTGCGCCGTACAATTCATCGATGACCTCGGCGCGCGGAATGGCGGGAACCGGTGTCTTCTCCATCCGAATGTCGGAATCGCCGTACACCATCACCCCGTCCGGCATCGGCCGCAGATCGGCGCGATCGCACGACACAATCACCGTCCCGAAATGCTGGCTCAGCCGCATCCGAGGCTGTGGGGCTGCGGCGGCATAATCCTTGCCGCCGTAATTTCTCGCGGTCTTGAGAGCGGCTTCCTCGCTCGCATCCTTCGCCGCCTGCAGCGCCTTGCGTGTTGCACCATAGCGGCTGCGATCCTTCGGCAGCCCCATCTCGCCGATCCAGCCGCAGAATTCGTCGGAATCGAAATGCGCGTAGCCGCTGTAGGTGGCGGTCGCAAACGCGCCATTCTCGAAAGTCAGAAAGGCGGAATAGGCGCCTTCGGTCGGGCGCCCGGAATCCCAGGCCCCGGTGGCGGCTCGCACGCTGCGCACCTGTCCGCCGCCCAGCAGCCGCACGATGTCGATCTGGTGTGCGCCCTGGCTGAACACCACGCCGCCGCCCTGTTTGGTGTCGAGCTCTTCCGGTCGACGCGGGCGATACATGTAATCCGTGTAGTTCAGCGCATTGATCATGCGGACGGCGCCCGCCTCTCCGCCTGCGATGATGTCGCGGGCGTGCAGGATCGGCGCGTTAAAGCTGTGGCTGTGGCCGACAATGAGATACACGCCTGTGCGCCGCGCCGCTTCGATCATGGCGGCGCATTCCGGCAGCGTAATCGCCATCGGCTTTTCGACCAGAACATGTTTGCCGCGGGCCGCAGCGGTTCCGGTATGTTTTGCATGAAGCTGGTGGGGGGTCGCGACATAAACCGCTTCGACGTTTGCATCATCGCAGAGCGCTTCCACGCTCTCGTATGCGCTGGCGTTGAAATCTGCCTTGAACCGCTCGCGCGCTTCCGGTCGGGGATCCGCGGCGGCCATCAATTGCAGGCGCGGATCGGCGGCCAAAGTCGGCAACATCAGGGTGAAGGCTCGCCCCAACCCTGCAATTCCCAACCGGATTTTCCGCTCGGCCACGGCGTTTTGCTCAGCGATCAATGGTGATTTCGGGTGTCAGCGCGCGCGACACGCAGATCATGATCTGACTTCCGCGCTCATGCTCGGCCAGGACCAGATCGCGATGGTCGGCCGCGCCGGCCAGCAGTTTGGTGCGGCATGTGCCACAAGTGCCGCTTTCGCAGGAACTCGGCACATCGTGGCCTTGCGCGCGCATCGCTTCCAGGATCGTGGTGCCGACCGGGACGTCGATGATCTCGCCGGACTTGGCCAGTCTCACCTTGAAGGGCTTGTCGTCGGGTTTGGCTTTTTCGGGTTCGCTGAAGGCCTCGAAATGCACCGCAGTTGGCGACCAGTGTCCCGTCATGTCGCGCACCACATGCATCAGCGGCAAGGGTCCGCAGCAATAAAGATGCGCGCGATTCTTGCGCTCTTCCACGACAGGCCAGAGATCGAGCGCGCGCGCGGGGTCGCCCTGATCGTGATGAATTGTCACCTTGCCCTTGAATTCCGGCTCCGTCAGTTCGTTCCGGAAAGCCGTCATCTCGGGAGATCGGGTGCAATAATAAAGCTGAAATTGCTTGCCGCCGATGGCGCGCAGATGACGGATCATCGACATGATCGGCGTGATTCCGATGCCGCCCGCGATGAAAATGAAATTCTGCGCGTTGGGCGCCAGCACGAAATCATTCACGGGCGGCGACACCAGGAATTCGTCACCTTCCCTCGCATCATCGATCAGACTCGCGGAGCCCCCCCGACCGTTCATTTCTCGTTTGACCGCGATGACATAGCGATCGTGTTCGGCCGGGTTGTTGCACAACGAATATTTCCGGATCAGGCCGTTTGGAACACGCAGCTGGATATGCGCGCCGGCCGTGAAAGCGGGAAGGTCCGCCCCTGCGGGATGGCGGAATTCGAACTCGTGAATGCCGTCCGCGATCCGCGCGATGCGGGTGAGGCGCAAGGGCATGCCGGGTGTGGAGAGATCGGCGCTCATGACGTCGTCAGTTAAAGGGCGGACAGGTATTCATCAAGCAGAACTCTGTTGCGTCGCACAAACGCGGCGCTTTGCCGTCTGGACAACCAGTCTGGACATCTTATAAAGTTTTATCTTAGAGAGCTAATATTTATTGCGGGACCGGCCACTCCGGTCAGGGAGGAAGGCGATGATGACATCGGAAGAGAACGATCTGCTGTGCCGCGTCGAAGGCGACGCGCCGATGGGCCAGATCATGCGCCGTCACTGGATGCCCGCCTGTCTGTCGGAGGAGGTCGCCGAAGCCGACGGCGCGCCGGTCAAGATCAGGCTTCTCGGCGAGGATCTGGTGGTGTTCCGCGACAGCGAAGGCCGGCTGGGCGTGCTGGACGAATATTGTCCACACCGCCGCGCGTCGCTGGCCTTCGGCCGCAACGAGGAATGCGGACTGCGCTGCCTGTATCACGGCTGGAAAATGGACGTCGAAGGCAACGTGGTCGAAATGGCCTCCGAACCGCCGGAAAGCGGATTCGCCGAAAAAGTGAAGATGAAAGCTTATCCGGCGCGCGAAGCAGGCGGTTTCGTGTGGACCTATATGGGGCCGCGCGAGACGATGCCGGAATTCGAGCCGCCCGCCTTTGCGCCGACGCCTGACGCGCAGGTCAGCATCGTGAAGATCCATGTGCCCTGCAACTGGGCGCAGATTCTCGAGGGGCAGATCGATTCCGCGCACTCGTCCAGTCTGCATTCGTCCGACATGAAGCCGGCCAAGGTGGACAGCGCCAAGGCCGTCGAGACGCATTGGCTGCGGCCCTCCACCGACAAGGCGCCGCGGCTGCAGGTGGAAAAGACGAGTTATGGGTTTCACTACGCCGCGATTCGCCGTCCGATCACCAATGCCGGCACCCATGATTACGTTCGCAGGACGGTGTATATCGCGCCGTTCACCGCGCTGATCCCGCCGAACAACGAGTACAATGTTGCAACTGTGCTGGCCCCGGCGGATGATGCCAATACCGTGTTCCATTTCATCGCCTGGAGCGAGAAGGGCGGCATCAACCAGGAAGCCTGGCGCAAATTCAACGTCGCGCAACCCGGCATCGATCTGGATCGCAACTTCAACAACGTTCGTACGCGCGAGAACAGCTATCTGCAGGACCGTAACCTGATGAAGCTCGGCAATTTCACCGGCATCAGCGGCATTCCGAACCAGGATATCGCGATGTGGGTGACGATGGGACCAATCGCCGATCGCACCAGAGAAAAGCTCGGCGCTAGCGATCTCGCCGTCGTCGAGTTCCGTCGCATCATGGTCGAGGCGGCGCGTCAGATGCAGTCCGGCGGCCCCGCCATTGGCACGACCGAACCGCGCATTCCGCACGCCAGGATCCGGTCTTTCGAGGGCGTGGTGCCGAAATCGACGAACTGGCGAACCTGCGGCGTCGATTCTGACGTTCCGGCTTCAGGACAAGCGGAAAAAGTGGCCTGATATTGCGTTCTTGAACACATCAACGTCTCAATAAGAAGGCGATTCAGAGGGAGAAGAGAATGAAGAAGGTGGGACTCTGTAGTCTGGTTGCCGTGATCGGCATCCTGACAAGCGTGGCTGGTGCTGCTGCGCAAGACAAGCTGAGGCTGGCCGTCGGCCAGCGCGGTAACTGGGATACGTCAATTTCCGAAGTCGGCCAGAAGGGCGGCATCTTCAAGAAACACGGTCTTGAGCTTGAGATCGTCTACACCCAGGGTGCGGGCGAGACCCAGCAGGCCGTTATTTCCAGCAGCGTCGATATCGGAGTCGCCGGCGGCATCATGGGGGCGCTTGGTGCCTATTCCAAGGGGGCGCCGATTCGCATTCTCGGCGCCGAGACCACCGGTGCGGGCGACCTTTATTGGTATGTGAAAACGGATTCGCCGATCAAGAGTCTGAAAGACACCGCTGGCAAGACCCTCGCTTATTCGACCAACGGCTCGTCCACCCACGGCATCGTCACCGCCTTCATGAAGCAATACGGTTTGACGGCGAAACCGACGTCGACCGGCGGCCCTCCCGGCACGCTGACGCAGGTGATGTCGGGTCAGATCGATGTCGGCTGGGCCGCGCCGCCCTTCGGACTGGATCAACTCGACAAGAACCAGATTCGCATCGTGGCGACCGGCAATGACGCGGCGGCGTTCAAGGGACAGACGGTGCGTCTCCTGATCACGACTGCCGACGTTCTGAAGTCACGCAAGGATGTCATCGATCGCTATATGAAGGCCTATCGGGAAACCATCGACTGGATGTACACTGATGCCGGCCTCAAAGTGTATGCGGAATGGCTGAATATTCCTGAGGCGAAAGCTCGGCGGACTCGCGAGTTCTTCGCAAAGGACTCGCTGAACCCGGATCAGATCGTCGGGCTCGACACCATCATCAAGGATGCGGTCGAACTGAAATTCACCGCGAACCAGTTGACGCCGGACCAGCTGAAAGAACTGATCCAGATTCCGCCCCGGAAATAACTTGCTTTACGGGCAACTGTGACGAAAGGCGGATTGCGGTTATTTCCCGCAATCCGCCTTTTTCCACTTTGCTTAGGACCGTGAACATCTGCTAGTACCGCGCGCGCTGGCGTGTTTCCGGCAGGGAGGCACGCTATTCAACCGCCAGGGGGGCGGGGACTGCAATGCTTCAATCGCTGCGCGCCGCCTTGCGTTTCATCAGTGAGAAGATCGGCTGGCACAGGGTCGGGTTTGTCCTGAGTCTCACCATCATCGTCGTCGCCGCAGTCGTGCTGTACCGGATGCTGCACGACCTCAATTGGGACGATCTCGTCAAGGCGCTGAAAAACACCGAACCGCGCGATGTGATGCTTGCCGCGCTTTGTGTCGGGGCGGGATATTTTACGCTGACTTTTTACGACCTGTTCGCGCTCAGGACGATCGGCCGAAACGACGTGTCCTATGCCACGGCGGCGCTGGCCGGATTCACGAGCTATTCGGTTGGCCACAATGTCGGGGCCAGCGTGTTCACCGGTGGCGCGGTGCGTTACCGGATTTATTCCGCCTATGGCGTGAGCGCGGTGGAGGTTGCAAAAATCTGCTTCATCGCGGGGCTGACATTCTGGCTCGGCAACGCGACCGTGCTGGGTCTCGGCATTTTCTACGCGCCGGATGCCGCCTCCGCGATCAACCAGTTGCCGGCATGGTTCAATCGGTTTCTCGCGGGCATAACGCTGGCCGTTCTCACCGCTTATGTCGTTTGGGTGTGGATGGCACCCCGGACCATGGGCCGCAGCAACTGGAAAGTCACGCTGCCGGGGGGGCCGCTGACATTTCTGCAGATATTGATCGGCATTGTCGATTTGGGGTTCTGCGCATTGGCCATGTATATGCTGCTGCCGGATGAGCCGCATGTCGGCTTCATCATGCTGGCGGTTATCTTTGTCTCCGCCACGTTGCTTGGATTCGCCAGTCATTCGCCCGGAGGCCTTGGCGTTTTCGACGCCGCGATGCTGGTCGCGCTGTGGCAGTTCGACAAGGAGGAGTTGCTGGCCGGCCTGCTGCTATTCCGGCTTTTGTATTACATTACGCCGTTCACGCTTTCGCTGTTCATTCTGGGTGGACGCGAAATCATGAAAGGTGTGTTTACGGCCAAAGTGCCGCCGTTGGGAAATATTGCGGCCGACGTGCTGGTGAGCGACAAGAAGAAATCCCGCGCCGAAAGCAAGGCGTACGCGCGCAAGAAGGGGTCCGCGAAGCGCGATGACGACCGGTGATGACGCGAGCAAGGGCCGGTGGCCGCGGCGATCGCGGACATGGGCTTATCGCGCATTGTTCATGGCTGCGGCCGCCGTCCTGGTCATTTGCATATTGGTGCTGGCGGGATCGCTGTCGCTTGGGCGGGGGCTGCTTTGTCTCGCCATCATCCTGCTCGCCGGAGGGCTCGGCGGCGTTGTCGCCAACCGCACGGCGGGCCCGGATATTCCGCTCGATAGCGGCGCGGGGCGAGCCGATTACGGCAGCCTGCAGGATATGATTTCGGCGCTGCCAGATCCTACCATCGCGCTTGCGCCGGACGGGCGCGTGATCAGCTTCAATGCGCAGGCGACAGCGATGGCGCCCGCGCTGCGGCGCGGCGACCCGGCCTCGATCGCGCTGCGCGTGCCGGACGTTGTCGAGGCGATTCGGCGCGCGATCGTGACCAACAAGCCGGAGCGGGTGGAATTTTCCGAACGGGTGCCCGCCGACCGCTGGTCGGAGGCTTTCGTGACGCCGGTTCATGCCGGCGATGGGGAGGCAAATGCCCGTCCGGCTTTCCTGCTGCTGACATTTCACGATCTGACGCCGATTCGCCGTGTCGAGGAGATGCGGGCGGATTTCGTGGCCAATGCCAGCCACGAATTGCGCACGCCGCTCGCGGCGCTGTCGGGCTTTATCGAAACCCTGAAAGGGCCGGCCCGCAACGACGTCGCCGCCCGCGAACGCTTTCTGGACATCATGGAAGCCCAGGCCAACCGCATGGCGCGCCTGATCGACGACCTGCTGTCATTGTCGC
>LNFM01002150.1_pt1 | contig 41994 bp, 36 predicted proteins | sample 596031 | NCBI WGS metagenome assembly LNFM01 (sample SAMN04254537, study PRJNA301005) | activated carbon metagenome | isolation source: dual media filters at the Ann Arbor, Michigan drinking water treatment plant | place: USA: Ann Arbor
AGAACGTCGCTGGTCCAAGCTGAGGGAGCGGCTCTCAACCTGAACTGGTCGGCTTGCCAGAAAGCTGCCGCTCGTGGACATCGGCACTCGGCCATTTCCGGTCCTTCGTCAGCAGCCGCTATGTGGCTAGGTTCAAGGACTTCAGCCGCTTGGCACAGGTGTTGCAAGTGCAGTCAGCCTCGACGCAGTGGCCTCCCTCTGCCACCACGTCAACACACTTCGCGCGATATGCACAGAGAACGGACAAGTCCCTCCAAATTCCAGCCTACCTACGGCGGGGCGGGTGGTGGTACCTCACGGCATGCACCCTCCCAAACAGTGGATTTCAATGAGCCCTTCGCGCAGTGATTAGTGCCGTCGTTGCTCGCATGGATGGCGTGGGACCGGCCGCTTCGACCGGTAGAGGCTTGCGGGCTTCCAGCCGCCATCACCGCCAAGGCGGCGTTCGATCCCGCACTGTGGGCGGCCAACGTGTGTCAGTCGCTTGCGAACCGCGCAGGCACTACGAGACGGGCGACGGGTGGCCTGCTCTTCCCCTCGCGCGCGCTCTGCCAGCCACTCCAACAAGCGGGGACTGAGTGGTGCTCGACCGCGAAACGGCAGCGCGCGTCTTCGGCGTATTCGCCTCGGCGCTGTTTCTCTCATTCGTACTTCGCACCGTCAACGCATCGATAGCCAGTGATCTGTCGGCGGATCTGCTGCTCAGCAACGCGCAGTTGGGTTCACTGTCAGGTGCCTACTTCTTGGGCTTCGTGCTGATGCAACTGCCCCTCGGGGTCTTGCTGGACCGCAAGGGTGCGCGTCGGACCCAGGCGTGGCTGCTGCTTGTAGGCGCGGCGGGCTGTTTCGGTTTCGGCGTGGTTAGCGCCTATTCCTCGTTGTGGATCTGCAGGGCACTGATGGGTATCGGCACGGCAGCCGCGCTGATGTCTGCGCTCAAGGCGTTTCGTTTCTGGTATTCAGCCGATCGCCAGCAGCAATTGGCCGCCTGGATTCTCGTTGCAGGCACGGGTGGAGCACTGTTCGCCACCGTGCCCGTGCGTTTCGCGGTGGACCAGATCGGATGGCGTGGCGTGTTTGGCGTGTTCGGCGTGTTGCTGGTATTGGTATCCGTGGCGCTGCTCTTGATGGTCCCTCGGGACGAAGACAAGGCCAGCGCTGCTCGTGCCGTCGCGCTGGATTCGAGTGAGAGCCGGAAGTCCAGCGTTCGCGTCTACCGTAGCATCTTCAGTGACCCCTATTTCAGGCGCTTCGGGGTCGTCGCGATCCTTTCGCACGGGGGCATAGGCGCCATGCAGGCGTTGTGGGCCGGGCCGTGGCTGCGGGAGGTTCAGGGTCTTGGCGCCGATACCGCGGCGCAGGCGCTGCTCTACTTCAATCTGTCGATGCTCGTCGGTTACGTCGTCCAGTCTTGGGCGATCAGATCAACCCCTTTGAGGCGCATGCCCATGCCGAAAATCGTCGCGGCTGCGGCCTTGCTCGCGATGGCCATCGAAGTCGGCATTGCCACGTGGTCCGCTCCGCATGCGTGGTTACTCTGGCTGCCACTGGCGGTGACGATGACCTTCTTCACCCTGGTGTTGACGCACATCTCCTTGTCCTTTCCGCCTGAATTCACCGGCAGGGCCTATGTGGCGTTCAACGTGCTGATCTTCTCCGGAAACTGGTTCGTGCAACTGGCATTCGGCGTAGTTGTGGACTTGCTGGTGGGGCGATTCGGTTTCACGACACCGCAGGCATTCAGGGGCGCGATGCTCTTGTGGGTCGCCGCCCAGCTTGTCGGGCTGGCCTTGCTGGTCACATCGCGCGCGAAGCCTTCTTTTGCACCCGCTGCTGCGAGGCCCCGGACGCCCTGACGGGGGAGAAGGCTGAGGCGCTGGCAGGACTGAGGTGACCGCCTGAGTAGGCGCGCAAGCCGCACGCTTGCTCAGGCAGAAGCTACAGCTTGATGCCTGCGTCCTGGGCCAGCTTGGCCCAGCGCGGCGATTCCTTCGCCATGAAGGCCTTCAGCTGCTCGGGGGTCCCCGGCGAGAGGATGGCCCCCATAGCTTCGATCTTCGACTTGAACTCGGCATTGCTCATCGCCTTCACAAGCGCCGCATTCAAGAACTGAATCACGTCCTTGGGCGTGCCTGCCGGCGCGGCGATGGCATACCACGAGGTCAGGTCGTAACCCGGCAGGCCTTGTTCCTCGATGGTGGGCAGATCGCCCACCACGGGCACACGCGTGGCCGAAGTGACGCCGATTGCCCGCAGTTGACCCGCCGGAAGCCACTTCATGCCGGCCAGGACGCTGCAGAACACCACCTTGACATTGCCCGAGATCACGTCCGGCAATGACTGGCCATCGCCCCGGTAGGACACGTGCTGGATCTGGACGTCGGTCATTTTCTTGAACATCTCGCCGGCAAAGTGGGAACTGGTCCCGATGCCGCCCGAACCATACGGTGTTCCGGGGTTAGCTTTCAGGTACTGCACCAGCTCAGCCACATTCTTCGCGGGCACGCTGGGATGGACGACCAGCATGTTCGGCATGTAGGTGAACATCGCGACAGGCTCAAAGTCCGTTACCGGGTTGTAGCCCGGCTTGTCGAACAGCGCGGCGTTGGCGGCCAGCGTGCCGTTGGTCCCCATCATCAACGTATAGCCGTCAGGCGCAGCGCGGGCCACGGCGGCCGCGCCCAGGTTGCCCCCGGCGCCTCCCTTGTTCTCGCTGATCACCTGCTGCTTCAGCACCGTCGTCAGCTGCGCAGCAAGCATCCGTGTCATTACATCCGTGGGGCCACCAGGTGCGAACGGGATGACGATGGTGACGGGCTTCACCGGATAGGTCTGCGCGAAAGCGCGCGGGCTCAGAGCACCGGCAGCGAGTCCGCCTGCTGCCTGGATGAAGGTACGCCTGTCGATTCGATTCATCTGCATGTCTCCTTGCTGGTTTCGCCAATGCGCTGGTTGTGGTGTGCGGCGACTGTCTGCGTGACGGCACGTCGACTGAACTGCAAGCTGCGTGCCACGTCGTGCACCCTGAGTTCTACCCCGGAATCGGCGGCAATCAGGATCACCGCCTGGCGCCTTGTCCTGACCGCATACAGCGAGTGTGTTTGTGGTGAACATCGGCTGCCTGCCCCCTGGCCGGGGATGGCAGCTTGCGCGGACCGCGCCGCGGCCAGGAGCACCGGGGGCACGCCAATGCCGAGGCAAAGGGGCCCTGCTGCGCTGCAATCGCAGCTTGGCATGGTGCTTGCGCTACACGGCAACCGCGGCATGGGGATTGCAGCTTGGATACGGCAAGCGCCGCACCCTGACCTGCGGCGCTGTGCGCAGGATGTCATGGCATTGGGGGCGTGCTTGGAACCGCAACAAGATCGTGAACTGCATTTGGCAACAGCGCCGCTGCAGGGACTGCGCGTGTTGGACTTCAGCACACTGCTGCCGGGGCCGCTGTGCTCGCTCCTGCTCGCGGACGCCGGCGCAGTCGTCATCAAGGTCGAACGGCCTGGCAGCGGCGATGAAATGCGCAGTTACGAGCCCAAGCTTGGCGAGGACAGCGTCAACTTTGTGCTGCTCAACCGCGGCAAGCGCTCGGTCACCATCGACCTGAAGTCGGCCCAGGGGCGAGCGCAGGCACTCCGACTGATCGCCGACGCTGACGTCCTGATCGAGCAGTTCCGACCCGGCGTCATGGCCCGGCTGGGTCTTGGCTATGACGACTTGCTCACCCTGAATCCGCGTCTCATCTACTGCTCCATCACAGGCTACGGCCAGACCGGACCGTTGGCACACACGGCCGCACACGACCTGAACTACCTCGCGGAGACCGGCATGCTGGCACTCACCGCAGGTGCCGATGGCAGTCCCGTGCTGCCACAGGCTTTGGTGGCAGACATCGCCGGTGGCGCCTACCCCGCGATGATGAACATCCTCCTGGCGCTGATGCAGCGCGACCGCACGGGCCGTGGGCTGCACATCGACGTCTCCATGGCCGACAACCTGTTCCCGCTGATGTACTGGGCACTTGGCAACGGCCTGGCCGAAGGCGAGTGGTGTCGCCCAGGCGGTGCACTCGTCACTGGCGCTTCGCCGCGCTACAACATCTATCGGACGGCTGACCAGCGCTACCTGGCCGTCGCGGCGCTGGAGCAGAAGTTCTGGCAAACCTTCCTGCAGTTGATCGGCGCCAGCCCGCACTTGGACGACAGCGTCGACCCCATCGCCGCTGCCCACGAGGTGGCCGAGCTCATTGCCGGGCAGACCGCCGCGCATTGGGAGCGCCTCTTCGCCGGCCAGGATGTATGCGTCAGCGCAGTGAAGTCGCTGCGCGACGCGGTCGCGCACCCCCACTTCATCGAACGTGGCCTGCTCAGTCGCACCGTGGTGCAGGGTGAACGATGCCTGTCAGCGCTGCCCACTCCCATCTCACCCAGCTTCCGTGCCGGCGGCGACGAGACCCACGCCTGCCCTTCGCTGGGCGAGGGCAATGAGGAACTGCTGGCCCCTGTGCTGCCCGACCGGGCGTACGCATGACCAGACCACCGAGACCCTGAAATGCCCTTGTCGGACCCCCCGCCGCGACGTGAAATTCATCAGCGTACGATCCGGATGCAGGCGTACGCACGCGATGACGGCCTGTTCGATATCGAGGCTCATCTCGTCGACACCAAGCCCTTCACGTTTCAGCGCATCAGCGCCGCCGTGCCTCTGTCCGCCGGGCGGCCGCTCCACGACTTGTGGGTTCGCGTGACCGTCGATCTTGACTATGTCGTGCGTGGCATCGAGGCCGCTTCGGATGTGACGCCCTGGGGCATCTGCAAGCAGGCCGAGGCAACGCTTGCGGTACTCATCGGCGAACGCATCGAGCGAGGCTGGGCAGCCAAGGTGAAGGAACTGCTGCGTGGGGCTGCCAGCTGCACCCATCTGATGGAGGTCTTGCTGCCGCTGGCCTCCACCGCGCTTCAAGGCATGCGCGCCGTGCACCCCGATCGCAAGGTCGGAGCAGAGGCGATCCGTCCCGTCATCGACAGCTGCTACGCCTACGGCCGCGACCGCGAGATCGTGCAGAGCTTCCTGCCGTCGAGAAGGGATCCGGCCGACGGGCACTGAATGCCGTGATGCGCAGGCCTTGACCACTAGCATGGCCTTTGCATTGGGGACCCACCGACCAGCCCGGACGACAGCGGCGACATGCATCACCCGACCCAGAGACAACCATGAGATCTGCACGCTGCGCCCGCACTGTCTGCGCCGCGCTCACTGTCCTCACGGCAGACAGCGCCCATCGGCCAAGGGCATGCCGACCGTGATGCATGCGGGCGCCCGCTCGGCCGCGCGGCACTGCCTGAAGGCCATAGCCGCCAGGATGACCGAACCGGCCGACGATGTGCCGGCGCAGATGCGCAGCACCAAGGTCGATGACTTCCTCGCCCGCGGCGGTGTCGGCCGCGAGGAGGGGCGCATGGTGCGCGACATGCACCTGGCTCAGGTGAACACGCCCGCGCAGTCGACGGGCGCATGGGGCATCGCGGTCGTCAAGCGCTCCATCTCCGGCCACCAGGCCTCCATGCCGCCGTCGGCCAGCAACTGCCCATTGGTCAGGCGCTGAGGTGGCGGTTTCAATGTCACGACGCACCGCGCGCGCCGCGGCGCTCACAGGGAGTACAGGGATTGCATAGACCACTGCAACGGGTGGGCATCGTGGGTGCCGGCGCCATGGGGCGTGGCATTGCGCAGGTCTGCGCCGCGGCGGGCTGCGACGTGCTCGTGCTCGACACCCAGCCCGGCGCCGTGTCGCGCGTCCTCGACGCCGTGCGCGACGAACTGGGCCGCGAGGTCAGCAAAGGGCGGCTCAGCGCGGAGGTCGTTCGGGCGACGCTGGCGCGACTGCGTCCAGCCGACGACCTGCAGGCGCTGGCAGCCTGCGATCTTGTCGTCGAAGCCATCGTCGAGCGGCTCGATGTGAAGCAGGGCCTGTTCCGTGACCTGGAGAGCGTGGTTGCGCCCGATTGCATCCTGGCCAGCAATACGTCGTCGCTCAGCGTCACCGCCATCGCGGCGGCCTGCCGCCATCCCCACCGTGTGGCTGGCTGGCACTTCTTCAATCCGGTGCCACGGATGCGTGTGGTGGAGGTGGTGCAGGCCCCTCGGACGGCGGCGGATGTCGTGTCGGCCTTGGCCGCGCTGTCGCAGCGCCTGGGCCATCGCGCCGTGATCACCTCTGACTCACCGGGTTTTGTGGTGAACCATGCCGGCCGCGCCTTCGTCACCGAAGGGCTCAAGCTGCTGGCCGAGCGCGTGGCCGAGCACCCGGTACTCGATGGCATCCTGCGTTGCTGCGCCGGCTTCCGCATGGGGCCTTTCGAACTCCTGGACCTGACCGGGCTGGACGTCTCCGTGCCGGTCATGGAATCGATCCACGGCCAGTTTTATGGCGACGATCGCTACCGACCGGTGGCGCTGGCGCGCACACGACTTATGGCCGGGCTGCTGGGGCGCAAGAGCGGTGAAGGCTTCTACCGCTACGGTGACGCGGCCGTCGCCGAGCCGTCTGCGCATCGGACAGCGGGCGAGGTGGGTACAGCCACCGTCTGGTGGCCCGATGACGGACCCGGAGCGCTGCCGGCGCCGCTGGCTGCGCTGTTGCCTGCAGGGTGCCGCCGGGTGCCGCCGGCCGATGCCGATATCACTCTTCTCGCGCCCTTGACCACTGACCTGTCCACCTGCGTCTCGTCGCTGGGCCTGGAGGCTGCCAAGGCCATCGCGGTCGACCCCGTGTTCAGCGGTCCGCAGGGCATCACCCTGATGGTCTGCCCGGCCACGCGCAAGGCTGTCGTCGAGAAGGCGCAGACGCTCTTCGCGCAGCGTGCAGCCCAGGTCTTCGTGATCTCGGACTCGCCGGGCTACGTGGCGCCCCGTGTGGTCGCCTGCATCGTGAACCTGGCCTGCGAGATGGCACAACAGGGTGTGGCGTCCCCGGCCGACATCGACGCCGCCGTGCGACTGGGCCTGGGTTATTCCAGCGGACCTTTCGAGTGGGGCGACCGCTGGGGCGCGCGCGAAGTGCTGGGGGTCCTTCAGGGCCTGCAGACGGCCTTCGGCGACCCCCGCTACCGGCCCTCGCCGTGGCTGCTGCGCCGTGCGCAACTGGGCCTGCCGCTGTCGGCGCCCGATCGAAGTGAATCCTGAAGCAACCGACTGCCTGAGAACCATGAGACACGCCTTCATTTGCGACGCCATCCGCACACCCTTCGGCCGCTACGGCGGCAGCCTCGCTTCGGTGCGGACGGACGATCTGGCCGCAGTGCCCTTGAGGGCATTGATGGCCCGCAACCCGCGGGTCGACTGGGCCGCGGTCACCGATGTCATCTATGGCTGTGCCAACCAGGCCGGTGAGGACAATCGCAACGTGGCACGCATGGCCGCTTTGCTGGCCGGCCTGCCGGAGGCCGTTCCGGGTGCCACCGTCAATCGACTGTGCGGGTCTGGACTGGATGCCGTGGGCACGGCGGCACGCGCCATCAAGTCCGGCGAGGCCGACCTGATGATCGCTGGCGGCGTGGAGAGCATGAGCCGCGCACCCTTTGTCATGCCCAAGGCCGAGAGCGCCTTCGGTCGCAGCAACGCGGTCTACGACACCACCATCGGCTGGCGCTTCGTCAACAGGCTGATGAAGGAACGCTACGGCGTCGATGCCATGCCCGAGACGGCGGAGAACGTGGCCAGCGAGTGGAAGATCGACCGCCAGGCGCAAGACCGCATGGCACTGGCCAGCCAGCTCAAGGCCGTGGCCGCCCAGCAGGCCGGCTTCTTCGACGCCGAGATCACGCCGGTGCACATTGCGCAGAAGAAGGGTGACCCGCTGACCGTCGACAAGGACGAGCACCCGCGCGAGACCAGCCTGGACGCGTTGGCCCGGCTCAAGCCCGTGGTGCGCGCGGACGGGACGGTGACCGCCGGCAACGCCAGCGGCGTCAACGATGGCGCCTGCGCGCTGTTGCTGGCCGACGAGGCGAGTGCGGCTCGCCATGGCCTGACGCCGCGTGCGCGCGTGGTGGGCATGGCCACAGCGGGCGTGGCGCCCCGCGTGATGGGCATCGGGCCCGCACCGGCCACCCGCAAGGTGCTGGCCCTCACCGGCCTGACGCTGGCGGATCTGGACGTCATCGAACTCAACGAAGCCTTCGCGGCCCAGGGGCTCGCGGTGCTGCGTGACCTGGGGCTGGCCGACGACGATGCGCGTGTGAACCCCAACGGTGGTGCCATTGCGCTGGGCCATCCGCTCGGCGCCAGCGGCGCGCGCCTGGCCACCACGGCCGTGAACCAGCTGCGCCGCGTGGGCGGGCGCTACGCGCTGTGCACGATGTGCATAGGCGTCGGGCAAGGCATCGCCGTCGTCCTGGAACGGGTCTGAGCCGGGCCCGTCGCCAGCAGCGACGGCCCGGCAAGCACCATCGTCAGGTGGTGGCGCGCGCCTTGGCCACCTGCGCCCTGCGCGCCGGCACATAGGCTTCCTGGCCCAGGGCCACGTAGAGCGCCTGGGTCACGTCGTGGTGCTCGGCCAGGCCGGTGCGCTCGAGCAGCGAGATCGGGCCTTCGGGATAGCCCAGGCCCAGGCGCAAGGTCTTGTCCATGTCCTCGGCCGACGCCAGCTTCTCGTCCAGCCGGCGCAGCGCGGCGTTGAGGTAGGGGCGGATCAAGCGGTCGACGATGCGGCCCGGGAAGTCGCCGCAGACCGCCACCTTCAGGCCAGCGGCCTCGAAAGCCGTGCGCGCGGCACTGAGCGCGCTGTCCAAGGTCTGTGGCTGGCGCACCAGCTCGACCAGGGCGCTGGGGTCCGCGCGGCCGAGGCGGAAACGCGCAAAGCCCACGACGTTGCTGCCTTCGTGGCCCCTGCTCTCGCCCGTGTGCGCGCCCAGGCACTCCGTGCCCAGCTCGATGGCGACGAAGGGGCAGGCCGCCAGTTCGCCCGCGGCAGCGTAGCTGCGTCCGGCCTCGCTGCCGATGAAGACACGCGATGCACCTTCGGCATGGGCCTGCTCGGTGAAGGCGTGCGCGACGGGGAAGGAGCGGCTGTCGCCGGACTTGACGATGCGGTAGTGGCTCATGGCTTCAGGCTCCGAACATCTTGCTGTCTGCGTAGCGGTGGAAACCGCGGCCGCTCTTCTTGCCCAACCATCCCGCTGCGATCATGCGTTTGACCAGCGGCGGGCAGGCCGCGCGGGGTTCGTGGGTGACGCCATGCATGGCCTCGCACAGCAGCCTCTGCGTGTCCATGCCCACCAGGTCGAGCAACTCCATGGGCCCCATGGCGTAGCCCATGGCGGTCTTGATGGCCAGGTCGATGTCGGCCGGCTCGGCCACGCCTTGTTCGACCAGCCGGATGGCGTCGTTGTTGAAGGGGATGAGGAAGTAGTTCAGCACGAAGCCCGGCGTGTCCTGCGTGCGTACGGGCATTTGGCCCAGCGCTTCGCACAGGGCCCAGGCGCGCGCGAAGCTCTGTTCGCTCGTGGCCAGGCCGGGAGACATCTCCACCAGCTTCATGAGCTGCGCCGGCAGGCAGAAGTGCATGCCGACAAAGCGGTCCGGCCGGCCCGACCCGCCGGCGATCTCGGTGATGCTGATGGTGGAGGTGTTGCTCGCGAACAGCGTGTGCGGCGGGCAGATCTTGTCCAACTGGCCGAACAGCTGGTGTTTGACTTCGAGACTCTCGAACACGGCTTCGATGACAAGGTCGCAGTCGGCGAAGTCGGCCAGGTTCGTGGTGCCCGTCCAGGCCTCCATGATCAGCGGCAGCCTGTCGGCGGCGAGCTTGCCGCGCTCCACGCTCTTGCGCAGAAAGGCCTCGGTCTGGCCGCGTGCGCGGTCCAGTGCGGTCTGGTTCAGGTCGTAGACGCGCACACGCAGGCCGGCGCGCGCGCACACGATCGCGATGCCTGCGCCCATCGTGCCGGCGCCCGCGACGCCTATGGTCTTGATGTCACTCATGCTGGTCCCTTGAATGTCTCAGCGCTGCAGAAAGCTGCGCCCGATGAGCTGGCGGTGGATCTGGTTGGTGCCCTCCCAGATCTGCGTGATCTTGGCGTCCCGCATCAGCCGTTCGACGCGATAGTCCTTGCAGTAGCCATAACCGCCGAGCAGTTGCACGGCGTCGGTCGCGGCACGCATGGCCAGGTCGCTGGCGCGCATCTTCAGCATCGAAGCCTCGATGCCGAAGTCGGTTTCGCCGGCGTCCACGTAGCCCCCGACCTGCCACAGCCAGCTTTCCACCAGCGCCAGTTCCGAGGCGAGGTCGGCGACCATGAACTGAATGCCCTGGAACTCGAGAATCCTGCGGCCGGACTGTTTGCGCTCGTTGATGTAGGCCACCGCATCCTCGAACGCCCCGCGTGCGATGCCCAGCGCGTGCGCCGCCACGCTGGGGCGCGACTTGTTGAGCGAAGCGAAGAGGATCTTCAGGCCGTCGCCGGGCTCGCCGATGAGGTTGCTGCGCGGCACGCGACAGTTGTCGAAGGCGAGGGTGGCCGTGCTCGACGCGCGGGTGCCCATCTTGTCTTCCAGCCTGACCACGGACAGGCCGGGTGTGCCTTTCTCCAGCACCAGCACCGAGATGCTCTCCTTCGCACCGGCGATGCCCTCCCACTTGCCGAACAAGAGAAAGAGGTCGGCGACGTCGCCGTTGGTGATGAAGGTCTTGCCACCGTTGACGACGATGTGATCACCCTCCTCGCGGAAGGTCGTGCGCATGCCGGTGGCATCGGAGCCTGCGCCGGGCTCGGTGATGGCCAAGGCACCCAGGCCGCCCTCGGCGATGCGCGGCAGCAGGCGCTGCTTCTGCGCTTCCGTGCCCCAGTCGATCAGCGGCTTCATGCCGTGGTAGGTGGTGGCCCAGATGATGCCGGTGGCGGCGCAGGCCTGGCTGATCTCGCGCACGCAGGCCAGGTAGGCGATGTAGGACGTGGGCGCACCGCCGTAGGCTTCCGGAATGAACATCGCGTTGAGGCCCAGTTCATTGATGGCCCTCACGTTGTCCCAGGGGAACTCGGCGCAGCGGTCGAAGTGCTCGGCGCGCGGTGCGATGCGATGGCGTGCCAGGTCACGCACGCTGTCCAGCAGCATGCGCTCTTCGTCGTTCAGGTCCAGGTGCGTGTCGAGACGCTGCAGCAGGTTCATGGTGGTCAGGTGTCCTTTCAGTGCGCGATGCCCTGGCCGCCGTCGACATAGATCGTCTCGCCGTTCAGGAAGCCCGCACCGGCCGTGTACAGGGTGGCCACCAGCGCGCCGACCTCGGCGGCCGTGCCGGGGCGGCCCATGGGAATGCGTTTGTCCAGGTAGGCGCGCAGGGGCCCGCCGGCCTGCATCGCGTCGGCGTTCAGGTCGGTGACGATGTAGCCCGGCGCCACGTTCATGACGCGTATGCTCTTGGCCGCCCACTCGACCGCCAGCACACGAGTGATGGCGCCCACGGCGGCCTTGCTGGCGCAGTAGGCCAGGTTGCGCTTGACGCCCAGCTTGTCGAAGAAGGAACCGATGTTGACGATGAGTCCGCCGCCTGAGGCCACGAGGTGTGGGTAGGCGGCCTGGCACGCGGTCACTACCGAGGTGGCGTTGGTGTCCATCACCTGGTGCCACTGGTCCAGCGGCAGATCGGCCGACGAACTGTCGATGTGCAAGCCTGCGTTGTTCACCAGACCCTGGATACGCCAGCCCTCGGCCACCAATGCGGCCAGCGTGTCCTTCATGCTCTGTGCCTGGGTGACATCGGCGCGGCGCGCCAGCAGCCGCGCCTGGGCTTCAACGCTCACCTCGCTGGCCGCGGGCAGCGTGCCTGAGCGTGACAGGCAGGCCACGTGGTGGCCCTGTTGCGCCAAGGCGCGTGCGATGGCCGCCCCGATGCCCCGGCTGGCGCCCGTGACGACGATGCAGGACCGCGGGGCTGCGGAGGTCGCCCCGCTGGGGGCGGAAGGGTAGTCACTCATCGCGGAACTGCGCCTTGCGCTTGTCGACGAAGGCCTGCATGCCTTCTTCAGCGTCGTGCGTGCGGTAGGCCAGCGTCGACAGATCGGCTTCCATGCGCAAACCCTCCTGCAAGGGCAGGTCCATGGCGCGCTGCACGGCCTCGCGCGCGAACTGCAGCGCACGCAGGCCATGGCTGCTGAACTCACGGGCATAGGCCTTCGCGGCATCCAGGCCCGGGGCCTGCACGATGCGGTTGACCAGGCCGATGGCGAGCGCCTCTTCCGCCGCCACCGTGCGGCCGGTCATCACCAGTTCCAGCGCCCGCCCGCTGCCCACTAGGCGCGGCAGGCGCTGCGTGCCACCGTAGCCAGGAATCAGGCCTAACTTGACCTCCGGCAGACCGAACTTCGCGTTCGGCAAAGCCAAGCGGAGCGTGCAGGCCAGCGCCAGTTCGCAGCCACCGCCGAAGGCGTAGCCGTTGACGAGAGCGATGGACGGGATGGGCAGGCGGTCGAGCAGCGCAAACACCGCCTGCCCCAGCTCGGCGCCTTCGCGCTGCGCGGCCAGGCTGCGCTGCTGCAACTCCTTGATGTCGGCACCGGCGCAGAAGGCCTTCTCGCCTTCACCGGTGACGATCAAGGCGCGTGCGGAACTGCGTCCGGCCTGCCGGATGCACGCGCCGATCTGGCCGATCAGATCGAAGCTCAGTGCGTTCAGCGCCGCAGGGCGTCGCAGCGTGAGGATGGCGAATTCGTCGTCGTGACTGAGGGCTATCATGTTTTCTCCGGGCGGTAGCGGACAGGCAGCGGCAACACGCGGCCGCTCTTCACCCAATCCAGCAGTTCACGTTTGAGGACCTTGCCGCTCGCGGTCAGCGGAAACGCTTCCAGGACCAGCAGGTACTCGGGCATGTCGAATTTCGACAGGCCTTCGCGTGCCAGGTGAATCAGCAATTCCTCGGCGGCGGGCGCTTCGCCCTTGGCGATGAGGGCCAGGCACACTTTCTCGCCCAGCCGCTCGTCGGCGACACCGAAGGCCGCGGCCTTGCGCACACCGGCGTGGCGGTGCGCATACTCTTCGATGTGGGCCGGGTGGATGTTGTGGCCGCCGCGGATGATCAGGTCCTTCTTGCGGCCCACGATCTGCAGGTTGCCGTTGGCGTCGAAGCGTCCCAGGTCGCCGCTGAGGAACCAGCCGCTGCTGTTGAACGAGTGTTCCGTCGCCGACTGGTTGTTGAAGTAGCCCAGCATCAGCACGCCGCCGCGCCCGCCGATTTCGCCGACCTCGCCCGGTGCCACCTCGGCATCCGGGTTCTCCTGTTGCCACAGCCGGATCTCGTAGCCCTTGCAGGCCCGCCCGCAGGTCCCCGTGATCACGGCCACGGGGTCGTCCGGCAGCGTGTACTGGTGCGAGCCGTTCTCGGTCATGCCGTAGACGTTCTGGGGTGTTGCACCCAGGCTCAACAGGCGGCGTGCGGTCTCGGTCGGAATGGGGGCGCCTGCCATGTAGAAGGTGCGCACGGCGCCCAATCGTGCAAGCCCGCGCCTGTCCACCTCCTGCAGCAGGTCGATGGCATGCGTCGGCACCCCCATCACGTAGGTGGCGGCCGTGGCCTGGATCCACTCCAGCGCACCGAGGCCGGCGGCGGGGTCGAAGACCACGAGTTCGCAGCCCGTCACCAGCACCTGCTCCAGCGCCACGGTGCCGATGTGATGGCTCATGGGGCTGAGCGTCAGCAGCACGGTGTGCTCGTCCTGCTTCCAGTCGGACACCAAGGCGCGCCCGTTGGCCAACAGGGTGTTGTCGCTGTGCATCACGCCCTTGGGCGAGCCGGTGGTGCCACTGGTGAAGGCCAGGTAGACCACCTGGTCGGGGTTGGTGCTGTGCGGTGGCAGCGGCAGCGCCTGCGCCTGGCCGACCTGCGGCATGGCCATGGTGCCCATCGGCAGCGCGGCATCCGCAGCGCGTGATGAAGGCAGGGCGTAGATGCGTTTCACGTGCCCCAGGCCAGCGGCGGCGGCGAAGATGTCGGCCACGTCGGCGTCGGCGCCCCAGCCGGGTTGTGCAAACAGCGCACGGCAGTCGACCCGTGACAGCAACGTGGTGATCTCGGCCACGATGTAGTTCTGGTGCAGCGACGGATTGCAGACATACCCGTTGCGCGAGCAGGCCAGCTGCACGACCACCGTCTCCACGCGGCTGGGCAACCACACCGAGACCCGGTCGCCACGGCGCAGGCCGCCGTCGTGCAGGCTGCCGGCCACGGCGTCAGCCCAGTGCACCAGGCCGCGCCAGGTCAGCCGGCGGCTGGCATCGCGCACGGCAGCCGCGTGGCCCCGTTCGATGGCGTGGCGCTGCGCCAGGGCATAGAGGGTGTCGGACTGCCAGACGCCCGAGAGGTAGTGCTCCCGGGCTTGGGCTGGATCGTGGAGCGTGAGCAGATGCGACATGGCTGAGGCGCGTGAAGTTGCCAGGGTGCGCGCGATGACCGCCGCCGCTCAGCGACCGAACTTGCTGGCGTCGGGCACGCGGCGCTCGGCGAACGCGGCGGCCAGTTCACCGTGTTCCTCGGTTTCCAGGTAGCCGCGCAGCAGCAGGTCGTGCGCCATGCGGGACAGGCCGGAAACACCGCCATGGCGTGCATTGAAAGCGCCCTTGACGGCGGCCAGCGCGAAGGAACCCCGGGCGGCGATTTCCAGCGCGATCTTGCGCGTGAAGCTCGCCAGTTCGGCATCGGGCACGACGTGGTTGATGAGGCCCCATTCGAGCGCCTCGCGCGAACTGAGCTTGGGGTTGCGCATCCACATTTCCTTCGCGCGCTTCTTGCCCACCAGGTCCTCGAGGTACCAGGTGCCGTAGCCGGCGTCGAAGCTGCCCATCATCGGGCCCACCTGGCGGAAGACCGCGCTCTCCTTGGCGATGGTGATGTCGCACACCATCTGCAGCACATTGCCACCCCCCACCGCGAAGCCGTTGACGCAGGCGATCACGGGTTTCTGCAGGCGGTCGATGCTCTCGTACATCTCCAGCGTGGGCAGCACCCCAGCGTAGAGCAGCGTGTCCTCCATGCCCTCTTTGCGCCCGCCGATGCAGAAGTACTTGTCGCCCGCCCCGGTGAGCACGACGACGCGTGTGCGGGTCTCGCGCCGGATGTCGTTGATGCAGTCCCGAATCTCGTGGCACATCTTCGGCGTGAACATGTTGCCGTCGTGCGGACGGTTCAGCGTGAGGGTGCCGATGGGGCCGTCTTCGCTGTAGCTGATCTCTTCGAATGCCATGGGGCCGTCTCCAGTCAGATGACGCGCTGCGCGCGCAGGTTGTGCAGGTCGTTGCCACCGCACTGCAGCCATTCGCCCAGGATGCGGTCGGTGTCCTCGCCCAGGCGCGGCGGTGGCCGCGTGCTGCCTTCGGTGCAGCCGTCGAAGCGGATGCCCAGGCCCACCTGGGGAATGTCGCCTTGCGGGCTGGACGCACGGTAGATGAAGCCGGATGCCTGCAGCGCCGCGTCGGCCGCCAGTTCGTCGAGTCGATAGATGGGCCCGGCAGGAACGCGGGCCTGCGCGAATGCCGCGAGCCAGTGCCCGCGGGGCCGGGTGATCAGAATGTCGGCGATCATCTTGACGATTTCGGCGCGGCACTCGCGGCGCCGGGCGTTGCTGGCAAGGCGCTCATCCTCGCCCACTTCGGTCTGGCCCACCGCCTGCCAGAAGCGCTTCCAGATGGCGTCATTGCCCAGGCCCAGTGTCATCGGCCCATCGGCCGTCTCGAAGACCTGGTAGACGGCGATCACGCTGTCGCGCCCGCCCGAGCGGCGCGAGAGTTCGCCCGAGCCCAGGAATGGCAGCAGCCGCGGCGACATGAAGCGCGACATGCTCTCGACCATCGCCACGTCGATCTCGCAGCCCTGACCGTCGCGATGACGGCGCAGCAGCGCCGCCAGCACCGCCATCGCGGCGTCATGCCCTGCCAGCATGTCGGCCGCAGGGGTGCCGACCTTCTGCGCCGGGGCTTCGGGCTCGCCCGTCAAGTCCATCACCCCCGAGTAGCCCTCTGCAATGAGGTCGTAGCAGGGCATGTCGGCGCGGGGCCCTCGCAGCCCGAAGCCCGTCACCGAGACATGAACCAGCGCCGGGTTCAGCGCGCGCAGTGTGCTGGCATCGATGCCCAGCTTCTTCTGTGCCCGCGCCACGAGGTTGACGATCACCACGTCGCAGTTGGCCACCAGCCGACGCAGCAGGTCCATGCCCTGCGGCACAGTGAAGTCGAGCGTGACGCTGTGTTTGCCGCGGTTCACGCTCATGAACCACAAGGATTCACCGTGCAGGAAGGGCGGCCCCCAGGCGCGGGCATCGTCGCCGACCCCGGGCTTCTCGACCTTCACCACCGTCGCGCCCATGTCGGCGAGCAACTGGCCCGCGTAGGGGCCCGCGAGCGAGGACGTGAGGTCGAGCACCTTGACGCCTTGAAGCAGGTCCAGCGGAGGTGCGGAGCGCAAGGGCAGATCTTGCACGGGCAGGGTGTGTTCGGGAGAGGGCATGGCCGGCACTTCCGCAAGAGCTGTGCCACCTGCATGTGGCCGGCGCTTGTCGGCGGCGACGACGTGGCGCCTGGGCGCCACAGCGGGGATGTGTCTTCTTGGAAGACAAAGCAGCGGTCCTGTTGTTCGAGGCGTGATCGCCGTGGAGACATCCTGCAGCGCACAAGGCCCTTCTGCCAAGGGCGTCGATGCCGGCCGTGGACTGGCACAGCTCTTGCGCCTGCAGCGCCGCACAAGAGCGCCGATTCAGCGCATGGCACAGGACATGTCGGAGAACCCTTCCTCAAAACAACCGCTGCGGGGCTGCCGCGTGCTGGACTTCAGCACGCTGCTGCCTGGCCCGTTCGCCACGCAGATGCTGGCCGCAGCAGGTGCCGAGGTCATCAAGATTGAACGACCCGAAGGCGGTGACGAACTGCGGGCCGGTACGCCGCAATGGGCTGACACGAGCCTGGGGTTTGCACTGCTCAATGGCGGCAAGCGCAGCATCGCGCTCGACCTGAAGCAGCCGGCCGAGCGCGCGCGTCTGATGCCGCTGCTGTCGACGGCCGACATCGTGGTCGAGCAGTTCCGACCCGGTGTGATGGACAGGCTGGGCCTGGGCTACGAAACACTCAAGGCGCTCAACCCGGCGTTGATCTACTGCGCCATCACGGGCTATGGCCAGGCGGGGCCGCTGTCGCAGGTGGCCGGCCACGACCTCACCTACATGGCCGACACCGGTTTGCTGTCGCTGGCACGGGGTGTCGATGGCGCGCCCACGCTGCCGCCCGTGCTGGTGGCCGACATCGGCGCCGGCACCCTGCCTGCCGTCATCAACATCCTGCTGGCGCTGCGCCAACGCGACATCAGTGGCGAGGGCTGCCGGGTCGACGTGTCCATCACCGACAACCTGTTCGCCTTTCCCTACGCGGCGCTGCCCCGGGGCGAGGGACTCGGCGACTGGCCGCGCGCCGGCCAGGAGCGCCTGACCGGGGGCTCACCGCGCTACCAGCTCTATCGCACCCGTGACGGCCGCCATGTCGCCGCGGCCCCGCTGGAGCAGCGGTTCTGGATCATCTTCTGCGAGACCATCAACTTGCCCGCAGGCTGGCGCGACGACCGCAAGGACCCGCAGGGCACCCGCGCCGCCGTGGCCGAGTGCATTGCACGACACGACAGCAGCCATTGGCGCGCCGCATTCGACGGCAAGGACGCCTGCGCCGTGGTCGTCAACACCATGCAGGAAGCTGCGGCGCATCCGCACTTTCGCGGACGCGGTCTGACGGCGCGCACCATGACCGACGGTGATCGCACGGCGCCCGCACTGAGGCTGCCGTTGGACCCGCAGTTCCTGAACGATGCCCCTTGCGGTGCGGCGCCGGTGCTCGGCGAAGCCACGGCCCTGCTGGTCGACGCCGTGGCCGCCGGACGCCTCTGAGGCCAGGCCCCGCCACCCATCCCCCATCACTCCACCCCAGCCAACCGCCATGACCCACCCGATGTCCAGTCGCCTCGAGGCCGAGTTCCCGCCGCATAGCCCCCGCCGCGCTGGCGCCGAACTTGCACTGCAGGGGTTGAAGGTGCTCGACTTCACGCACTACATTGCCGGCCCTTTCGCCACCATGATCCTGGCAGACATGGGGGCCGACGTGATCAAGGTCGAAGCCCCCGGCCGTGGCGATGACTTCCGCCAATACCCGCCCGTGCTCGCCGAGCTGGAAGGCGGGCTGCCCTTCGCATGGAGCAACCGCAACAAGCGCAGCATCACGCTCGACCTCAAGACACCCGAGGGGCTGGCGCTGGCGCGCGAGTTGGTCGCGAAGGCCGACGTTGTGGCAGAGAACTTTTCCACCGGCGTCATCGAACGTCTTGGACTGGGTTACGAGGTTTGCCGAGCGCTGAACCCCGCGGTCATCTTCTGCTCGGTGTCGGCCTACGGGCGCCAGGGCCCCTACGCCGATCGTTCGGGCTTCGACCCCATCGCACAGGCCGAAAGCGGCTTCGTCTCGATGAACGGCTACACCGATCGTGAAGGGGTGCGCGCGCTGTCGCCGGTGATGGACATCAGCACGGCGATGATGACCTGCAATGCCATCCTGGGGGCCCTGGTGGCGCGGGCCCGCACAGGCAAGGGCCAGGCCGTGGAGGTGGCGCTCTTCGACAATGCCGTGCTGATGACGGGTTATGCGCCGCTGCAGCAGATCTATACCGGCAACGAGCCGACGCGGCCCGGAAACACCAGCCCCGACAGTTGCCCGTCCGGGGTGTTCCACGCCCAGGACCGCGCGTTCTTCGTCAACAGCGGCAACACGGCGATCTTTCAGCGGCTGATGATTCAGGTGCTGGAACGATCTGACGTCGCCGCCGATCCCGCATTCGCCACCAACAAGGATCGCATCGCGCGACGCGACGAGATTTTTGCCCTGATGCAGGCGGCCTTCTCGCAGCTGCCCTGGGCGCACTGGCAGGCGCGCATGCGCGAGGCGGGTGTGCCCTGCGGCGAGTTGCGGACCGTCGGCGAAGCCATTCGATCGCCCGAGGCGCGCGAGCGCGAGTTGGTGACCCGCATCCCCCACCCGGAACTGGGCTGGATGCCCAACGTGTCGCTGCCCATCCGCTACGCCGAAACCCCGTTGGCCGACCCGTTGCCCGCGCCGCGGGTGGGTCAGCACACCGAAGACGTCATGGCGGACTGGCTGGGCCGCGACGACGAACAGATCGCGCACCTGTCGCAGGCGGGCGCCTTCGGGCCCGTGCCGGCGAGGCGTGCCGCCTAGTTCACAACGTGGCTGCAGCCACGGCCACCACAAAGGAGAGATCGATGTTCACCGATGACACCCTGCAGGGCCGCGTGGCCCTGATCACCGGCGGTGGTTCCGGCATTGGCCAGGAGATCGCCAAGGCCTATGCGCGCCTGGGTGCCAGCGTGGTGCTGGCAGGGCGAAACGAGGAACGCCTGCAGGAGGCCGCCGACGCGATTCGCGCCGACGGTGGCGCGGTGTCATGTTGTCGCGCTGACGTACGCAACTACGGCGAGGTCAAGCAGGCTGTCGACAGCGCGGTGGAGACCTTCGGCGCGTTGGACATCCTGGTGAACAACGCTGCCGGCAACTTCATCTGCCCCACGGCCGAGCTGTCGCCCAACGGCTTCCGCACCGTCATCGACATCGACCTGGCCGGCACCTTCCATTGCTGCCATGCGGCTTATCCGCACCTCAAGGCATCGGCTTTTGGGGGCTCCATCCTCAGCATCATCACCATGCTAGGGGTCACGGGCTGGCCAGGCGCGGTACACGCCGCGGCGGCCAAGGCGGGCATCCTGGCGCTGTCGCGCACCCTGGCCGTGGAGTGGGGCGGTGACGGCATCCGCGTCAACACCATCTCGCCCGGCCCCATCGGCGACACCGAGGGCGTGCGCCGCATGTACATCGAAGCCGGCCGCGGCGAACTGGAGGCGAGGAAGACGGCCCTGGGCCGCTTTGGACGCAAGCAGGACATCGCCAGCGCCGCCGTCTACCTGGCCTCCGATCTGGCCAGCTACGTCACCGGCGAGAACCTCATCGTTGACGGTGGCCGCTGGCTCAAGTACGTCGCGAGCTGACGCTCCCGCCGCCCACGCACGGACCCTCTGAGAACACAGCCATGGATGCACCCTTGCCACAACCGGTGTCCAACGCCGATTCACAAGCCTATTGGGCTGCTGCGCGAGAACGCCGACTGCTCATCCGACGCTGCAAGTCCTGCGGCGCGCTGCACTTCATGCCGCGCTACCTGTGCCCCGAATGCTGGTCCGACGAGCTGGAATGGATCGACGCCCAGGGTGGCGGCACGGTGCACAGCTTCACCATCATCCGCCGCGCATCGTCTGCGGCCTTCGCGCCGCGTGTGCCCTATGTCGTGGCGTTGATCGAGCTCGACGAGGGGCCGCGCATGATGAGCAATGTGCTGGGCAGCGATGCCCTGTCGGTGGCCATCGGCGACCGTGTCGCGCTGACGTTCGAGGATCGGGGCGACGGTGCGCTCTTGCCGCAGTTCCAGCTCGACGGCAAGTCGGGCCAGGGAGCGCGGGCATGAGGACGCCGGCCTCCCTCAAGAACAAGGTCGCCATCGTCGGGGTCGGCGAGTCGGACATAGGGCGCGTGCCGCACATGACCGGGCTCGGCCTCAATGCGCAGGCGGCCAAGCGTGCACTCGACGACTCGGGCCTGAAGCTCGGCGACATCGACGGTGTGCTGACCGCCTACTCGTTCACCGAACCCTACTTCATGCTCGGCTCGGTGCTTTGCGAGTACCTCGGCATCAAGCCGCACTACAACGCATCGATGGTGGTGGGCGGCGGCAGCCCGGCGGTGATGCTCAAGCACGCGGCGGAAGCGATCGTGGCCGGGCAGGCCGAGACCATCCTCGTCTGCGCCGGCGAGAACCGCGCGACGGGCCAGACACGCGACGCCGCGCTGGCCGCGCTGCTGGCCGTGGGCCACCCGTACTTTGAGCAGCCCTACGGGGGATCGATTCCCGGCTACTACGCCATGATCGCCCAGAGGCACATGCACAAGTACGGCACGACGCGGGAGCAACTCGCGCAGGTGGCCGTACACACACGTGCACATGCCTTGCTGCATCCCAACGCGCACATGAAGAAGGCGCTGATGCTGCAGGAGGTGCTGGACGCCAAGCCCATTGCCGATCCGCTGGGCATGCTCGACTGCTGCCTCATCTCGGATGCGGGCGGGGCCTTCATCGTCACCTCCAGCGAGCGGGCCCGCAACCTGAAATCCAAGCCGGCCTACCTGCAAGGCATTGGCGAGTTTCACACCCACGAGCACCTGATGTGCGCGCCCAGCCTGACCGAGTTTGGCGCGACCGAAAGCGGCCGCGTCGCCTACGAGATGGCGGGCCTGAAGCCTGCCGACATGGACCTGGCGCAGTTGTACGACTGCTTCACCATCGTCCCCATCATCGAGCTGGAAGAACTCGGTTTCGTTCAGCCCGGTGAAGGTGGGGCATTCTTCGCCGAGGGGCACGCGCGCCTCGGCGGCAAGCTGCCCGTCAACACCCATGGCGGCATGTTGTCGCACGCACACGCCGGCGCGGCCGGTGGTCTCTTCGGCATCGTCGAGGCCGTGCGCCAGCTGCGCGGCGGACTCGGGGCGCGCCAGGTGGAAGGGGCCGAGGTCGCACTCGTTCACAACGAGGGCGGCATCCTGTCTTCGCATTGCACGCTCATCCTGGCCAACGACAAGGGCTGAGCCCGCACGACCACATGATTGAACTTCAATCCAGCAAGGAACCCCGCATGACCACCACCACCTCAGCACCCCGTGGCCGCTACTTCGAGGACTTCGAGGTCGGCCAGGAGTTCGTGACGCCGGCACGCACGATCACCTCGACCGACATCGTCAACTTCGCCTGCCTCACCGGTGACTTCAATGAAGTGCACACGAACTTCGAATACTGCAAGGCGAGCCCCTTCGGCGAGCCCATCGCGCACGGCCCTCTCGTGTACGGCGTGATGGCAGGACTGCAGTACGCCAGCGGCATGAACGACGGCACCTTGATCGCCCTGCTGCAGATCGACGGCTGGCGGATGCTGGGCCCGGTCAAGCACGGCGACACGATCCGGATGCGGGCCCGTGTGCTCGAGAAGAAGGCCACCAGCAAACCGGATCGCGGCATCCTCGTCTTCCAGCGCGAGTGCATCAAGCAGGACGGCACCGTCGTGCAGGAGATGAAGGCCACGCAGATGTTCCGCCGTCGACCGGCGGGCTGACACCACTGCACTCCCTCTGCGACTCCACAACCCGCGGCGATGAAACGACAAATTTCCGAGTTCGGCTTCACGGACGAACAGAAGATGATCCGCAACAGCGTGCTCGACCTGCTCGAGAAGACGCTGACGCCGGAGATGGTGCGCACAATGGACGAGAACCGGGAGTTCCCGTTCGATGCCTACGCGACGCTGGCGCGCCACGGCTGGATGGGCCTGCCTCACGCTGCGGAGTTCGGCGGCATGGCAGGCAGCTTCAAGGACCTGACGGTGTTCATCGAGGCCGTGGCGTACCACAACGCGCAGCTGGCGTCGGCCTACATGACCACCGTGATCTACGGGGGCATGCAGGTGCACCATGGCGGCAGCCCGGCGCTGAAGGCCGAGATCCTGCCCGGCCTGATCGAAGGCGACATCCGGTTGGCGCTGTGCATCACCGAGCCCGAGACGGGGTCGGACGTGGCCTCCATCCGTGCCCGTGCCGTGGCCGAGGGCGACAGCTACGTGATCAACGGCCAGAAGGTCTACATCACCTGCGCGCACGTGGCCCACCATCTGGTGGTGGCCACCAAGACGGACGCCAAGGCCGGCCACAAGGGCATCACGCTGTTCCTGGTGGACGTGCGCACGCCGGGCGTGAGCATCCGGCCGCTGAAGGGGCTGGGCCGCCGCATGATCCACACCAACGAGGTGTTCTTCGACAACGTGCGCGTGCCCGCCACGCGCATGCTGGGCGTTGAAGGTCGGGGCTGGCAGGCGCTGATGCGGGGGCTGAACTACGAGCGCCTGCTGCTGTCAGCCGCCGCCTGCGGCAACATGGCCAAGATCATCGACTACGCCAGGCAGTACGCCAAGGATCGCCAGCAGTTCGGCCAGCGCATCAGCCACTACCAGGTGATCGCGCACAAGTTCGCGGACATGCAGGTGATGCTGGAGAGTTCACGCGCCATGACCTACCGTGTCGCCGAGATGCTGGACGCGGGCGAGGTGCCGAACATGGAGACGGCCGCCACCAAGATCGTGGCCACCGAGAACAACTCCAGGTGCGCGGACATGGGCATCCAGATCATGGGTGGCGCCGGCTACATGATGGATCACGAGATGCAGATGTATCTGCGTGATGCCCGCGTCGGCACCATCGGTGGCGGCACGAGCGAGATCATGCGCAACGTCATCGCCAAAGGCATGGACCTCTAGCCCGAGGCCGCCGGACGCCGAGGCGTCCGGCGCTCGATCCCCGCGACGATGGCGTCGTGGTGAGGCCGGTGCGCTGCCGGCCAGACGGCCTCGTCAGTCCGCTTGGATACCGGACTTGGTGACGACGGTCCGCCAACGATGGGTTTCGGATTCGATCAGCTTCCCCAAGGTCTCGGCAGGGCTGCCGATGGCGTCCAAGCCGCGCGCTGCCAGTTGGTCCCGGAGCTCAGGTTCGCGGGCCATGGTCATGAACTCCTTGCTCAGCCGGTCAATCACCGCTTGGGGCGTGTTCTTCGGCACCAGCACGCCATACCAACCCATGACCTCGAAACCAGGGACCCCCGCCTCGGACACGGTGGGCACGGTCGGCAGCAACTTGCTCCGCTCCTTGGTCGCGATGGCCAGCGGCCGCATCCTTCCCGACTCGATGAACGGCAGCGCGCCCCCCAGCGTCGCGAACATCACGTTCACGTTGCCGGAAATCACGTCCGTGAATGCAGGCGCCTCGCCCTTGTAGGGGATGTGATTGATCTGAATGCCCACCTGTTCGCGAAACAGCTCCGAGGCCAGATGCGCCGTCGATGCGTTGCCTGCAGAGCCATAGGTCAGTATCCCGGGCTTGGCCCTTGCTGCCGCGATGAACTCGGCAACCGTCTTGGGCGATGTGGTCGGATGCGCCACCAGGACCAGCGGGAAGCTGGCAATCAGCGTGATGGGGGCAAAGTCTCTCAGGGTGTCGTAGGGCAGCTTCTTGTGCAGGCTGGCATTCACGCTCGCGAGGCCCTGTCCGACGAGGACGATGGTGTAACCATCGGGCGGCGCCTTCGCGGCGGCGTCGACGCCGAGGATGCCGCCTGCGCCGGTGCGGTTGTCGACGATGACGGGCTGGGCAACACGTTCCGACAGGCGCTTGGCAATCATTCTGGCCAATATGTCGGTCAGGCCGCCGGCAGCATAGGGACTGATCAACTTGATCGGACGGTCAGGGTAGTCGCCGGCCCAGGCGACGTGGGTGGGGACGATCAGTGAAGACACCACGCCCATGGCGATGGCCAGCAAACGAACTCTTTTCAACTCGGGTCTCCTTGTGCAGCTGTTGTAAGTCTGAAGTCGTGGACTGGACGCATTCAACGCCCTTGTGCGGCCGCGGTGAAGTCGGCCGACCGGCCTTCCAGTGCCGCGTCCAGGCCCTCGCGGAATTCGGGATTGCACATCGCCATGGCCTGTCCGAAACCCTCGTAGGCGAACATCTGTTCCAGTGAGTGCTCGAAGCTGCGCGCCAGCAGTGTCTTGGCCAAGCCCATCACCTCGGCGGGACCATTGGCCAGACGCGTGGCTTCGGCCAGGCCCGCCGCTTCGACCTCATCGTCGGGCACCACCTTCGCGACCAGGCCCAGATCGGCGGCCTGCGAGGCCGTCATCGTGGCACCGCCAAAGAGAAAGTTCTTCGTGCGTGCCATCCCGATCAGGCGCGGCAGGTGGTACATGATCCCGATATCCGGAATCGCCCCCAGCCGGAAGAAGCCGGACATGAACTTGGCGCCTTCGCCAGCGATGACGATGTCGCCCGTGAGCGCGAGGCCCATGCCGCCCCCGACCGCGTGGCCGCGCACGCCGACCACCACGGGCTTGTCCAGCGTGATGAGGGGCGTCAGCCAACGGCTCAGGTTGCGGAAGCGCCTGTGCACGGGCCAGGGGTCGCACGCGGTCTTCAGCATCTTCAGGTCGCCGCCAGAGCAGAACGTGGGCCCCTCACCCGTCAGCAAGACTGACCGCACGCCGCGGTCCTGCCCGGCGAGTTCCACGGCTTCGCCCAACTGCTGGCGCAGCTCCGGGGTGAGCGAGTTGCGGTTTTCAGGACTGCTCAGTCGCAGTACCAGCACGGCACCGTGCATTTCGGTGGTGACCAATCGTCGAGTCATCGTGTCGCTCCTGTGGATGTTGATGGGGGGTACTGCAAAGGCCGGGCCAGCAACGTCTGTCCGTCACGGCCCAGGTGAGGTGAACGCTCGTGGGCCGCGAGGTGGCGCCACTGTCTTCTCAGGTGACAGTGATCGTGCTCTCTGCGCAGACACTCGCGCCGTGACCCGCCCCAGCCCCCCAGGCCGGGCCCGGCGCCGCAAGCTGGCCCGTGGCTTGCGAGGCCATTGCTGACCACCCGCCCCCAGCCCGAAGGCACGTTGTCAGCCCAGCCCACGGAGAACAAGAGATGCCCGACACGGAATACACCAGCAGTCTGACGGTTCGCCTGCCTTATGGGCATGGGCAGTTGCACCGCCTGATCGCGCCCGACAGCATCGCCGTCGTCGGCGCCTCGGAGAAGGCGGGCTCCTTCGGTCAGCGCACGCTGGACAACATTCGCATCGGCTACACCGGCCGCCTGTACCCGGTGAACCCCGGCTACGAGCGCATCGCGGGGATGGTGTGCCATGCCGCCCTCGAGGACCTGCCCGAGGTGCCCGACTGTGTCGTCTTGGTGGTGCCCATGGCGCAGGTGGAGTCCGTCGTGCGCAGCGCCGCGCGGCTTGGGGCAGGGGGTCTCGTCATCTACAGCGCCGGCTTCGGCGAGACGGGCGACGACGATGCGGTGCAGACGCAGGAACGCATCGTGGCGTTGGCGACCGCCGCCCGCATGCCCGTGCTGGGCCCGAATTGCCTCGGGCTGGTGAACATGACGCGCAGCCTGGGCCTGACCTTCATGCCCAAGTTCAACGAGATGCGTCATGTGGCGGGCCGTATCGGACTGGTTTCGCAGAGTGGCGCCCTGGGCTATTGCGTGATGCAGGCCATGGAGCGCGGGATCGGCTTCTCGCACTTCCTCTCGGCGGGCAATTCGGCCGATGTGGATGTGTGTGACCTCGTCAACTATCTGGTGGACGACCCGGCCACCGACGTCATCGCCTGCATGTTCGAAGGCGTGCGCGACGGCGCGCGGTTCCTGCTCGCGGCCCGACGGGCGCTGGAAGCCGGCAAGCCGCTGCTGGTCTACAAGCTGGCGAACTGCGAGATCAGCCGCCGCACGGCCCTGTCGCATACCGGCACGCTGGCCGGCAGCACGGCCGCCTACCGCGCGGCCTTCGACCATGCCGGCGTCGTTGTTGTTGATGACTGGGAAGAACTGCTCGAGGCCGCGGTGTACTTCTCGAAGGCGCCGCCCCCTCGGGTGCTGGGGATAGGGGTCATGGCCAGTTCCGGCGGTGCGGCGGTGATGGCCGCCGACAAGGCTGAGGAGTTCGGCCTGTCTCTGCCGGCCCCGGCGGCGCAGACGGCCGATCGGCTGCGGCGCGCGGTTCCCGGCTTCGGCTCCACCGCCAACCCCTGCGATCTCACCGCCGAGTCGCTGAAGGTGCCGCAGATGTACACCGAGTGCATCCGCGCCTTCGCCGACGATCCAGCCTACGCGGCCGTGGTGGTGCCGATGATGTCGGCCCAGGCGCCCACCACGGTCGACCGGGCGCAGAGCCTGTCGGCGCTGGCCGGCACGCTGTCCAAGCCGATGTGCCTGGTTTGGCTGAACGAATGGTTGACCGGCCCCGGCAGCGAGGTCTACGAGGCCTCGCCGCACATCACGCTGTTTCGATCGATGCGCCGTTGCATGAAGGTCTTGCGCGCCTGGCTGGACTACCACCGCCTGCGCCCCGGCCTGCTGGCGCCGGCCGGGCCCAGGCAAGCTGCCACCGCTGCAGCCGATCTCGTATGGGGCTTCGCGGGCAGAACGGTGCTCAGCGAGTCGGAGTCCAAGCGTGTGCTGGCCGCGTGGGACATTCCGGTGACGCAAGAGGTGCTGGTGGCTGACGCGGCAGCGGCCGTGCGGGCGGCCCGCAGCATCGGCTATCCGGTGGCTTTGAAGATCGATTCCGCCGACATCCCGCACAAGACCGAGGCCGGCGTGGTGCAGCTGGGTGTGAGTGACGACGCGGCCGTCGAGTCCGCCTGCGCCGCACTGCTGGCGGCGGTCGACCGGCTGCCTGAGCGGCCCGATGTTCGAGGCATCCTCGTGCAGCAGATGGCGCCAAGCGGTGTCGAACTGATGATCGGGGCGCGCATGGACGCCCAGTTCGGCCCGCTCGTGCTGTGCGGCTTCGGCGGCGTCGATGTCGAACTGATGCAGGATGTCGCCGTGGCGCTGGCCCCGGTGTCCGAGGAGCAGGCCAGGCAGATGCTGCTGTCCCTGCGCCGGGCCCCGTTGCTGACGGGGTACCGGAAGCTGCCGCGCCTGGATCTGGAGGCAGCAGCGCAGGCGCTGAGTCGGCTGTCGAGTCTGGCCAGCGACCTGCGCAGCGTGTTCAGCGAAATCGACGTCAACCCGCTGTGTGTGGCTCCGCGCGGCGTGATGGCTGCCGACGCGCTGCTGGTATTCCGTGAGAATGCCGACTTTGCTTCGACCACGAGGCTGTCATGACCGTGACCCTGAAGCGCCGCGCACCCACCAAGAAGACGACGCCTCGTCAGGGCCCCGCCGCCAAGGCCGCTGCTGCCGGGCGCGGGGTGGCCGCGCGCGATCCGGCAAAGGTCGAACCCCCGGGTGTGCTGCTGGTCCTGAGTGACGTACTGCCCGAAGCCGAGGGCGATTTCAATCGCTGGTATGAGCAGGAAGCCATCCCCGCACGCCTGGCGCTTGACGGCTTCGTCTCGGCACGGCGCTACTACGCCGTGGGGGGCACGCTCGCCTACATGACGCTCTACAACTGCCGGACGATAGGCACCGTCACCTCGAAGGCCTACCGCGAGCACATGGCATCGCCGAGTCCCTGGCGGGTGCGTGTTCGGAAGAACTTCCGCAATCTGCAGTTGTCGGCATGCCGTGAGACCTGGTCAGAAGGCACTGGCATGGGCGGCAGCGTCGTGGTCGTGCAATGCAGTCCGCTCAAGGGTCGCGAGGCCGATGCGCGTCGTTTTCTGCGCGAACAGCTCGCTCCGCGCCTGCGGGCCCAGGACGGCGTGGTGCGGATGGCCCTGTGGGAGGCCGACGCGAACATCACCGCGAACATGAGCGTGGCCAGCCGGGAAGACCTCCAGAGCTACACCAAGTGGGTGTTGTTCCTGGAAAGCTATGACCTCGTGAGGATGGCCCTAGTGCTCCATACGGAACTGCTGGCCCAGGAGAGCGCGGAGACCGGCTTGCTGATCGGTGCGCTGATGCGCTATCAGCTGGTGTCGGCGCACATGCGCTGAGCCCAGGCCGGGGCGGCCGCCGGGCTGTTAGGCCTCGCCGAGTTTCTTGTAGAGGTAGGCGCGCGAAATGCCCAGGACCTCGGCCACACGCTTCTTGTTGCCGCGGTGCGCTTTCATGGCGTCGCGGATCATGGTCTTCTCCATCTCGGCGACCGCGTCCTGCAGCGTTCCGGTGGGCGTGGCGGCCTTGGGCGCTGCGCTGCTGCGCGACTCGACCGGCGCACCCAGCAGGCGCAGGTCTGCCAGGCTGATCTCCGGCTCGTCGCAGAAGATGGCCGCCTTCTCCACCTCGTGCAGCAACTGCCGCACGTTGCCGGGCCAGGGGTGTTCGGACAGGAACTCGACGACTCCCTTGCCCACCCATTTGGCCTGCGTGCGATGGCGCTCGGCAAACGCGTCCAGGAAGTGGCGCACCAGCAGCGGAATGTCCTCCAGTCGTTCGCGCAGGCTGGGCATGCGGACGGTGACTCCGCTGATGCGGTAGTACAGGTCCAGCCGGAACTCACCCGAGGCGATCATTTCCTGGAAGTTGCGATTGGTCGCGCTGATGAGGCGGAAGTCGGAACGCTGCGCGCGGTGGCTGCCGACGCGCTCGAACATGCCGTCCTGCAGGACACGCAGCAGCTTGACCTGGATCTCCGTGGGCATGTCACCCACCTCGTCGAAGAACAAGGAACTCTTGTCCGCCAGTTCGAACTTGCCCTTGCGACCCGTCCGCTCAGCCCCGGTGAATGCGCCGGGCTCATAGCCGAAGAGCTCGCTCTCCACTAGGCCCCCCGGAAGTGCTGCCGCGTTGACAAAGACCATCTGCTTGTCCGACCGTGCACTCAGCGCATGGATGGCTTGTGCGGCCAGCTCCTTGCCCGTACCACTTTCGCCGACGATGAGGACAGGCACGTTCAGCGGTGCGATCTTGGCAATGTCCGACTTCAGCTGCTGCAGCGCTTCGCCCTGGCCGATCATCTGGTCGAGGTCGGCGGGGCGCCGGCCGAGGCCCGGCAAAGGTGCGCGAACGGCGATGGCCGTTGCATGGCGCGGCTGCTCAGGGTCTTCGGCCAAGCCCGCGAGCGAGGTGGCAGCCTGCGGGGCAACCGCTGCCATCAGGGCCAGCGCACCGCCGACCGCGCCGGCGCGCTGCACGATGAAGCACATCCCCTGGCTGTCCGAGCGCCATGCGGCGACCAGTCCACCCTCGGCATCCAGCGTTTCGACGCCAGACATCGCGCCCTTGCGAGCCAGCGCCGCCTTGATCAGCTGCTGCTGCGTGCGGGGGTCGGCGCCGAGCCCCTGCGCGAAACGGATCGAGCCGGCCGAACTGGTCACGAGGATGCCGAACTCGCTGTTGCTCATCGGTCAACTATAGGCCCGGTGTATGCGGCGCGGACAGCCCGTCCATGAAGCCCGCTGTATGCCACGAAGGCGGTGCACCGACGCTCCGGTGCTCAGCCGGCCTTGTCCGCCGGGGCGCTGCCGGCCACGCTGTAGATGCCTTGTCCGGATGCGAGCACGGGGCCGTCGGCACCGAGGTGGATGTCGATCTCCGCGAAGATCAGCGACCGGCCTCGCTTCTTCACGCGAGCCACCGCGTGCAACCGCTGCTCGCCCGACAGCCTCGCCGATCGAAGGAAGTTGCAGGTGAGCGAGACGGTTGCGGCATGCGGCGGAGCGCCCTCCGTCGTGGCACCCGCCCAGAGACCGGCGACGTCCATCAGCGCCAGCACGACGCCGCCATGGACGGTGCCGAAGCGATTGCACAGCGCGGGACTCAAGGGCAGTTCGACGATGGCCGTGCCGGGTGGGCAGGCCCGATGCTCCAGGCCGAGCAACTCGCCGAAGTGAGGGGCTTCCATGGGTATGGCGGCTGGTCGGCGCGGGCGCCGCTCACAGTCCCAGATCACGGGCGATGAGCTGGCGCTGGATCTGCGAGGTGCCGCCGCCCACGGTGGCGTTGCGCGCATCGCGCCAGTGGCGCTGCATGGCGTGGTCGGTGGTGTAGGCGTGGCCGCCCAGGATCTGCATGCCGGCAGCGGTGACGCGCTGCAACATCTCGGAGACGAAGAGTTTGGCCATGCAGGCCTCTTTGCGGCAGGGCAGGCCCTTGTCGTAGCGCCAGGCGGCCATCGCGGTCATCCAGCGGCCCGCTTCGAGTTCCGTGGCCATGTCCGCCAAGCTGTGGGCGATGGCCTGGAACTGGCCGATGGGGCGTCCGAACTGCCGCCGCTCGCGCGCGTAGTTCGTGGCCTGTTCCAGCGCACTGCGCGCAGACCCCATGTAGTTGGCGGCCAGCGTGATGCGCTCGCGTTCAAGGTGGCGTGTGATGTACGCCCAACCATGACCGGGTTCCCCGATCAGGTTGCGCGCCGGCACGCGGACATCATCGAAGAAGATCTCCGTCAAGCCCAGGATGCGTCGGCCGATGACGTCCAGCTTGTTGATCGTGAGCCCGGGCAGGTCGTTGGGCACGAGGAACAACGAGATGCCTTGGTGGCGATCCTCGCTCCTGGCCGTGCGCGCGGCCACGATCATCATGTTCCCCGGTGCATGCGCGCCGCTGGAGTACAGCTTCTGGCCGCGAATCAGCCAGTCGCTGCCGTCCCGACGCGCGGAGGTGCTGAGAGCCGCGGCGTCGGAGCCTGAATCGGGTTCCGTCAGGCTGAAGGACAGCTTGGCCTCGCCTCGCGCCACCCGAGGAAGCACCTCCTGCCGCATGGACTCGTCGGCAAAGTCGGCCAGGATCATCGATCCCCAGGCCTGCAACGCGATGCGCGTGGCGAAGTCGACGCTCGGGCGCGCGACCTCCTCGTACAGAATGCTGCAGTCCACCATCGGGCTGCCCATGCCGCCATAGGCTGCGGGCACGACCATGGCGACGAAGCCGGCTTCGACCATGGCCTGGTACACGTCCTCCGGGAAGTTGCCCTCGCGGTCCCACAGCCGCACCTTCGCGGGCGGACAGGTGTCTGCGACAAGTCGTTCGATGGCTGCGCGCAGCAGGATCTGGTCTTCGGTGGCTTCGAATTGCACGTCGTCTCTTCAGAGTTGGGGGAGTTGCGATGCGCCGCGTGATCGCCTACGCGCGGTGCAGGCGGGACAGCGCGGCCTGAAGGGCCTGCTGGTGTCCGGCTGTCGCCGTCGCAAGGGCGAAGGCGTCCGCCTCGTGCGCCAGCACGCCCTCCAGCCCCGCTGCCCAGTGCTGCGCACAAAGGTTCTTGGTCAGCATCAGCGCCTCCCACGGCAACTTCAGCATCTGCTGCGCGAGAGCCCGGGCAGCGGCCTCGAGCTCGGCCGCGGGCTGCACACGGCGGGTCAGGCCTCGCCGCGCAGCCTCGTCGGCAGTGAGCTCGCCGCCCGTCAGCAGCAGGTCCAATGCCGTGGCGACACCCAACTTCGCCTGCAGCAGCGCCGACGCACCGCCGTCCGGCACGACGCCCAGCTTGACGAAGGGCAGGACCAGCTTGGCGTCATCGGCCATCAGCAGGATGTCGGCGGCCAGCGCCAGGGAAGCGCCACCGCCCACCGCCAAGCCTTGTACGGCCGCGATGACGGGCTTATTCATGCGCACGATCTTCAGGTGGCTGGCCTGCGCGATGCGGATACGCTCGCGCCACGCCAGAGGCGTGCCTGGGGCGTCGACGAGATCGGCGCCAACGCAGAACGCTCGCCCCTCGCCGCGCAGCAACACCAGCTTGGCGTTGTTGTCCCGCGCCACCTGATCGAGGCAGTCGGCCAACTGACTTCGCATGGCCGGGGAAAGGGCGTTCAGCTTCTTCGGCCGCGCCAGCGTGATGGTGGCCAAGCCGCCGTCGAGTTGCAGCAGTACCTGGCCGTCCACGTCGACGGCAGTGCTTTCTGTTGGGTTCATGTTCAACCTGGAACGCAATCAACGTGCCATGGCTGCTGGGCAACGGGCACAGACTGGCCGCGGCGACCGACGCCGTCGGCGTGTTCTTCGCGACGACACAGCCACTGTTCATCACGCATGCACTCGCCCGACGTGCGGGCCCGGCCCGGTGGCAAGCGGTGTTGCATTCACCGATGCACAGGCCAGCTTCTGCGAGCCATGAGCTGCGGCGCAGAGGTACGGCAAAGGTCAATCGGTGAACCGTATGATTCCCGCGGTCAAGACTGCAGGGCTGAGCGTGGCGGTTTCGGAGCAACTGAGGGGTGTGCTGGTCATCGGGGCCGACGGCAAGGAACTGGCGTCCGGTGGCTTGGCGGCGCGGCCCGAGATGGCCACCCGCATCGTCAGCGCCTGGCATGAAGCCCGGCGCGCCCAACTGCAGCTCTTTGCGCTGGAGGGCCCGGACAACGTGCCGGTGGTCGTCGTGGCGTTGCCCACCCAGGACGCCACGGTGCTGGTGGCCATGCAGCGTGAGGGTCGGGATCCGCTGTTCGAGTTTGTCGGCTCGGTCAGCTTCGCCAGCGACATCATGACGCACCTCCTGACCAATCCGTTCGAAGCGCTGACGGTGGTCGACAGCGAAGGCGTCCTTCGCTACATCAGCCCGGTGCACGAGCGCTTCTTCGGCATGCAACCGGGGGGCGGTGTGGGCCGGCACGTGGTCGACGTGATCGAGAACACGCGGCTTCACCATGTCGCGGCCTCAGGCATTGCCGAGATCGGCTCGCTGCAGGAGATGCGCGGTGCGGCACGTGTGGTCAGCCGCCACCCGATCAGGGATCGCCAAGGCCGGACCGTGGGTGCCATCGGTCAGGTCATGTTCAAGGGGCCGGAGCAACTGCAGGCGATGTCGAGCGAGCTCTCCAAGCTGAAGTCGGAAGTGGCCTTCTACCGGCGCGAGCTGAAGGAACTGCGCAACCGCAGCTACGGGCTCGAGCAGCTGGTGGGCGAGAGCCAGGCCATGCAACGCTTGAAGCAGCAGATCGTCAAGGTGGCGCCGCTGGACATCCCAGTGCTGCTGACGGGCGAGAGTGGCACGGGCAAGGAACTGGCAGCCCACGCGATCCACATGCTGAGCCCGCGGCGTGACGCCAGCATGGTGATGGTGAACGCCGCTGCCATGCCGGCCACCCTGGTGGAGAGTGAGCTGTTCGGCTACGAGTCGGGCGCTTTCACGGGGGCCGAACGCAAGGGGCGTCGAGGAAAGATCGAGCAGGCCGACCATGGCACCCTGTTCTTCGACGAGGTGGGCGACATGCCCTCGGAGGTGCAGGTGAAACTGCTGCGTGTCTTGCAGGACGGTAGTTTCCAGCGCGTCGGCGGCAATGAGACCCGACGCTCAGACTTCAGGTTGATCAGCGCCAGCAATCGCGACTTCGAGGCCATGATCGCCGAGGGAACGTTTCGCCTCGACCTGTTCTACCGCATCGGCGGCGTCACCATCCGCCTGCCATCGTTGCGCGAACGGCTGACCGATGTCCCGCTGCTGGCCGACCTGGCCTTGCGCCAGTTCGCCGAGCGTCATGGCCAGCGACAGAAGAGCCTCAGCCCGGAGGCGGTGGACTTCCTAGTCCAGCAGCGCTGGCCCGGCAATGTGCGGCAGCTGATGCACGCGACGGAGCGTGCCGCCATCTTCAGCGAGAGCGACCTTGTGCGACCTGCTGATTTCGGTCCGGTGCAGGACGACGTGCACGGCACGACTGCCGATTGGGCGGCCAACGAAATGGCACCGTCGTTCGGCATGGAGTCCCAAGCCAGCCCGCCCGGATCAGTCCGCGTCAGCAGCGTTGTTGGTCAAGTCGAAGAGCGATTGATTCGTCAGGCACTGCTGAGGTTGGGTGGGAACAAGAAGCGCGTAGCTGAAGAACTGGGCATCTCGCGCTCCTATCTCTACAAACGTCTCGCAGAGATGAATTTCGATCCCGGGAGCGTTCCTTGAACGATGGCCTGCGCCTTCTTCCTCGGAGGTCATCCGTTGGAAGCAGCCGCCAAGGTAGACGTGGCCGAGTTGTCGCGCCATGACCTAATCCTGACGGCGCATGGCAGCAATGCGCGACGCATCGGCGAATCCGCCTGCATAGCTTCAGGCAGACCGCCTCTGCCGGCCTGTGAGGCACTTATATGATTACCGCCGCGGGAATGGTTGAGGCCGGTCTCGGCATTGCGCTGCTTCCTGCGCTCGGGGTCGACCTGGAGGCTCATCCTCGCGTTCGGTCGAGGAAACTGCCGAAATCCACTTTCACGCGTCAAATTGCGCTGACACGAAAGCGCGACAAGACAGTGGCGCCGGGCGCCGAGGCGTTCATCGCCAGGCTTTCAGACTTTGGGAAACTGCGAGGCTGACTGTCGGTCGAGACAGCGGTTCGTACGACGCGCCAACAGTAGTTCTCATGTGATGGACGCCGGCTTCCGGAGCAGCAATTTGATGTTCTGAACTTCTGCTGCGGGTCGGGTCCGGCCGGCCATCCCGGCGATCGGGAAGCCGAAAACCCGACATTGGCGTCCATGCCTGCGCCGACGCGATCCGGGCACGCTCAGTTCGCGGCGAACTCGTCGCCCAAGATCGTCGCCATGTCTTGGCGCTCGCCCAGCAGTCGGACCACATCCAGGTGGTCTCCGCGCTCGAAGTAGCACCAGAGCAGTGGAAACTTCGCTACTCGCCAAGTCCGAAGCCCTGGAATGCCCAGGAGCTTCCCGAGCGTCGGCGAGCCGATGCCAGGTTCTAGTTCGATCTGGTCAAGCGCGGCGTTGGTGGCCTTGACCACCTTCACCGCAACGCGGCTGCCGCCCTCTTTGCGGTAGTACCGGATCTCGCCCTGCTGGTCACGCAGCGCCTGAGGGCGCAGCTCCGCCGGCTTCAATCGATCTCGCCGCGAGCGATGGCCAGCAGTTCCTTCTCGTCCGCCTTGGTGCGCCGCCGCCCGGGGCCGGAGGCGAGACCCTCTTCGATGAGATCGCGAAGCCGCTTCTTGGCCTGCTCCTCCTGATCCCGGCGGACCAGGTCCCGGATGTACTCACTCGTGTTGCCGTAGTTGCCTGCGGCAACCCTGTTGTCGATGTACTCGCGCATCGACTCCGGCAACGCAAAGCTCATGGTTTGTCGACTCATGGCGAGATCCTCTGAGATTTGACAACAGTTGTCAATACGGCAGACTGCAGCGGATCCATCTCATGGCCGCCGGATGCCGCCACCCCAGTGAAGCCACGCGTGCTGGATATGCATGCCCACGCCGCTCCAAGTCCTCGGCCGCCTTCTCCACGCCGAACCGCATCGTGCCGTAGAAGTTGATGTGCGAAAGGTACGCCGGCCCGATACGACGCCGCCCTTCGTCTTCGACTCGCGAACCGTCGCGCGTGAGCCATTCGACAACCTCGTGCATCTGGCTGGTATTCCAGGCCAGAACGATGTTCTTCAGCAGGGCATTCGAGCAGGACATCGCCGTTAGTTCGTTACGGCGCCTGCGGCGCTCGGGCGCGAATCTACCGCCATGGCTGTCGTTGGCCCAATGCGGCAAGCGTCCAAATGGGGCAGCGGCCAGGAACCCGCGTGGATGCTGGGTATCAGGCGAAATCGCACCAATCTGCACGATAAGCACGATTACCCCCAGACGCTAAAGCGATTTGGCTCGGCGTGGCGAGTGCACCGCTGGCGTAGTCCAAACCGCTGCTTGTCCAGAGCTATTGATTAACGGCAAAACACCTGACCTCAAGAGGGTGCACGTTGTTCGGCCCTCAACTGAACAGGAGTCCAACATGGAAGCCAAGACAACGGCGACTGCCATTTGCCGCGAGCCATGGAACAAGGGCAAGATCGTCGGCCAGAAGGCCCCCTTCAAGCTGAAGGACATCTGGGCACTTCGAGTCCGTCTTCAGATGCAGGATCGAGTCCGAGAGCTTGCGCTGTTTGATCTGGGTCTCGACAGCAAACTCAGGGGATGTGATTTGGTGCGGCTCAAGGTCCGCGAGATTTGCCATGGTGACCAGGTGGCTACACGGGCCATGGTCATGCAGCAGAAAACGCAACGACCTGTGCAGTTCGAGATCACTCCGGCCACGCGCGAGGCCGTTCAGAAATGGATCAAGCAGGCCGGCCTCAAGGCCGACGACTACATCTTCCCTAGCCGCATCCACGAGTCTCCACACCTCGGCACGCGGCAGTACGCGCGTATCCTGGATGGCTGGGTCGAAGAACTCGGCCTTGATCCGGCGGACTACGGCACGCACTCAATGAGGCGAACCAAGGCGACCCTCATCTACAGGCGGACAAAGAACTTGCGCGCCGTCCAACTTCTGCTTGGCCACAGCAAACTCGAAAGTACCGTGCGCTACCTCGGAATCGAGGTCGACGATGCGCTTGAAATCGCCGAGCAGACGGAGGTCTGATCGACCTGCCAGCGGGCGGCTTGCCGCCCGCTGTAGCGCCTCTTCTTCGTGCTGATCTCATGCCGGGCGATCCACAGTGACCATGTCGCACGGCGCCTTACGAATCGGGCAGCACCAGTTCAATGAGGACCGTCTCCCATCGGTCTGCTTTCAGGCTCGGTTGGTATTCGGCCGGCGTGTGCGCCCGTGTTCGCACCAGTATTCCTGAGACGGCACCCGCCACCGGTGCGTCCGTCTTGAGCTCGGTCTTGTTCGCCAGCCTGCCGACGGGCTGCCCGTCGCTCGTCTTGACAAGCCTGCCGCTGACACTGACCTGATCACCCGGCGACAGCCTGGAGATTCTCTGGTGCAAGGGGTCTGCCGGACCGTGCCGTCCGGCAAAGCCGATGTCGACATCGGCCGGGCCCAGGCTGACGTAGCGCCGGCTGATGTCAGGCCTGCGCTCCGGTCGTTGACACGGCAGCATGTCGACCACGCCTTCGACAGTTCCGAGGTCGACGAAGTACGGGTTGCGCCCACCTTCGGCGCGCATCAACGTCAACGTCTCCTTGGCACGTGTCATCGCCACATAGAGCAGTCGTCTCTCGTCTTCGCCGCTCCAGCGCCAGTCGGCACAGTCCATCACGATGACGTGCCCGAACTCCAAACCCTTCGCCCCATGAGCAGTCAGCAGTTTCAGCGCCGACGTGTGCCCGCTGCGACGAGCGTCGCCAGCGGCCTCGTACAGCGCGTCCAGAACTTCAGCTGCGGGTAGCTTCTGCGTTGCAGCGGCGTCGGCAAAATCGTCCACGGCCGCCGAGATGTCTTGCCAGTAGATGTTGCGCGGCTCACGTCTGGCCTGGCGGCCGATCCAGCGTCGAATCGCAGCGACGGAGATCAGTGCCGACCGACGCGAACGCAGGAGGTCCGCAACCCTCCAACCCTCCCGGGATTGCATCAGCGCAAGCTGGGTGCCCGCGCCATCCCGGGTGAGCACCTCGTAGCGCACGCCCTCGACTTCGCAAAGTGCACGTAACGGCTCAAGGGAGCGGTGGGTCCGAGCCAGGACTGCGATCTCGCCCAGTTGGATTCCCGTATCGCTGGCACGAATGCGGGCCATCTCGTTGAACACGACCTGCGCTTGTCTGTTGGGGTCGGCCGGCACCGTCAGGAGGCGCACCTTGCCGTGGCTTTCGGCGTCGAGTGCTGCCCAGCGCCCGCCAGGCGGCTCCGCAGTGCGCAGTGCGTTGATCCGAATCGGGTGGTCGACCTTCATTCGGTCGGCGGCACGCTGGATCACGTGGTTCGCGGCCGCGATGATGTTCTGCGTCGAGCGGAAGTTCTCGACCAGGTAGGTGACCGTTCCTTCGTAGTCCGCCTGGAAACGCCGGATGAACTCGACGTTGGCGCCCTTGAAGCTGTAGATGTTCTGGTCGTCATCGCCGACGGCCATGATGCTGAGCTTGACGTCCGGATCATCGAGGCGCCGGCCGGCAAGCGCACTGATGAGGCTGTATTGCTGCTCGTCGATGTCCTGGTACTCATCGACGAAGATGTACTCGTAGCCCTGCATGAGGGCGTCCCGCCGGTCGTCCGCGTCCGAGGACACGACATCCGACCTGCCTTCCAGCAGGTCGATTGCATCCTGCAGCAGCCGGCTGAAATCGACGGCGCCGCCGCTTCGGTCGGCCGCCGCCAGGCTGGTCCCTGTCAGTCGAAGCGCCATGCCGTGATAGGTGAGCACGGTCACGCCCCGGGCATCGTCGCCGACGAGTGCGGTGAGGCGCCGTCGCAACTCGACAGCAGCGCTGCGGTTGAAGGCCAGGGCGATGATGCGTTCGGCAGCGACGCGCTTGACCCTGAGCAGATAGGCGATGCGGTGGACGATGACGCGGGTCTTGCCGGAGCCAGGACCGGCGAGCACGAGATGGTTGCCTTGCTCGGGCATCTCGACGAGCCCTTGCTGCACCGGGTGCTGCAAGTCATCGACGATGCGGCGGAAGGACACGTCCGTGGTCGCCAGGTCCAACAGATCGTTGCGCCCCTTGAACCACTCCCGCAGGAACCGCCGACGAGGCAAGGTGAAGTAGGCGGCCACGAGCGCGCTGGCCCGCTCGGCACTCTCAGCACCCAGTCGGGCGTACTCATGCATGACGTGGGTCTGCAGGGTGCGTTCCCTGTAGAAGTCCTCCAGCGGCGCGAAGTCGTCCTTGACGAAGCGCCGCTTGCTGTCCGCAGGATCGGTGCGGATCGTCATCGCCGAGCGGAAGACAGAACGCCCCTTGTCGAGTTCAAGGACGCCGTTGTCATGCATGTAGAGCAGCGCGTGTTCCATTGCGGTTGGCGGATCACGCAGCGTCGTCTTGAGGTCCAGATCTGCATCGATGGCGTCCAGCAGATCGCGCGCCTTGCACTCGACGATGAAGCTGGACTCCCTTGAGCCGGACGGCACCGCCAACAGCAACCTGGCCAGCACGACCTGTGCCGTCGCGCGGCGCCGCTCGCAGATGGTTCTGATCTGCGACCAAGGCCGATGGAGGACGACGCGCAGGCTGTCGGGGCCATGGCTCTGGATCTGCAGCATGCTGCGCTTTTCCGTTCCCGTGCCGAAGCTGTCGGCGAGGGAGCGCAGGCAGCTGCGCACAACCTGAGGGCTCACCCTCGCATCACCTTCGGGCAGGCCCAGCCGCCGTCTCAGCTCCGTGCACAGCGGCCTCATCGTCAGGTGCTGCTGGCCGCCGTCGACGCCTGCGTCTGGCGCCAGCTCGGACATCAGATCCAGCAGCTCGCGCTCCAGTTGATCGAGATCGCGCAGGGCCCTGTCGGAACTGCGCCCGCTTCCTTTGGACAGCCGGACGGTGAGGCCGAGGTCATTGACTAGGATGCCCAGCTCTTCCAGCTGATGGAGGATCCGAAAGCACTCATCGGCCGGTATGCCGGCATCCAGCATCAACTCATCGGTGCTGACCCCCTCGGGGCTCAGGCTGCGGAACAGCGTCGACGCCACTGCGACGTACCGCTGCCGCGCAGTGTCCGGCAGGTTTGCAGCGGAAATCCGGGCGTGAGCCTCTTCCAGTGTTGGCACGCGCAGGCTTGCCGGGAAGACTCGGCTGTTGTTCTCGTTGCGTTTCAGGAAGCCGCTGCGCTCCAGCCAGGCGATCGCCGTGGTGACCTTGGTGGACGCATCGCGAGAATCGATGTCGATCGTCGTGCCTTCGCTCTCCGACAGCAGCTCCTTCGCAGAGACGACGATCTCGGGATTCTTGAATCGCCTGACGCGATTGCGGATGGTTTTGAGCAGACTGTCGAAGTCCTTCTTCGTGAGCTTGGACGAGGCTGACAGGCGGAACTGGGTTTCCACGTCCTCCTGGTCGAACAGCAGCACGCAGCGGGCGGCCAGGCCGTCCCTGCCGGCACGGCCGGCCTCCTGGAGGTAGTTCTCCAAAGAGCCAGGAATATCGGCGTGGATCACGACACGGATGTCGGGCTTGTCCACGCCCATGCCGAAGGCGTTCGTCGCCGCGATCACCGGGATGTCGCCCTGCATGAATTTCTGCTGGACGCTCTTCTTGATCTCGGCCTCCAGCCCCCCGTGAAAACACCCGCAGACCGTGCCGGCGGCGGTGACCAGCTCTGACATCGTCTGCGCGGTTTTGCGCGTGGCGCAGAACACCACGGCCGCGCCGCCGTGCCTGAGCTCGTGCTTGAGGATCTCTACGATGCGTTGAGCCTTCTGTGCCTTGGAGGCCGGGACAACAAGGTAGGACAGGTTCTCGCGCTCGTGGCCGCCCAGGAACCGTTCAAGCTCCAAGCCCAGGCCCTCACGAAAGTGCGCACAGAGGTCGTCGATGACGTCGGGCTTGGCCGTGGCGGTGAAGCACGCGATGGGCGCGCGCTGTGCCGCAAAGTGCTCCCGGATGAATCGCGAGACATAGAGGTAGTCGGTCCGGAAGTCGTGGCCCCACTTCGACAGGCAGTGGGCCTCATCGAACACCCACGTGGCGATCTCCCGCATGCGGATCGCTTCGGCGAACGTCCGGCTGCGGAACTGCTCAGGCGACACGAGCACGATGCCGGCGTCGCCCAGGCGGATCTTGTCGAGGGCGGCCCGGCGCTCCAGCGGCGTCAGCAGGCCGTTGATGGTGACGGCACAGTTCACGCCGGCGGCCACCAGGTTGTCGACCTGATCCTTCATCAGCGACTGCAGCGGCGACACGATCACCGTCAGCTGGCCGGCTCGGCGGTAGTGAACCAGGGCCGGCAGCTGGTAGCAGATCGACTTTCCACCGCCGGTGGGAAGCACGGCCAGTACGCTCTTGCGCTCCAACCCGGCCACGGCGATGGCCCTTTGCAGCGACGTGCCGTCCGGCGCGGCCGGCCGCGCTCGAAACGTCGGTTTCTGGAAGTGGGCGAACAGGAGCGACTCTGGGTGATGTTGCTCCTGGCAGTAGCCACAACCAGGCTGGCCGCAGTTGCGTTCGCGCAGATCGCGGATAAGCGCTCGGACCTCGGGGATCTCGCTGTGCACCCAGATCGGCAGAACCGAGTTCCCACCCGAGACCCGGAGCCAGCCGAGTGCGTAAGCCAAGGCCTTGCTGTGCTCGGGACCCGCATCGACATCCAGATCGGCGAATCGCGACAGGCGGGTCCCGCAGCACACGGGGCCGAAGCGGGTCAAGGCCGTGTGCGTTGCATCGGCTGCGGTAAACGGCGCAGCCGAGCGAATGCTCGTCAGCAGCTTACAAAGCGCAGGGTCATCCCGCAGCAGGAAGTGCAGCAGCGCAACCCAATCCGGATCGATGCGATGCATGTCCGACAGCGCATCGACCTCCTCGCGCAACAGATCGAGCGTCAGGCGCGCATCCTTGACCGGATCGTTCCTGGCGTCGGAGATGAGCTTGTAGCCCTTGACGAGCCTGTGGTACGGGTTGGATGGGAACGCGATCGCCGAGAGTTCGAGCGTGTCGAGAATCGGCAGTTCCAGGCAATCCAGTCCAGGGTACTGACGCCGAAGCTGGGGTGCGTCGTGGCGACGCAGGTTGTGCCCAATGAGCAGCTTCGCGCCTGCCGATGCCGCGTTGATGCGGCGGATCACCTCTGCAGATTCGAGCCGCCCAGTCGACA
>LNFM01002375.1_pt1 | contig 41991 bp, 44 predicted proteins | sample 596031 | NCBI WGS metagenome assembly LNFM01 (sample SAMN04254537, study PRJNA301005) | activated carbon metagenome | isolation source: dual media filters at the Ann Arbor, Michigan drinking water treatment plant | place: USA: Ann Arbor
GCCGCGCTTAAGGGCAGGTCTGCGGCGGCTGGTCGAACGTCTTCAGGTTGACCAGCTTGCCCTTCATCGAGAAATCGCCGTAGTCCATGGTCAGATCGCGCGTCAGGCCGTTTTCGTGCAGCTTGAAGCTGATCCGGTACTCCGGCAGTTCCTCGCCGCCTTCATTGGCTTCGTCGAAATAGGCGATGTCCACCGGCCAGTATTGGTCGCTGGCCAGCTTCTCGAGCACCGGCAGTTCGGGATCGGCCTTGTCGGCATCCGCCTTCTTGCCGACGATGACGGTCGTCGTCATCACCTTGTCGCCATCCTCGGACCCGTCGAAAAGGTTGGTCTCGTAGAAGGTCTCGCCCTTGTTGGCCTTGCCGATCAGTTCGGCCAGGTGCTGCGTCGGAAACTGCGTCTTGCGCAGGTTCAGCCTGTTCGGCTCGGGCTTGTCGATGGTCACCGTCAGGCCGCTGTCTTCGGCCGTTGCCTTGCCCTTCAATTCGCGCTCGAGCGTCTGGTCGGTGAAGGATTTGGTCACGAAGGAGAATGTCGACCCGTTGCCTTCCTCGAAGGTCGTGGTCTGCTGGTCGGTCACGCGGCTGGTTTCGCTGGTGTCGACCTTGGTGACGAAACGGAACTGAACCGTATAGCCCTCGCAGGGCGAACCGTTGAACTCGTAGACCATGCGGCCGGCGAGGCCGGTGATGCCGGAGCGGTCGGATGCACGGTCGAGCGCCAGATCGTAGACCGCGCGATGCGGCATCAGCGGCGTCGCCGCATAAGCAGCGGTCGCCCACGCGACGGTCTGTAGAACGAGGAAGGCTGCAGGAAGTCGCGACAAGCGCATGAACTACTCCGATCGACACGGCGCATGACGCGCCGGTGCAAAGATATGCCATTTACGAAAAAAGACATGGCGGAAGCGAGGCAAAAATAGCAGTTTCGGCCCGGCAAATCGCCTGCAAGAGACATAGGGAAAGAAAATGTCCGAAACAATCGAAAAGCGGCTGAACGATCTCGGCATGACACTGCCCGCGGTCGCGGCCCCCGCGGCAAACTACGTGACCTTCGCCTTCAGCGGAAAGCTCCTGTTCACCTCGGGCCAGCTTCCCTTCAAGGACGGCAAGCTGGTGGCGACCGGGCTTCTGGGGCGCGATCTCGATGTGGCTGCCGGAAAGGAAGCCGCGAAGCACTGCGCGGCAAACGTGCTGGCGCAGGCCCGCGCCGCACTTGGCGGCGATCTCGGAAGAATCGCGCGCGTCGTCAAGATCACCGTCTTCGTGGCCTCGACGCCTGAGTTCACCGAGCAGCATCTGGTCGCCAATGGCGCGTCCGACCTGATCGTCGGGGCGCTTGGCGACATCGGCAGGCATGCGCGATCGGCGATCGGCATGGCGTGCCTGCCGCTCAACGCGCCGGTCGAGGTCGAAGCCATCATCGAAGTCGCCTGAGGCTCCGCATGTCGGACATCTCCTGGCTCACCGCGGCGCCGATCGCGCATCGCGGCTATCACGACCTCAACAAGGCCGTGTGGGAAAACACGCTGCCCGCCTTCGGCCGTGCCATCGAGCACGGCTATGCCATCGAATGCGACGTCCACCTCACGCAGGATGGCGAAGTGGTGGTCTTCCACGACAACGACCTTGTTCGCCTGGCTGGCGTCGATGGTTTCGTGTGGCAGCGCACGCTGGCGGAGATGGCGTCGCTTCGAATCGGCGCCACGGCGGACCATCCGCCGTCGCTCGCAGACATGCTTGCCTTGGTTTCCGGCCGCGTGCCGCTGCTCATCGAGATCAAGGGCATAGCCGGCCACGATGCAGGGCTGGTCGCGAAGGTCGGCGAGGCGCTACGCGGCTACGACGGCAAGGTCGCCGTCATGTCCTTCGACCACTGGATCATTCGCGACCTGCCCCGCCACATCCCCGACCGCCCGAGGGGACTGACCGCCTATGGCGCGACGGCCCGCGACATGGAGGCGCATTTCGCGATGCTGGCGCACGGCCTGTCCTTTGTCTCCTACGACATCGAGGCGCTGTCCAACCCGTTCACGCGCTTCGTGCGCGAGCGCCTTTCCATGCCGGTCCTCTCCTGGACGATCCGCGACCGCGCCGCGATGGCGAAGAGTTCCGCTTTCGCCGACCAGATGACATTCGAGGGTTTCGTGCCCGAAGACGCGGCGGTCGCGTGAAGCGGCCCTTGCCGCCGCGATCCGCGACCGTAGATAGGTCCGCATGAGGGGCACGAACGATGGCGACATGGGCGGGGACGAGGAGCGCGTGATTCGCGTCGCCGGCTCGATGGGCGGGTTCACCCGCGCCGAGTGGCAAAGCCTGTCCGCAACCACGCGCGGCGCGCCGGACACGGCATACAACCCCTTCCTGTCGTTCGACTTCCTCAGCGCACTCGAAGAATCTGGCTGCGTCGGCCGCAAGACCGGGTGGCAGCCGCATCACATGCGGCTCGAGACCGCCAGCGGATCGCTGGTCGGCGCCCTGCCCTGCTATGCCAAGTCGCACAGCCAGGGCGAGTATGTCTTTGATCACGGCTGGGCGGACGCGCTGGAACGCGCGGGCGGGCAGTACTACCCGAAACTGCAGGCTTCGATACCGTTCACGCCGGCGACCGGCCCGCGGCTTCTGACGGCAGCCGGCACCGACGCCACCTCGACGCGCATGGCGCTTGCCGAGGGCCTGAAAGCCGTCACCGACAAGATCGGCCTTTCATCGGCGCATGTCACCTTCGCCAATGTGCCCGACATGGAGACGCTGGAGGCGGCCGGCTATCTCCACCGCATCGACCAGCAGTTCCACTTCTTCAACGAAGGATTTTCAACCTACGACGATTTCCTCGCCACGCTCGCTTCGCGCAAGCGCAAGGCGTTGAAGAAGGAACGCCGCGAGGCCGTGGTCAACGGGATCACGATCGAGCGGCTGACGGGAAGCCAGATCACCGAACAGGCCTGGGATGATTTTTTCGCCTTCTACCTGGATACGGGCAGCCGCAAATGGGGGCGGCCCTATCTCAACCGGGCGTTCTTCTCGCTGATCGGCGAGCGCATGGCCGACGACGTCCTGCTGGTCATGGCGCGCCGCGACGGCCGCTACATCGCGGGCGCCATCAACTTCATCGGCTCCGACACGCTCTATGGCCGCAACTGGGGCTGCATCGAGGACCACCCCTTCCTGCATTTCGAGGTCTGCTACCACCAGGCCATCGATTTCGCGATCGAGCGCGGCCTGAAGGTGGTGGAGGCAGGCGCGCAGGGCGAGCACAAGCTGGCGCGCGGCTACCGGCCGGTGACGACGCATTCGGCGCACTACATCAGCCATCCGGGGCTGCGCCATGCGATCGCCGACTATCTCGACCGCGAACGCCGCGAGGTCACCCGGATGGGCGACTATCTCGAGGAGCACGCGCCGTTCCGCAAGGGCGAGCCGCCCGAACAGGAATGAGGCCGGGCTGCCGGCTGCCGAAATCAGTGCGGCAGGGTGTTGGACATGAGGTTGATGATCATCACGCCCGCCATGATCAGCCCGATGCCGACGATGGCTGGCCAGTCGAGCACCTGACCGAACCAGAACCAACCGATCGCGGTGATGAAGATGATTCCGGCGCCGCACCACAGCGCGTAGACGATGCCCACCGGCATGGTCCGCAGCGGCAGCGACAGGAAATAGAACGCCAGGGAATAGCCGGCGATGGCGATCAGCGAGGGGACGAGCCGGGTGAAGCCTTGCGTCTCCTTGAGCGCCGTCGTCGCGAGAACCTCGAAAGCGACCGCGATGATCAGGTAAGTGACATTCCAGCTCATGGACCGTGCCTCGTTGTTGACCGTGACCCACCAGTCGGACGACAATGGCGTGCATGGAGGACCGGTAGCGCAAATGACGGCTCAAGCCTATGATCCAGGAAACATTTTTGCCAAGATCCTGCGCGGCGAAATACCGTCGCACAAGGTTTTCGAGGATGAGGCGGTGCTGGCCTTCATGGATGTCATGCCGCAGGGGCCTGGCCATACGCTCGTCATCCCCAAGGCGGGCTCGCGCAATCTGCTCGACGCCGATCCGGCACAGCTCGGCGCCCTGATGGCCGTGGTCCAGAATGTTGCGATTGCCGCGAAGGCTGCGTTCCGGGCCGATGGCGTGACGATCATGCAGTTCAACGAACCGGCCGCCGGACAGACCGTCTACCACCTGCATGTCCACGTCATCCCGCGTTTCGACGGCGTGCCGCTGAAGCCGCATTCCGGCGGCATGGAGGATGCACAGGTGCTCGCGGCCAATGCCGCACGGATCGCCGCTGCGCTGGCTCAATAGCCGAAAAACATGCCGCCCACGAAAATGGCTTCGGCAACGACGATGCCGGTGAGCACGTTGCGGCCGAGGAAGAAATAGGCGGCAAAGCCTGTCGCCGCAGCGCCGATTCGCAGCAGCAGCGTCGTGTCGGCGGCCGCGCCGGTCGGATAGATGATGAGATTGCCGATCACCGCGGCCACCAGTGCGGTCGCGACGGCCCGCACCAGGACCAGCAGATCGGAATTCTCGCTGATCCGCCCGCCAAGATAGACGCCGAGAAAGCGCCAGGGATAGGTCATCGCCCAGCCCGCGGCGAGGATGAAGACATAGGGCCACCACCAGCTGTCGAAGGACTGCAGCGTCATTGGTATGTCCTGCCGCGCAGCCTGTGGACCGCATAGGCGATGCCGCCGCCGACAAGGCCGGCCGCCAGCAGATCGAAGCCGGGCACCAGCCTGTGGAGGACAGGGCCCAGTACCAGGCCGAGCACCATGGCGATATGCGAGGCCTGTTCGCGCGCCGATCCCCACATCGACGTCAAGAAATACATCGGGGTGAGCAGGAAGAGCGCTGCCGCAACCGCGGGCGGAAGGCTGTCGAGAACCGCATAGACCAGGGCGACGACGATCATGTTGACGACGACGAGCGTCGCACCCAGCCCGGCATAGAAGCTGGTGCGCATGTCGCGCGGCACGGTGTGGATCGTGTGCATCGCGATGACCCAGGAGGTCACCGCGACGAAGTGGGCGAGGAGATAGAGCGTCAGGCTGCGCGTCCGCCTGCCACGCAGTTCCGGCACCAGGGCGACGACCATCGGGGTCAGCCGGATCGACGAGAGCGCGACAGCAAAGGCCGCCGCAAAGAGGCTTGCGCCCGACAGGACCGCGCCCAGAAGCACCACCATCGCCGGCAGGGCCCAGATCGCGCCGACCATGAAGACCGCCTGCGGCATGGTCATGCCGGCCTCCAGGGCGAGCCCCGCAAAGCCGACATGGGCCGTGGCCAGGATCACGCCGGCGACGGAAAACGTCTTGCGCATGCCACGCAGGAACCAGGACAGCGGCGTCCCTCCGGGCTGGTCGGGCGGTTCTTGCTGCGGCGGCAGACGGACATCGGTCATCGCCACGCCGACTAACACGGCGCTTCCCGTGGCGCGACGCAAAAAGCAGTGGCCAGAGCCGCAATGCGCAATGCCGGCTGCGCTGATTTCTCAATGGGAACAGACATCAGCGATTGCGTTGCCAAAATTTTCTGCATAGTTTTCGATTGACTAAATATGGGGCAATCAGCTCCGCCTGGCCGTCCGTCGAGCACGGAACACGGCCCACGAAACGATGAAGCACTGGGGAGGAAAGGAGGCCAGGGACAACAGAGAGAGACCAGAGGGGTCAAGCAATGGAAACCACGGAGCTACAAGCAAAGGTCGAGGCGCTGGAAGCAGCCCTCAAAATGGCCACCGCCGTCAATTCGGAGGCCTTCTACTGGTGGTGCACCGCGCTGATGGTCGCCATTCATGCGGGCTTTCTCGCCTATGAAATGGGTGCATCGCGCGCCAAGAACGCACTGGCTTCAGGCGTCAAGAACCTGGTCGCCTTCGCCTTCCTCGTCCCATTCTTCTATTTCGTCGGCTGGTTCATCTACAACGCCTTCCCGACCGGGCTTTCGGTATCGGAGGCGGGCGCGAACGGCCTGCCCTGGTCCGCTGCCATGGGGCCGAACCTGACCGACAATGCCTCCGGCATTTTTTGGGCCGCATTCACGCTGTTTGCGGCCACGACGGCCTCCATCATGTCCGGTTCGGTCATCGAACGCATCCGCATTTCCGGCTTCACCATCCTGGCCATCGTGCTCGGGTCGGTGGTCTGGATCCTCGGCGCGGCCTGGGGCTGGCATCCGAGCGGGTGGCTGACCTCCGAATGGGGTCTGCACGATGTCGGCGCGGCGGGCTGCGTCCACACGGTGGCCGGCTTCTTCACGCTCGGCGTGCTGATCAACCTGGGCGCCCGCATCGGCCGCTTCAACGCAGACGGGACGGTCAACGAGATCAACGGCCACAACATGCCGATGTCGCTCATCGGCCTGATGCTCATCGTCATGGGCTTCTTCGGCTTCCTCGGCGGCTGCATCATCTACACCGGCGACACCTGGATGACGATCTACAACACCCCGACCACGCTGTCGGCCTTCGCCTTCAACACGCTGATGGGGATCGCCGGCGGCATGCTGGGCTGCTACCTGGTGACCCGCGATCCCTTCTGGATGATGTCCGGCGCGCTTGTCGGCGTCATCTCCTCGGCGCCCGGCCTCGACATCTACTATCCGCCGCTCGCCTTCCTGATCAGCTTCGCCGGCGGCTGCGTCATCCCCAAGGTCAACGCCTTCCTGCTGACCAGGCTGAAGATCGACGACGCCGTCGGCGCCGTCGCGGTCCACGGGGTGGGCGGTGTCTGGGGCCTCGTCGCCTGCGGCATCTTCGCTTCCGGCTACCCCAACGCCACCGGTCCGGCCATCTCGTTTTCGGGCCAGGTCGGCGCCATGGTCGTGTTCGTGCTGCTCGGCTTCATCCCCGGCTACGCGCTGTCCTACGTGCTCAAGCTCACCGGGCTGCTTCGCTGCAGCGAGGAAGCCGAGCGCGCCGGCCTCGACCTCGCCGAGGTTCCGGCCAAGGCCTATCCCGAATCGCGCATTCCGGCCTTCGGCGACGGCGTCCTCAGCCCCGCCGAATAAAGCAAACCCGCAACCCAATCTGGAGACAGACCGATGAACTCATCACCGATCACCGCCTGGGAAGGCGCCGGCGCCTATTTCACCTTCGCCGACAAGCCCTTCATCCTGGCGATCATCCTGGCAGGCGCCGTCGCGTCGTGCCTCTACACGATCGTCGCCATGGTCAGGCACGAGAATGAAAGCACGCGCAAGCTCGAGAAGCGCTAACCGCAGCTGGCATCTGCGCCGCAGATGCCAGCTGACGCCAGCACGACATGGAAACGCCGCCCCGAGGGGCGGCGTTTCAGTCTGGTGGATCAGCCGAAGCCGGGATCAGTGCATCACTTGCGCGGCAGCTGGGGAACCAGGCTGCGCTTCGGGCCATCCTTGGCGGCGGGCGGAGATTTCGGCTTGGCCGCGACCGTCTTCTTGACGACGGTCTTCTTGGCGGCGGGCTTCTTTGCCCCCGTCTTGGCCGCCCCGTCTTCCTTCTTCGGCTTGACCGGGACCTCGTCGGCGATCGAGTCGAGCTTCAGGCCCTTCTCGCCGCTTTCCTTCGCCTCGACCGTCACCCGGACGGTACCGCCATGCTTGAGCTTGCCGAAGAGCACCTCGTCGGCGAGCGGCTTCTTGATGTATTCCTGGATCACGCGGGCCAGCGGACGGGCGCCCATGCGCTCGTCATAGCCCTTGTCGGCAAGCCAGGCGATCGCATCCTGCGACAGGTCGAAGGTCACGCCGCGATCCGAGAGCTGTGCCTCCAGCTGCATGACGAACTTCTGCACCACCTGGTGGATGACCGGGATCGGCAGCGAGCCGAACGGGATGATCGCATCGAGGCGGTTGCGGAACTCCGGCGTGAACAGCCGGTTGATCGCCTCGACATCGTCGCCTTCGCGCTTGGTCGAGCCAAAACCGATCGCCGCACGCTGGGCATCCGATGCGCCCGCATTCGTGGTCATGATGAGGATCACGTTGCGGAAGTCGATCTGCTTGCCGTTGTGGTCGGTCAGCTTGCCGTGGTCCATGACCTGCAACAGGATGTTGAACAGGTCGGGATGCGCCTTCTCGACCTCGTCGAGCAAAAGCACGCAGTGCGGATGCTGGTCGACGCCGTCCGTGAGCAGGCCTCCCTGGTCGAAGCCGACATAGCCGGGAGGTGCGCCGATGAGACGCGAGACCGTGTGCCGCTCCATGTATTCGGACATGTCGAAGCGCAGGAGTTCGACGCCGAGCGATGCAGCAAGCTGCTTGGCGACTTCCGTCTTGCCGACGCCGGTCGGCCCGGAGAACAGATAGCAGCCGATCGGCTTTTCCGGCTCGCGCAGACCGGCCCGCGCCAGCTTGATCGCCGAGGCCAGTGCCGAAATCGCGGTGTCCTGGCCGTAGACGACCCGGCGCAGTTCCGCGTCGAGCGTCGACAGGACGACCGCGTCGTCCGCCGATACGGTCTTGGGCGGAATGCGCGCCATCGTTGCGATGGTCGCCTCGATCTCCTTGATCGTGATCGTCTTCTTGCGCTTGCCCTCGGGAAGCAGCATCTGCGACGCGCCGGTCTCGTCGATCACGTCGATCGCCTTGTCGGGCAGCTTCCTGTCGCTGATGTAGCGTGCCGAGAGCTCCACCGCCGCCTTGATGGCTTCGTTGGTGTACTTCACCTGATGGAATTCCTCATAATAGGGCTTGAGGCCCTTCATGATCTCGATCGCGTCCTCGACGGTCGGTTCCTTGACGTCGATCTTCTGGAACCGGCGCACCAGCGCGCGGTCCTTCTCGAAGAACTGGCGGAACTCCTTGTAGGTGGTCGAGCCGATGCAGCGGATCGCGCCGGACGACAGCGCGGGCTTGAGCAGGTTGGACGCATCCATGGCGCCGCCCGACGTCGCGCCGGCGCCGATCACGGTGTGGATCTCGTCGATGAACAGGATCGCGCCCGGAAAGTCCTCGAGTTCCTTGACGACCTGCTTCAGCCGTTCCTCGAAATCGCCGCGATAGCGCGTGCCGGCGAGCAGCGTGCCCATGTCGAGGGCAAAGATCGTGGCGTTCGACAGCACCTTTGGCACGTCGCCTTCGACGATGCGCTTGGCGAGGCCCTCGGCGATCGCCGTCTTGCCGACGCCGGGATCGCCGACATAGAGCGGGTTGTTCTTGGAGCGACGGCACAGGATCTGGATCGTGCGGTTGATCTCCTCGGCCCGGCCGATCAGCGGATCGATCTTGCCGGCCTTCGCCTTCTTGTTCAGATCGACGCAGTAGGCCGTCAGCGCATCCTGCTGCTGCTTCTTCTTGCCGCTTCCCTCCTCGGACGGCTCGCTGCCCGAAGGACCGTTGTGGTCGTCCTCGGCACCGCGTGGCGGGCGGCTCTCGCTTGCGCCGGGGCGCTTGGCGATGCCATGCGAGATGTAGTTGACCGCGTCATAGCGGGTCATCTGCTGTTCCTGCAGGAAATAGGCGGCGTGGCTCTCGCGCTCGGCAAAGATCGCCACCAGCACGTTGGCGCCGGACACCTCGTCGCGGCCCGACGACTGAACGTGGATCACCGCGCGCTGAATGACGCGCTGGAAGCCCGCGGTGGGCTTGGAGTCCTCGTCGTAGCCGGTAACGAGATTGTCGAGTTCGGTGTCGACATAGTTCAGCACCGTGCGCTTCAGGTCCTCGAGATCGACATTGCAGGCGCGCATGACCGCGCCGGCTTCGGCGTCTTCGATCAGCGCCAGCAGGAGATGCTCAAGCGTGGCATATTCGTGGTGACGTTCGTTCGCAAAGGTCAGCGCCTGATGGAGCGCCTTTTCGAGACCTGGGGAGAAAGCCGGCATTCAAAATCCTCACTTCTTCTCCATCACGCATTGCAGCGGATGCTGATTCTGGCGGGCAAAGTCCATCACTTGGGATACTTTGGTCTCGGCCACTTCAAATGTATAGACCCCGCATTCGCCCACTCCGTGATTGTGAACGTGCAGCATTATGCGGGTCGCCGCCTCGCGGTCCTTCTGGAAAAACCGTTCCAGAATATGGATGACGAACTCCATCGGCGTGTAGTCGTCGTTCAGGATGAGCACGCGGTAGAGGCTCGGCTTCTTGGTCTTCGGTTTCGTGCGGGTGATGACGGATGTGCCCCGCCCCGGCGACCGCACGCCATCGTCGTCGCCCTGCATTCGTGCCGCCCTGTCGAAGGAGGCTCCCCGGCCGTATGTCACTAAGCTCGTTCCTTTCGCGGGGTTGTCGCCCGCCTTTCACATGTAGGTCGCGAGACACGGATTTTAAGCCCTTCTGCCGCGCTGACAATATGATTGCAGCACGCCACCCTGTAATGTGGCGTGTGCCGCGGGCTTTCCACCTCGTCGGACGACGAAAAAACCCGGCCGTCGAGACAGCCGGGCCAGGATGGCGGAACGAAAACCCGCTCCGATTGTGATCCGAATACGGCGCGAGCGCCTATTTCGCCCTTGCGACAATCGCTTCGAATGGCTTGTAGGCTTCCTTGGCCATGTCCGCATAGAGCCCGCCGATCTTGGTCGTCTCCGCCACGAACCCCTTGTAGGCGCTCCTGGCGTAGTCGGCCTGCACCTGGACCGCTCCGTCGAACGACGTCGCTGACAAGAGCTTTTCCGCGACCGCGGCAGCCGATTCACAGGACGCCTTCGTATAGTCCGCCGATTCCGCCGCGATCGCCTGTGCGCTCCTGGCCGCCTGGCTGAAGCTCTCCAGACCCGAGTCGATGAACTGCCTGACCACAGCGTCCTCCGCCGTCTTGTTCATGTCACAATCCATTCCGGGTCCACGCGCGGGCAGCCCGTGCCATCGCCAGGGCGCAAACGTATTGTGCGGTGCACACGGAGTCAAATTCGTCGGGCTTGCGCAGGCCGTGGTGGCTAAATCTCGAGGGAAAAGATGAACGATCTGGTTACCATAAACAGTTTGGTAACGCAGTCCCGGTAGCGTTCCCAAGAAGCGGGGCAGGAACCTTTGCCGCCTCAAATGCAACGAAAATTCAAAGGGTGTAACAGTGCGTCATTCGTTCGCCGGCCTTGCCTTCACAGTACTTTCCGCCTCGTCGCGATTGATCGCCGCCGGCTGTCTCGCAGTTGCGATAGCGTTGTCGAGCCATTCGGCTGCGGCCGCCAACGCGCGTCACGCCGCCATCGTGGTCGACGCCAAGACGGGGAAGATCCTCTATTCGTCGAGCGGGGAGTCGCGCCGGTTCCCGGCATCGCTGACCAAGATGATGACCCTCTACATGACCTTCGAGGCGCTGGCGGCCGGCAAGATCTCCAAGAAGACCAAGATTCCGTTCTCGGCACAGGCCGCCGCCAAGCCGCCGACCAAGCTCGGCGTGAAGGCTGGTGGGTCGATCACGGTCGAGACGGCGATCTATGCTCTGGTCACCAAGTCGGCCAATGACGCGGCAACAGCTGTCGGCGAGTATTTCGGTGGCACCGAGGCCGGCTTTGCACGCATGATGACGGCCAAGGCCCGCAAGCTCGGCATGAACGGCACCGTGTTCCGCAACGCGTCGGGTCTGCCCGATTCGGGCCAGTTCACGACGGCGCACGACATGGCGCGCCTCGGCATGGCGCTGCGCCGCGACTTCCCCCAGTACTACAGCTATTTCTCGACCCGCTCGTTCACCTACGGCCGCAAGCGGATGCCGAACCACAACCGGCTCCTCGGCAGGGTGAAGGGCGTCGACGGAATCAAGACCGGCTACACCCGCGCCTCGGGCTTCAACCTCGTTTCGTCGGTGTCCGACGGCAACCGTCGCATCGTCGCCGTGGTGATGGGTGGCCCCAGCGGCGCAGCGCGCGACAAGCAGATGGCCGGGCTGATCCAGAAGTACCTGCCGAAGGCCTCGACGAAGGGGGCTCCGCTGATCGCCAGCGCCGGACGCACCAATCTGACCGACATACTGTTGCCCAAGCAGGACGATCTGCCGCTCGAGACGGCGGAGGCCGCACCGGTCGACATGGAGGAAATTTCCGAGGATGTCGCCGAGGCGCCCGCCAAGAAGCAGGTGCTCGCCGCCAAGAAGGCAAATGCCGACGTGGTCGCCCAGGCCGCCGCAAAAAAGGCCCCTCGCCCGCAGGTTGAAATCGATTCCGTGAACACGGCGTCTGTCGGCCCGGCATCCGGCTGGGTCGTCCAGGTCGCTTCGTCGCCTTCCAAGGCGGAGGCGGCCACGGTTCTCGCCAAGACGGCAAAGCAGGCACCGGGCGTGCTGTCGGCTTCCGCGGCCTTTACCACCACGTTCAACAAGGACGGGATCACCTACTACCGCGCACGCTTCGGCGGCTTCAAGTCGAAGGCACAGGCCTGGCAGGCGTGCACGGCCCTGAAGAAAAAGAAGATCGCCTGCTACGCCGTCGAGAACTGACATGGCGCAACGGCAGTCACACGCCCCTATCGAGTACGCGTTGCAGGAGATTAGCCGTGATTGGTGAGCAGGACGTCCTTGGCTTCGTTGATACGCGCCGCGAGGAAGGAAGACCCGCCGAGGTCGGGGTGCAGGCGCTGCATCAGGCGGCGGTGCGCCTTGCGGACATCCGCCGCGGTGGCCCCCGCTTCAAGACCAAGGATCTTGTAGGCCTCCTGCTTAGTCATGGAGCCAGAACCTGGCGCAACTCGCTCCCCGTCGCCACCGTGCGCATCCGCGTCTTTGCGCCAAACGGGAAATCGGCCGTCAAGATACGTCTCTAGCAGCTGTCGGCTCTCCGGGTCGGACTTCATGTCGGCATAGAGTTCGCGAAGTTCGACGAGGTTCATCGTTCCCAGAACGCGCTGCTCGTGCCGCCCGGCGAGCACCAGGCCTTCCAGTCCGCCGGTGTCGTGATCGAGTTCCATCTCCAGAACCGCGGTGCGCACGGTCGAACGCTTGCCCGCGGTCTTGTGCGTCCTCGGCGGCGCGCCGCGCCTCATGTATCCATACCAGGCGAAAGCGCCCGAAAGCAGAAGTCCGCCCGCGCCCGCGCGGCCGAGCAGCAGCATTCCGGCGCCGAGCAGCGCCAGCGTCGCCGGGCCAGCGGTTCTGACGGCTGCCGCAACGGCCGCCGCATCCAGCCGCACGAAGAGGCTGAGCAGGACGAGACCAAGGAGGAGGACGGCAATGCCGCCCGCGACAAGACTCATGGCTTCGAACCGCCTCGCAGATGTCCGAGCATCACGATGTCCTCCGGCCTCCCTCGTGCCTCCAGGGCGTCCACGCCGCCGGTGGCGAAGACTGCCACCGCCGACAGCAGCTTAGCAAGCATGGCCGCCGCACCCTCGTCGAAGCGGAACCAGGCACCTTTCGAGAGCCTGGCGATTTCCTTGAACGTCCGCTCCGCGGTCGCGTCGCGTCCCTCCTGGAAGACGAAGACGGGAACACCGAGCAGTCCGAGACTGCCGGCGATGTCTGCCAGTTCGTCGGCATTCTCCTCCATGGCGTCACCGATCAGGACAAGTGCGTTGACCTTGCAGCGTTCGTTCTCCTTGCGCGCATGCTTGAGGATCTTTGCGATCTGAGTATGGCCGCCGCGGCATTCGATGCGGACCATGAGATCCTTGAGCGCATTGGTGTCTGCGACGAAGCGCGAGGCGCGGCATTCGCCGAGACCGCGGAAGTAGACCAGCTGGACGTGGAGCCGCCCGGCATGGCCCGCGGCGTCGAACATTTCGCCCTGCAGCCGGCAGGCGAGGTCCCAGGTCGGCTGGCGGCTCAGCGTCGCGTCGAGTGCCAGGATAAGACGGCCAGGCTTTGCGCCGCCCACAGGCATAACCGAGCGGGCCTGCCGGACGAAATCCGCGATCTCGCCCGCGCCGGATTTCACGGCGGGCGTCACCCCTGCGGTTGCGATCTTGTTGTCCTCACCCATCCCGACAAGATGTGTCGCGGCAGGCGTCCTTGCAAGTCCGCGCCGGACCGCAGTCTCAATTGACGAAGATGTCCGGCAGGACCAGCGGGCGCGCGATCGCCTCGGCATATTGCTTGCGGGCATTGGCCCTGTTGCGGCCGACCTCGTCGGTGGGCAGTTTCAGCGCCGAAAGCAGTTGGCGGATCTCCTGGCGCGCGGCCAGATGCGACAAGGTCGCCTTGCCGCCAAGCACATGCTCCTCGAAATCGTCGATCGCCGTCAGTCCGATCGGGAAGAACTCGCGGAAAACGACCCTTTCGGAAATGCCGTCGGCGACCCGGAAGCCGAGCTGCATCGACAGCGTGCGCAGGCACTGGTCGATCTTGCGCTCGTTGCGCGACGTGATCGTCGACATGCGGTTGCGCACGACGATCCAGTCCACGATGACATTGTCGGCCTGCCGCCTCTGACGCCGCGCATCGCGCACGGACGAGGCATATTGCGAATGCTCGATGATCTCGTTGCTGATCGGATCGATGCGGGCCAGCACGTCGAAATCGATGAAGCTGTCATTCATCGGCGTGATCAGCGTATCCGCGATCCGATGCGCGAGCCGGCTCAGGAACGTGTCCGAGCCGGGCGTGTCGATGACGACGAAATCGTGATTGTCCTCGATCTCGGCAAGGCCATCCATCAATTGCCGCGATTCGTCGCCTTCCGATTCCGCGACGGTTTCCCTGGTCGCGGGAGGCACATGGAAATGGCGCGGCATGGTCAGCGCGACGCGTTTGTTGCGCGCCCAGCGGCGGCGGTTTTCGATATAGCGCGTGAGCGACAGCTGCCTGCCGTCGAGATCGACGGTCGCAACCGTGTGTCCGGCTCTCAGCAGCGCGACGGCGATATGCATCGCCGTGGTCGACTTTCCGGAGCCGCCCTTCTCATTGCCGCAGACGATGACGTGGGCCTGGCCGCGCCTCCTGCCTTCCGGAAACAACCCGGCCGCCTCTGTAAACATCACCAAACTCCGCACACGCGGAAAGCATTATACCTGTGCTGCCACAATTCAACGATTTTTAACGGAGATTGTTAACGTCCGCGAAACCATGTTGGCACGCACGCCTTTCGGCGGTGACCATGATCCCGGTTGCCAGGCAGGAGCCTGTCTTTCCCGCCACTAAAGCAGGCCCAGTTCGGCAAGCTCGTGGCGGAGATGCGGCGGCATGGCCATCACCCCTTCCAGCGCGCTGCCCATGTCTGCGGGCGCATCGGCCGGAGGCAGGTAGCGCCAGCCCTGGAAGGCGCGGCGGGGCTGCCAGTCCGTGCGGATGACCATTGGATCCAGCACCAGATGGCAGCGCGAGATGCCCTCCCCGTCTATGAAGGGCCTGACCGCAAGCAGGCGCTGACGGCACTGCACCTGTGCCTTGATGACCCAGTAGAGCGACCCGCCCGCCACCAGTTCCGGCGCCCGTGTCGGGACCATGCGGGTGGTATGAAAATGCTCGGCCGGCTCGCCCGCCCGCTGGCGCTCGTCGAGCCGGAAGGCGATCCATTCCTCGAGATCCTCGACGCTGTCGCAGCCGACGCAGAGTTTTAGGAGATTGAGAGCCATGGCCGAGATTTAGTCGCGTGGCCGGCGCGGTCAACCGATCAATCGGTTCTCCACAGGCACCGGCCGGTTTCGTGCCTCAGCTAAGGTTTGCTGCCGTCCTGATCGCATCGGCGACCCATTCGTTCAGGCTCTGATCGTTCGCAGCAGCTGCGACGACCGCGTCTGCGTGTGTTTTCGGATCGATGCGCACGTTGAAACGGCCCGAATAGGTCCGCACCGGCGAGACGCCGTGTTCCCGGCACAGGTCAAGGAAGATCCGCAGCGATTTCCGACCTTCTTCAATCAATTCATCGACACCGGCGGCGTAGAAATCAGCTCCCCCCGTCAAACCGAGGAACTCGCCACGAAACATCCTGATGTCTGGATCGAAAGAAACGACTGCTCGATGGCCGTCTATATCAAGCATGTTCTTCATGGACGCACTCCATTGGTGTCAAGCCACTTCCTGATACTCTCCACGGCGCCCTTGTCGGTGTCGGGCGATGGATGGGGGCGGTGAAACACGCGAACTTCGCCGAACAGAAACACGCCGACGCGCGAGCCTTCGCGCTCGCTGACCTGCCCTCCCAGCGCAACCAAGAGCATCTCAATCTCGGCCCAGCGTATCGATCCACTGACAGGCCGCGCAAAAATCTTCGACAGGGTGGCAGCATGCCTGCGACGCATGATTGTAGTGGTACCACATTGTGGTGCGCACCTCAATCGATCATGCTGACGGAGCGCCTCAGCACTCCACGACATTCACCGCGAGGCCGCCGAGGCTGGTTTCCTTGTACTTCTCGTTCATGTCGAGACCGGTCTGGCGCATGGTCTCGATCGCCGCGTCGAGCGGCACGAAATGGATGCCGTCGCCCTTGATGGCGAGCGAGGCGGCCGTGACGGCCTTGACCGCGCCGAGCGCGTTGCGCTCGATGCAGGGCACCTGCACCAGCCCGCCGACAGGATCGCAGGTCATGCCGAGATGGTGCTCCAGCGCGATCTCGGCTGCATTCTCGATCTGCTCGGGCGTGCCGCCCATGACAGCGCAGAGACCGGCCGCGGCCATGGCCGACGCCGAGCCGACCTCGCCCTGGCAGCCGACTTCGGCGCCGGAAATCGAGGCGTTGGTCTTGATGATGCCGCCGACGGCGGCGGCCGTCAGCAGGAAGTCGCGGATGCTTTCCTGGTCGGCATCGACATGGAAGTGCAGCCAGTAGCGCAGAACGGCGGGGATGACGCCGGCCGCCCCGTTGGTCGGCGCGGTCACGACGCGGCCGCCCGCGGCATTCTCCTCGTTGACCGCCATGGCGTAGATCGACAGCCAGTCATTGGCCAGAAGCGGGTTCGGGCGGTTCTGGCGCCATTCCTCCTGCAAGGTGTCGTGCAGCTTTTTCGCACGGCGGCGCACTTTCAGGCCGCCCGGCATGATGCCTTCCTGGGCGAGACCGCGCTCGATGCAGCCGAGCATCGCCTGCCAGACCCGGTCGAGGCCGGCGTCGAGTTCGGCGGGGCTCATGACGCATTCCTCGTTGGCGCGCTTCATGTCGGCGATCGACAGGCCGCTGGCGTTCGCCATGGCAAGCATTTCGACGGCGTTCCTGAACGGATAGGGCACGGTCGGCCCCGAGGCGCTGCCGCGCGGCGACTTGGCGCGCTGCAATTCCTCGTCCGAGACGACGAAGCCGCCGCCAATGGAATAATAGACACGCCGCAGGATCAGGTGGTCGTCGCTGTCATGGGCGTAGAAGACCATGCCGTTGGCGTGGCCGGGGAGCGGCGTCTTGCGGTCGAGGACGAGGTCTGCCGCGGCATCGAAGCGGTAGGTGGGGTGGCCGGGCGGCGAAATCGTCTTCTGCGTCTTGATCTCGTCGATGATCGCGTCGGCCTGGTCGGGGTCGACCGTGGTGGGCGTCTGGCCGGCAAGGCCGAGGATGACGGCCCGGTCCGTGCCGTGGCCGATGCCCGTATAGGCGAGCGAGCCATGCAGGCTGGCGCGGATGCGCCCGACTTTCGTCCCGTACGGCCGGGGCCACTCGTCGCCGATCACTTCCGCGAGGAATCTGGACGCGGCCGTCATCGGCCCCATCGTGTGGGAGCTGGACGGGCCGATGCCGATCTTGAACAGGTCGAAGACGGAAAGAAACACTGGTGCTCGGCTCCTGGACGGTTGGGGTATGATACCGCAACGAACGCGACATAGCCCGCATTTCCGGTCGCGCGCTTGGCTGGCGCCGAAGTCTTGTGATCCGGCCACGACATGGCGGCAATGCGGCCTTCGATTCCGCCGCGTCTTGCGCTACCGTCGCACCATGCAGGATTCCATGCTTCTCACCCCCACCGACCTCGCCGCGCTGGCCTTCTTCCTCGCCGTGTGGGTTGTGCATGCACTGTCGGCGGAAGGCGTTCTGGTGAAGCGCATCTCGCTGACGACGGCCATGAACCAGCAGCGGGCCAACTGGATGCACACCATGGCGCGGCGCGACCTGCGCATGATCGACACCTCCATCATGGTGGGCCTGCAGCAGGGCACCGCCTTCTTCGCGTCCAGTTCGCTGATCGCGATCGGCGGCTGTTTTGCGCTGCTCAACGCGTCCGACCATGTGCTTGCCGTGGTTTCCGATCTCTCGCTTGCCGAACAGCCGTCGCGCCAGATCTTCGAGACCAAGGTTTTTGGGCTGATCGCGCTGCTTGGCTACGCCTTCTTCAAGTTCGGCTGGTCCTACCGCCTGTTCAACTATTGCTCGATCCTGATCGGCGCAGTGCCGATGCACCGCGACGGCGTCGACCATGGCGACGAGATGCAGGCGGCGATCCTGCGCGCGACGCGGATGAACGTGCTGGCCGGCAAGCATTTCAACGCGGGCCTGCGCGGGGTCTTCTTCTCGATCGGCTATCTCGGCTGGTTCGTCGGGCCGGTCGCCTTCGCGCTTTCGACCGCGCTCCTGTTTGCCGTCCTGCTCAGGCGCCAGTTCTTTTCCGAAGCGCGTCGCGCCGTGCTGGCCCAACCGCCTCAGCCGGGCCCTGGAAAGGGCGAATCGATGCGCCCCGACAGCCAGTAGGCGACGAGGCCGATCCATTCGCGCAAGGCGAGCGAGGTGTTGTCGATCGAATCGCTCGCATTGTCGGTGAAGAAGCCGACGCCCTCGCGACCCGACGTGCGATAATCCGTCGGCCAGGGCAGGACGGAAAAGCCGGCCTTTTCGAACAGCGCCATGGAGCGCGGCATGTGGAAGGCCGACGTCACCAAGAGCCATGTCTCTCCGGGCTCCGGCGTCACCAACTGCCGGGTGAAGACCGCGTTTTCAAAGGTGTCGCGGGACTTGTTCTCGAGGATCAGCCGGTCGCGCGCCACGCCGAGCGCCGTGAGAAGCCGCGGCGCCGTGTCGCCGTCGCCCTCGCCGGCCAGCACGAGCGAACCATCGCCGCCGGAAACGACGACGCGCGCTTCCGGGTGACGCAACGCAAGTACCGCAGTCTCGATGAAGCGATCGCCGCCACGGTTCACCTCATAGCCGCCGCGCGCCAGGTTGATCTGTCCCTCCAGACCGCCGCCAAGCACCACGATGCCGTCGATCCTGTCCGGCAGTTGCACCGGGCGCGCGAAACGCTCCTCCAGCGGATTCAGGAGATTGGCGCCGAGGGACGTCCAGGCCGTGGCAACGAGGACGAGCGCGGACAACACCATGCCGGCGACGAGAAGGCGCCTGCGCCCGAGCAGGCCGGCCACAAGCCCGGCGAGCAGCAGGAAGATCGCCAGGTTGATCGGCTGGACAAAAAACCACAGGATCTTGGCGACATAGAAGAACATGTGCTGGTGCGTCCTCCGAGGCTCGCTGCGCTCGCACCTCAGGATGAGGGCGGTTTGCGCGCGTCACCGAGTCAAGAGCCCTAGTTGTTCACCTGGACGCAACTGTGACGTTTGACGAGAGCAACTAAGCTTCGTGCTTCCGATCTTCGGGCCAATGCAGCCGTGGCGAAGCGTCAGCGGGTGTCGGGCCGCACAATGGTCCTCATCCACTCTGAGGGATGCTATCATCCCTTAGCCTTGCGTTGAGCGTGATGACGATCTTTCTCATAACGGCAGCGATTGCCACGAAGGGCCTTTTACCATTGCCGACGATGGTCATGCTTGATTGCGTCGCCGCAGCGTACGACATAGAAGAATACAACGACCGCGCCTGAACGGCCGCACACGGGAAACGCGACACCCATGGACATGATCGATCCTTTTGGCCGCGCCATCAGCTATCTCCGCGTCTCGGTCACCGACCGCTGCGACTTCCGCTGCACCTATTGCATGGCGGAGGACATGGCCTTCCTGCCCAAGAAGGATCTTCTGTCACTGGAGGAACTCGACCGCCTGACCACGGTGTTCGTCGAAAAGGGCGTGCGCAAGCTCAGGCTGACCGGCGGCGAGCCGCTCGTGCGCAAGAACATCATGCATCTCGTGCGCCAGATTGCGCGCCACCTGAAGTCGGGTGCTCTGGAAGAGCTGACCCTGACCACCAACGGCTCGCAGCTTTCCCGCTTCGCCTCCGAGCTTGCCGATTGCGGTGTCCGCCGCATCAACGTCTCGGTCGACACGCTCGACGCGGAAAAATTCCACGCGATCACACGCTGGGGCAATCTGGAGCGCGTGCTTGCGGGCATCGACGCCGCGCAGGCGGCCGGCATCAAGGTCAAGCTCAACGCCGTTGCCCTGAAGGGCTTCAACGAGCAGGAAATCCCCGATCTGATGCGTTTTGCGCATGGCCGCGGCATGGACCTGACCGTCATCGAGACCATGCCGATGGGCGAGATCGACGAGGACCGCACCGACCAGTATCTGCCCCTGTCGCAGCTGCGGGCGGACCTCGAAAGGACGTTCACGCTCACCGACATCCCCTACAAGACGGGCGGACCGGCGCGTTATGTCGAGGTCGCCGAGACCGGCGGCAGGCTCGGCTTCATCACGCCGATGACCCACAATTTCTGCGAGAGCTGCAACCGCGTGCGGCTGACCTGCACCGGCACGCTCTACATGTGCCTCGGCCAGGACGACGCGGCCGATTTGCGCGCGCCGCTCAGGGCATCCGAGGGCAACGAACTGCTCTCGAACGCCATCGACGAGGCGATCGGGCGCAAGCCGAAGGGCCACGACTTCATCATCGACCGGCGCACCAAGCGCCCGGCGGTCTCGCGCCACATGAGCGTCACCGGCGGCTGATCCCCGGTCGGCCTCCTGGGGCTGACCCTGTCGGTCTCTTCGCGACGGAGAGACACGCGGATCGGTCGCCACCGGACCATCGCGCCACCGCCTGCAGGCTTAGCCTCGGCGTTGAGGACGCGCCATGGCACAAGAACCCGCAACACCCCCCACCCCACCGCAGACGGCACCTGCCGCTTCCGCGCCATGGCCGGAGATCGCCGCCTGGCGCAAGGCCGAGCGCGAACGCCTGATCGCGGCACGGCTGGGCATTCCGGCGGACGAACGCGCCCGCATGGCCAAGGAGATCGCGCGGAGGCTGGACGCCATCATCGGCCCGATCGGCGGGCGCTTGGTCAGCCTCTACTGGCCGTTCCGCGGCGAGCCGGACCTGCGGCCCTGGATGGCGGACGTTGCAGCACGCGGGGGCAGGACCGCCCTGCCCCTCGTCGTAGAAAAGGCCCGCCCGCTGGAGTTCCGCGCCTGGCAGGCCGGCGACCCCCTCGAAAAGGGCGTCTGGAACATCCCGGTGCCCGCGCAAGGCGGTCCTGTTCTCCCCGACATCGTCATCGCGCCATTGGTCGGCTTCGACGGTGGGAACTTCCGACTTGGCTATGGCGGCGGCTTCTTCGACCGCACCATCGCCGCCATGCCCAGAATGCCGCTGGTGATCGGCGTCGGCTACGCCATGCAGCGCATCGAAAACATCTGCCCGCAGCCGCACGATATCCCGATGGACGCGATCGTGGCGGTGGACTGACGCAAGAAAACTACCCCGCCCGCTCCGGCTTCATGCCCAGCGCTGTCCGGTCGACGATCTCGCGTAGCGCAAAGGACGAGTTGATTTTTGTGACATGCGGCATGGCCGACAGCCATTCCTTGTGGATGCGCTCGTAGTCGACGAGATCCTTGGCTGCGATACGCAGGATGTAGTCGTACTCCCCCGACATCAGGTGGCAGGACAGCACGTTGGGGCAGCGCTTGATGGCCGCCTCGAAATCCGACAGCGTCTTTTCGAACTGGCCCGACAGCGAGATATGCACGATCGCCGTCATCTGGTGGCCGAGCGCGGCATTGGACAGCCTTGCGTGGTAGCCCCTGATCACCCCGGTCTTCTCCAGATTGTCGAGGCGGCGCGAGCAGGCCGACTGCGAAAGGCCGATCCTTTCGGCAAGCGCCGCGTTGGGGATGCGGCCGTCATTCTGCAGCACCTCCAGAATGGCGATATCGATCCTGTCCAGCGCCATTGTTCGTGAATCCTTCGATTTTCGACCCGCGTTACACAAGGAATAGCGAAATGTCCCCGGCCGGACAACCGGATTCGCAAACACATGCCGCCGGTTCCGTGGTCAAATGGACAGAAAGGGAAATCCCGCAAGGGAAACGAGGAGGCGAAGGAAATGCGCGTCGGCTGTCCGAAGGAAATCAAGAACCACGAATACCGTGTCGGGCTGACGCCGGGCGCGGTGCGCGAATATGCGGCGCATGGCCACGAGGTTCTGGTCGAGACGGGCGCAGGCGCCGGCATCGGCGCCGACGACAATGCCTACCGCGCCGCAGGCGCGAAAATCGCCAAGACGGCGGCGGAAGTGTTCGAGCGTTCGGACATGATCGTCAAGGTCAAGGAGCCCCAGCAAAATGAGTGGCTGCAGCTGCGCTCCGGGCAGATTCTCTACACCTATCTGCATCTCGCGCCGGACCCGGAGCAGACGAAGGGTCTGCTCGCCTCGGGCGTGACGGCCATCGCCTACGAGACGGTGACGGACGAGCGCGGCGGGCTGCCGCTGCTTGCGCCGATGTCGGAGGTGGCCGGACGGCTGTCGATCCAGGCCGGCGCCACGGCGCTGCAGAAGGCCAATGGCGGCCGCGGCGTGCTGCTCGGCGGCGTGCCCGGCGTTCTCCCGGGCAAGGTCGCCGTGATCGGCGGCGGCGTGGTCGGCCTGCATGCGGCCAAGATGGCGGTCGGGCTTGGCGCCGACGTCACCATCATCGACCGTTCGATCCCGCGCCTGCGCCAGCTCGACGACATTTTCAACGGCCGCGTGCATACCCGCTACTCCACCGTCGAAGCGCTCGAGGAAGAGTGCTTTTCCGCCGACATCATCGTCGGCGCCGTGCTCATTCCCGGCGCGGCCGCGCCGAAGCTGGTGTCGCGCGAAATGCTGTCGGGCATGAAGAAGGGCGCGGTTCTCGTCGACGTCGCCATCGACCAGGGCGGCTGCTTCGAGACCTCGCATGCCACGACGCACGCCGACCCGACCTACGAGGTCGACGGCGTCATCCATTACTGCGTGGCAAACATGCCGGGCGCGGTCCCGGTCACCTCGGCGCATGCCCTTAACAACGCGACGCTGCACTATGGCCTGCAGCTCGCCGACAAGGGCATCAAGGCGCTGCTCGACGACGCCCATCTGCGCAATGGCCTCAACGTCCACCAGGGCCGCGTCACCAACCGCGCGGTCGCAGATGCGCTGGGCTACGAGATGGCCGAGCCACACTCGGCGCTGGCGGCATAGCCGTCTGGACACTACCCGCGCGCCGGAGAAGCCGTTCGGCGCTCCCGCCGTCTCCGTCGCCATCGCTACGGATAGGCATGGGCTATCTCCTCTGCGTTCGCAGATGACACTGCTCGGCACACCAGTGCCGGGCCACCCGATTCCCGCTGCGGCCGGCCGAAGCCGCGCTCAGCGCACGAAATCGTCGATGACGCGCAGCGTCACGCGGCGGTTCTTCCAGTTGTCGCGTGTCGTCGGGATCAGCAGGTACTCCTCGCCATAGCCGACGGTCTCCAGCGCATCGCGCGGAATGTCGAACTCGCGCACCAGAACGCGCTTCAGTGAGGCTGCGCGGCGCTCGGACAGCGCCTGATTGGAGCCGAACGAGCCGACCGCATCCGTATGCCCTTCGATGAGCACCAGCGTGTCCGGGTCGCGGCGCAGCAGGCGGTCGAGCGCGATGGCGATGTTTTCAACCTTGCGATACTGCGAGATCGGGATTTCCGCCGAGCCGGTGGCGAAGTTGATGGCCTGGATCTCGATCGACGGCGCGGCGCGGCGCAGGTCCGGCCGGCGCTGGAACTCGCGGATGGTGACGCGCTCGCTCGGAGCAAGCCGGATGCGCGGACGGGCGTCGAGCTGCCGCTCGATCTGGTCGGCCGAAGGCCCGGCAAAATCGGGCCCTGGGCCGGGCTCGACGGACTCGTTGCGAGGCCTGCGGCGGCGCGGCGGCTCCTCCTCGTCTTCAGGGCCGGGCTCGACGACTTCCGGCCGCGGCTTGCGGCGAACGATCGGCTGTTCGCCTTCCGGCAGCGGGGTCACGCCTTCGATCTCGGGGACCGGCTCGGCGACCTGCTGGCGCCGCTTGCGAACGATCGGCTGCTCGCCTTCCGGCAGCGGCGTGATGCCGTCGATTGCCGGCTCGGGCTCGGCCATCTGCGGCTGCCGCTTCTTGCGGTCGACAGGCACCTCGCCTTCCGGCAGCGGCGTGACGCCTTCCGGGAGCGTGTCGTCCGTCACCGGGTTCTGAAGCTGCTGCTGCAGCAGGATCTGAAGTTCGGCGTCGGAGTCCTGGGCAAGTGCTGGCGTGGAGGCGACGCCGGCGAGGAAGGCGAGTGCTGCGGCGCGGATGATCGAGACGGACATTGCGGTCTTCCCTTTGCGATTCGTGAATTGAACCTTGCCGGATCGAACCTTAATCGGGGCTGAATGCCGCATTCATGTGGCAGCGGCAATCAAGGCCTTGCTATGGACGCATGACGCTGTCCATGCGCTCGGCAAAGGCCAGCGGGCGCACGACCTCCTTCTTCTGGCCAACGGGCGAAAAGCCGAGTTTCTGGTAGAGCGGCAGGGCTGCCGGATGGTCGAGCGTGCAGGTCTGCACCACGACGCGCTGCGGGTTGAGCGACCACGCCGCCTCGATGGCGGCGCCCAGGAACCAGCGGCCGATGCCCTGCCCCATGGCCTGCTCCATCATCCCGAAATAGGCGAGTTCCACCTCGTCGGGCAGATGCGGCTTGAGATCGAAGAAGCCGGCCGGCGCCCCGTCGAGGTAGAGCACGCGCACGTCGCGGTCCTCGCGGTGCAGCCCCGCCGCAAGCTCCTCGTCGCTGAGGCGCAATACGTTGACCCAGTGCCATTTGCGGCCGACCCGGTCCATCAGGTAGCGATAGAAGTGCAGCGGTATCTTCTTGGTGCGCAACAGCGCGATCTGGCGGTTGTAGGGCGCCGGCGGCTGCACCTTTGGCGGCCGCGTCATCTCGAGAAATGTGACGGTGACGGGGATGAGCTCGTCGATCTCTTCGGCCATGGTCAGTCCTTGCCGGTGACGACCGGCGTATCCGGCAATCCGCCCCATTGGGTCCACGAGCCGTCATACAGCCTGTTGTCGCGGTGTCCGAGGCTCTCGAGCGCAAGTGTCACGACGGCCGCCGTGATGCCCGAGCCGCAGGAGGTGATGACCGGCCGGTCGAGGTCGATCCCGGCAGCCTCGAAGGCGGCGCGCAGGCGATCGGTCGGCAACAGTTTTCCGCCCTCGGACAGCGCCATGGCCGGCACGCTTTTGGCACCCGGCATGTGCCCGGAACGGACGCCCGCGCGCGGCTCCGGTTCGGTGCCCGCAAAGCGGCCCGGCGGGCGGGCATCGGCGATCTGGCTCGTGGCGTCCGCGACGACGTCGCGCATCTTTGCGAGCGTTGCGACGCGGTCTTCGGCGAAATCGACCTCGAACAGGCAGGCTGCGACCTTTGTGGGCTTTGCCGTGACGAAGCGGCCCTCCGCCTTCCAGCCGTCGATGCCGCCCTCCAGCACATACACCTTGCGGGCGCCCATGACGCGAAACATCCACCAGGCGCGCGGCGCCGAAAACAGGCCCGGGCCGTCGTAGACGACGATCGTGTCGTCGGCGGCAATCCCCATCGATCCGGCATGGGTCGCAAAGACTTCGGGCTTGGGCAGCGTATGCGGCAGGCTCGACCCGGGCTCGACGACGAGGTCATGGTCGAAAAACACCGCGCGGGGAATATGGCCTGCCTCATACTCGGCGCGCGCGTCACGCTTCTGCGCCGGCAGGTACCAGGACGCATCGACCACCGACATGCCGGGATCGTCGAGATGCTCGGCCAGCCAGGCGGAGGACACGGTGAATCCGGCGGGTGACGATGCGGCGCTCATGGTTTGCTCATACAACACCGCCGCGCGGCGTGGCTAGCCGGTCGCCGACGAAGCCTGTGGTCAGAAACGGTTTGCGTGGCAGCGAGCCGCTTAGCCCCGGGCGCGACGCTTCGCCCTTGCAAGAAACCACGGGATCGACAAGCATGGTGCGCCAGTCAGGACAGGAACGATGGCCCAATCGAGATCCATCATCGACAATCCCCACCATGGCGACGCGCGGCGCGGTCTTCAGCAACGGCTCGAGCGCGAGGAGATGGGAGACGCCGAATATGACAGGATGGTCGCGCAGACCGACAATCGCGGCTTCACGATCTTCGGCATCGTCTTCATCATCGGATTTGCCATTGTCGCGTTCGGCGTGACCCTGCTGGGCTATTGAGGCAACAAAGCTTCGTCAGGGAAACAGATCGCCGGTCTTCGGATTCACCTTGCGCTTGGCGGCCCGCGACGTTTTCATGGGCTTTCCGGACTTTCGCCCACCGCGACTCGTCGCGGCCCTATAAGTGATCGCGCCGGCCGCCGCGACAATCGCGACAATTCCAAGAACCACCAGCAGGGTCACGGCTGCGGCACTCATGGCGTTCGGCTCCCGCCATTGCCGTTCGCCCGATCTTCCGCCATGGTCGACATCAGGACACCGGCATCCTGCCGAAGCGCAGGCGGAAGCGCCGGTTCTCGCGGCCCTTCTTCTCGATCTTGCCGATATGGATCTCGCCCACCTCGCCTGTGCGGGCGACATGGGTGCCGCCGCAGGGCTGGCTGTCGACCGACGCGTTCTCGCCGATGCAGACCAGCCGGATGCGCCCGGTGCCGGTCGGCGGGCGCACATTCTTCGACTTGACCAGCCCGGGATTGGCCGCCAGTTCCGCGTCGGTGATCCAGCGCGTGAAGACCGGATGATCGGCATCGACCAGGTCCATCAGCGCTTCCGTCAGATCCTCCTTGGTGACGCGGGCGTCCGGCATGTCGAAATCGACGCGGCTGTCGTCCTCGGCCACCGATGCGCCTGTTATCGGATAGGGACAGACCACGGTGAGCAGGTGGCAGGCGGTGTGCATGCGCATGAGACGCAGCCGCCGCTCCCAGTCGATCGCGAGTTTTACGCGCGAGCCGACCGCCGGCAGGGCCGCCCCTTCGGCCGCGATGTGGATGATCTGGTCCTTGGTCTCGCCGGTCACGGTGGCCGCGATCTGCACGATGGTGCCGTCGTCGAGCGTGATCGCGCCCGTGTCGCCGGGCTGTCCGCCAGACGTTGCATAGAAGATCGTGCGGTCGAGGACGATGCCGCCGCGCTCGTTGATCGCAACGACTTCCGCATGCGCTTCCCTGAGATAGGCGTCGTCGCGGAAAAGCGGCTCCGTCGGCGCCGCCATCATGCCACGGCCTCGAACGGCACGTCGATCGTCGGCGTCCGGTCCATCCAGTCCGGCACCGGCAGGTTCTTTTCGCGCAGGAAGGCCGGGTTGAACAGCTTCGACTGATAGCGCGTGCCGTAGTCGCACAGGATGGTCACGATCGTGTGGCCGGGCCCGAGGTCGTTTGCCAGCCGGATCGCGCCCGCAATGTTGATGCCCGACGATCCGCCGAGGCAGAGGCCTTCCTCCTGCACGAGGTCGAAGACGATCGGCAGCGCCTCGTCGTCCGGGATCTGATAGGAGAAGTCGGGCGTAAACCCTTCCAGATTGGCCGTGATGCGGCCCTGGCCGATGCCCTCGGTAATCGACGACCCCTCCGACTTCAGCACGCCCTCGGTGTAGAAACTGTAGAGTGCCGCGCCGAGCGGATCGGCCAGCGCGATCTTCACGCCGGCGCGATGCGCCCTCAACCCGTCCGCCACGCCGGCGAGCGTCCCCCCGGTGCCGACGGCGCAGACGAAACCGTCCACCCTGCCATCGGTCTGGCGCCAGATCTCCTGCGCCGTCGTCTCGACATGGCCGTCGCGATTGGCGAGGTTGTCGAACTGGTTGGCCCAGATCGCGCCGTTGGGCTCGCTGCGCGCCAGCTGTTCGGCAAGGCGGCCCGATACCTTCACGTAATTGTTGGGGTTCTTGTAAGGCACGGCCGGAACCTCGATCAGTTCGGCCCCGAGCAGCCGCAGCGCGTCCTTCTTCTCCTGGCTCTGCGTATCGGGAATGACGATGACGGTGCGATAGCCCAGCGCTTTCGCCACGACGGTCAGGCCGATGCCGGTATTGCCGGCCGTTCCCTCGACGATGACGCCGCCCGGTTGCAACAAGCCCCGGCGTTCGGCGTCGCGGATGATGAACAGCCCCGCCCGGTCCTTGACCGACTGGCCCGGATTCATGAACTCGGCCTTGCCGAGAATGGTGCATCCGGTCATTTCGGAGGCGCGGTTCAAACGGACGAGCGGCGTATTGCCGATCACCTCGACGATCGAAGAATGCATGAGGTCCTTCCTGCTGGCATTGTCCGGCATTCGCTGTAAACACCGAGCGTGGCGACCCTACTGCATGGTCGAAGCAAAGGAAATTGATTCGATGTGGGCCACTGCATCGGCGCCAGGACCGGGATCGGTCCGCGGCAGTCGCGCGGCAGCAGATTCAATGGCGTGGAGCGTCCATTGTGCATTCGGTTCGACGCGCGGCGCTCTATATACATGGCATCTGAAAATGCGCGGCATCTGATCCGCGGCGCAGGTTTCGACGTAGAATGTCTGCAATACCCCAGACGGAACGCATGAATGTTGCCTGACCCCATGACACCAGACACAACCGAAACCATCGACGCGTTGATCGCGCGCTATGTGGCGGGGTCGCTCCCCACGCCCGCGCGCGTACTCGTGGAAAGCCATCTGCAGCTGAAGCCCGACAATCGCGGCCTTGCCGCCGGCCTCGAGGCCATGGCCGGAGCCGCGTTCGACGCGGGCGCGCCGGTTGCTCTCGGCGCGGCCGACCAGCGCATCGACGCCATCCTGGCCGGATCGGCCGCGCCCGACCCAGTCGCAGGCACGGTGACGGCGCCGGGCATCTTTCCGCCGGCACTGCGTGACTTCGTCGGCCTGGATGTCGAGGACGTGCCGTGGCGTACGAAAATGCCCGGCTTCAAGGAATACGACATCGGCGAGATCGACGGCTGCCACGTCTCGCTGTTCTGGATCCGGCCGGGCCGCAAGATTCCGGCGCACACCCATGAGGGAACCGAGCTTTCGCTGGTCCTGGACGGCGCCTTCACCGACCGCAGCGGACGCTACGGGCGCGGCGACATCTCGCTGGCCGACGACACTGTCGACCATCGGCCGACGGCCGAGAAGGATCGCCCGTGCATCGGCCTTGCGGTGACCGATGGACCGCTGCGCCTGACCGGGCCGCTGCATCAGCGTCTCAGCGACATTCTCGGCGTCTGAGGCGTCCGACCGGGCGCGAATGGTCGCAGCACGCGCTGCTGCGCCGCCCCGGCACTTTCCATCGAGCGATTGAGTGGCTAGGAAGTCCTGGCTGGGGAGCAGACTGACCATGGCGTTGTACAGAGCCAGACCGGCGGACGGCGTGGCGTGGATCACCGGTGCCAGCACGGGCATCGGGCGCGCGCTGGCGCGCGATCTGGCAGCCGAGGGCTACACAGTCGCTGTTTCCGCGCGCGACGAGGAACGCCTTCACACGCTGGTGGAGGAAACCGCCGGATACCCCGGAAAGATCATGCCATTTGCCTGCGACGTGACCGATGAGCTCGGCATGGCGAGGACCGTCGCTGCGATCGAGAAGGCCGCCGGTCCCATCGTGCTCGCCGTCTTCAATGCCGGCAACTATTTCCCGACACGCGGCGAGCGGCTCGATGTGCTCAACATCGTCAAGACTTTCGAGATCAACATGCTGGGCGTCATGTTCGGGCTCGTCCCAGTCGTCGACCTGATGCGCGAGCGCGGCCGGGGCCAGGTCGTGGTGGTCGGCTCTGCCTCCTCTTATTTCGGCTGGCCGTCAGCCGCTGCCTATGGCTCGTCCAAGGCTGCGCTCAACAACATGGCCGAAGCGCTGAAGCATGATTTCGACAAGATGAACATCCGCATCCAGGTGGTGAACCCCGGCTTCGTCGACACGCCGCTGACCGAAAAGAACCAGTTTTCCATGCCGGCGCTGATGCCGGTCGATCGCGCCGCGAGGCGCATGGCCGACGGCATCCGCGGCGGCGGCTTCGAGATCCACTTCCCGCGCCGCTTCACCTGGTTCCTGAAGTTCCTGCGCATCCTGCCGATGCCGCTGCGCTACTGGTTCATCCACAAGGTCACCGGATGGGAGAAGCGCCCGATGGCGAACGGACGCAGCCGCAGGAAGGACTGAGGATCAGGCGGCGGCGCGGCGCGTCTCGATGCGCGTGCGCAGTCCTGCCTGCATGTCCTGGTCGAGCGGGAAATTCCACATCATGGCAATGGCCGCGAGCTTGAGTGCGATCGGCACCCACACATAGATCGCCACCAGCGCCGACAGCGCGCCGGCGCTGTTTTCGGCCGCAGGTGCCGGGTCGAAGCCGAACCACGCCAGCAGCGGAAAGACGATGCCGACGCCGAGCGCCAGCGACAGCTTTGTCGCCAGGCTCCAGGCTGCGAAATAGAGCCCGGAACGCTGCTCGCCCGAAGCCTCGGTGTCGACGTCGATGACATCGGCCTGGATCGCCGACGGCAGCGCGAGGTCGAAGCCGAGGCAGACGCCCGTCGCCACGCACACTCCAGCAAAATAGGCCACGTCGCCCGCCCCCAGCAGCGGCACCAGCGCAAACACCGCGCAATTGGCGATCATCGCTAGACACCAGGCGCGATGCTTGCCTATCCGTGCCGACACCCAGACCCCGAAAGGAACGCCTGCCAGGCCCGCGAGGAAATAGAGAAAGAGCATCGGCCCGCGCATGTCCGGCGAGGCGAGCACCTGCGACACGAAGTAGAGAAACAGCGTGGCCGGAATGCCGTTCGCCAACCCGTTGATGAAGTAGGCTGCGATGAGGCGCAGGAACGGCCGGTTGGCGCTCATGTGGCGCAGGCCGGTGCCGAGCGACAGTTTTGACACGGAATACTCGGTCGGCTCGGGCACGCGCCATGCCGCCAGCCCGCCGAAAGCGACAAGGCCCAGCGCAACCACCACGCCCAACACCGCCAGCCCGTGAAACCCCTCGGCAGTGTCCATGCCGATGGCAAAGGGCAGCGCGATCGCGATCAGCGTGCCCACAAGCGTGAACCCCTCGCGGAAGCCGGCGATGCGTGCCCGTTCGGCATAGCCGCCCGCAAGTTCCGCGCCCCATGCCTGGTAGGACAGCAGGCAGGCCGTGAAGCCGATCGACAGCACCGTCCCCCACGCGACGAGATAGAGCGGCGTGGCGTCGACCGGCGGCCAGAACAGCATGAAGGCCGCAAGCGCCGACACAGGCAGCGAGCCCGCAAAGAACACCCGCCTGCGGCCCAATCTGGGGCGAAACCGGTCGGCAAGCCAGCCGATCACCGGATCGCTGACGGCGTCGAGGATGCGCACGACGAGCAGCGCGGCGCCGACCGCGGCCAGCGAAAGCCCGAGCGTCTCGGCATAGAAGGTCGGCACGATGATGTAGAGCGGCAGCGTAAGCGCCGCGAGCGGGACGGCCGGCAGCGCGTAGAGGATGAGGGTCGACAGCTTCATTGTTGGCGGGTCCGGCTTCGGGAGCGACAACACCTATACGAAGCCTCCGACAATTGGTTCTCGGGTCAGCGCTCTTACTAGAAATGAGCGCGGCCCATCTCGCGATCTTCAAGCGTCACCAATCTAACGCCCCACCCGGAATCCACTCCACCTCACCGACATCGGGCCTGAAACGAGCGATCACCGCTTCTGGCGCGTTCTCGGCCGTAAGGATCACTTCTTTCGCCGTCGCCCGCCCAAGCGCTGCCAAGAACGCGGAGATCTGGCCTGCGGCTGCCGGCCCATCCACCTCTCTTGGATCGAGGTCGAACTCGATCTCGTCCTTGGCAAAAAAATGGCAGTTCAAGGTAACAGGCCCGAGCTGATATGAGGCAAACACGGCCTCTCGCTGCGCGAAGACCTCCTCGATCTGAGTTGGCGGCGGCGCAGGCACACCGTAGACCCTGAAGTTAAGTCGTGTCGGATCTGTCCCCAGCAGGTCCCAGACTTTGGCCCAGTCGGCCATGGTGGCATTGAGGATGTAGATGTCGCGCCACGAACCATCCCATGCGAAATCCGCGGCGATCTGATCCCAGTTCATTACAGCAACTTCGCCCAACACCATCTGGCCGAACCTTAGCTGAGTATTCATCAGACACGCCAGCCACCGCCGACGGGATGGTGTCGGGCAACAAAAAGCCGCCGGCACCTGGGCACCGGCGGCCTGATCAAATCAGTGGCCAGGATCGAGCGTTATGCAGCCCGCGACGGCGCCCTGCGGCCGCCAAACGACTTGCCGCGCGCGGCAAAGGGCTTGCGCTCACCGTCCGGCTTGCCCGACGTGTAGCGCTTCTTGTCGCCGAAGGCCGAACGCGGCTTGTCGCCGGCCGGCCGGTCACTGCCGCGCGACGCGCGCGGATCCTGGTAACGCGGCTCCTGGCTGCGCGCCTCCTGGACCGGATCGGCCGAAGCCAGATGGTCGGCCAGCACCGGCAGCTTCATGCGGATGATCTTTTCCACCGAGCGCAGCTTCGAATTCTCGTTGGGATCGCACAGCGTAATCGCGATGCCGTCGGCGCCGTTGCGGCCCGTGCGGCCGACGCGGTGGACGTAGCTTTCCGCCTCGTCCGGCAGGTCGAAGTTGATGACATGGCTGATGCCGGGCACGTCGATGCCGCGCGCCGCGATGTCGGTGGCGACGAGGATTTTTACCGAGCCGTCACGGAAATCGTTGAGCGCCTTCTGGCGGGCGTTCTGCGACTTGTTGCCATGGATGACGCCGGCCTTGAAGCCGTCGCGCTCCAGGTCGCGCACGACGCGGTCGGCGCCATGCTTTGTGCGCGAGAAGATCAGCACCGACTTCATCTCGTCGCCGCGCAGCATGGTGGCCAGCACGGAACGCTTCTGCTTCAGGCGGGCGTGCACGACGCTCTGGTGGATTTCGGCGGCCGTCGTTCCCTGCGGCGAAACCTCGACGCGGACCGGGTCCTTCATGATGCTCTGCGCCAGTGTGGCGATTTCCGCCGGCATGGTGGCCGAAAACAGCGCCGTCTGGCGGTCGCGATGCGTCGCCTTGGCGATGCGCCGGACGTCGTTGATGAAGCCCATGTCGAGCATGCGATCCGCCTCGTCGAGGACGAGGAAGCGCGTGTCGGAGAGGTTGATGTCGCCTTCGCGCACCAGATCCGTCAGGCGGCCGGGCGTTGCGACGAGAATGTCGATGCCGGGCTGCATGCGCTTGACCTGGCTGTGGCGCGAGACGCCGCCCAGCACGATGGCGGTGGAGATGTGCAGGCCCTTGGCCAGCACGCGGATGGTCTCCTCGATCTGCACCGCGAGTTCGCGGGTCGGCGCAAGTATCAGCGCGCGGCAGCTCTTTGGCAGCCGCTTGGTGCCGAGTGCCGCGATCTTGGTGAGGATCGGCAGCGAGAAGGCGGCGGTCTTGCCGGAGCCGGTCTGCGCGACGGCGAGGATGTCGCGGCCTGCGAGCTGCGCCGGAATGGCCTGCTCCTGGATGGGTTTCGGCATGTCGAAGCCAGCCGCATGCGTCGCCTTGAGGAGCGCGCCGGTGATGCCGAGCTTTTCGAACCCGATGAGGTCCGTGGTGTTTTCAATGGTCAAGATAATCTCTTTCACGCGGGCTCTGCCCGCAAACGATACGCGCTGGCAGGGCGCAACCTGCCGGCGACATGAATTTCGTGAACGACAAGGCGGCAGGCCAAGAAAGGCCCGCGCGGCTGCGCTGTCGTGCCCACGGGATTGTCCCGAGGGGCTTTCTCTCGACGACCGGTCAACCGGTGGAGGAAAGAACAGACGCAGCAAGTCCTATTTCAAAAGGAAGACCGAAAGTGCCGGCCCAAGCGCCTATGCGGCTCATATGGCGGAATTCCCTGCCAATTGCAAGGGTGGTTATGCTGCAGTGCGAAAGGAGATCGTGCCCGCAGATTATTGCAGACCGATGAACTGCTACGTCGGTTCGTCTGGCAGCCTTATAGGTCTGCTGCAGCTGTATGCCTGGCAGAATGTCACCCGATCCGTCGCCTGCTTGCGCAATCGCCATGGCGATATGTCAGGGCGTCACGCGCATCACGCGCCCCATTGGAGCGCTTTCGTCCGTCAGCATGTAGAGGTAGCCGTCAGGCCCCTGCCGCAGATCGCGGATCCCGAACCGTCCTTGGTAAAGGCGCTCCTCCTTCACCACCTTGCCACCCTCGAACACGATGCGCATGAGATGCTTCTGCGCCAGCGAACCGACGAAGAGGTTACCCTTCCATTCCGGATACCTGTCGCCAGAATAGAAGGCCATGCCTGACGGCCCGATCGACGGGTCCCAACGGTGAACCGGCGGTTCGATCCCGCTCTCTTCCGTCAGAGCTGTGCCGATCGCCTCGTGCGAATGTTCGCGCCCGTCTGAACCAGCGGGCCAGCCATAATTCCTGCCCGCCTCCGGATGGTTCAACGCGTCGCCGCCCTTGGCCCCGTGTTCCACCGTCCAGAGCAGGCCAGTCTCCGGGTGGATCGCCGCGCCGTGCACGCTGCCGTGACCGATGGACCATATCTCGGGCAGCCATCCCTCTCGCCTGGGGTTGTCTGGCGGACTGCCGCCATCCTCGGTGATACGGATGATTTTGCCGACATGACTGTCCGGTTCCCGGGCCAATGCGCGAGGACTGTTCTGGTCGCACGTGGTGAGGAAGAGGGCGTCCCCGCGGTCGAAGGCAAGGCGCAAGCCACATTGCTGGCCGCCTGTGTTCGCCGGCTGCTGGCGGAAGATGACCTTCACGTCCGTGATGCTTCGAAGATCCTCCGACAGCCTGCCGCGCATCACGCTGGCCGCGTTCATCCCGCCCTCACGCGGCTCGGTGAAGGACAGGAAGACCAGCCGGGTGTTCGCGAAACCGGGGTGGAGCGCGATGTCGAGAAGCCCTCCCTGGTCGGCGGCATCGACGTCCGGCAGTCCCGCAATCGGCTCCGAGAGTTTTCTGTCGCCACCGATGGTGCGGAGGGCTCCTGCCTTCTCGGTGATAAGGAGGGTCCCTTCCGGCAGAAAGGCGAAGGACATCGGCCGGTCGAGGCCGTCGCCCACGGCCTCGACCATGGGCCCGGGGTAGGAATCCGCCTGCAGGTAACGGGGCAGCGATACGGCGAACAGGCTTGCCAGAACGGCACGGCGATGGATCATGAGACACCCGCTTCATGAGGACGCTATTGCCGATACGCGGCGGGCGCGCTCATGGATGTTGTGCTGTGAGACGTGCGAGCCCACTCTCAATATTGTGATTTCGTCGAAATGCACACGAGCCGGAACACCTCACCCTCCCGCAGCGACAAGCGGGCCTGTTGTGTGCGCCCTAACGCGCGATTTCAACCGTCCCTCAGATGATGAACCCAGCCAGCGTCTCGTTGTCCGTAATATCCTGGTATTGGATGCCGGCCACCCCGAATTTCGCCTTCAAGAGGTCGAAGTTGCGCGCATCCTTGGTCTCGATGCCGATCAGCACCGAGCCGAAATTGCGGGCCGATTTCTTGAGATATTCGAAGCGGGCAATGTCGTCGTCGGGCCCCAACAATTCGAGGAAATCGCGCAACGCGCCCGGCCGCTGGGGGAAGCGGATGACAAAGTACTTCTTCAGCCCCGAAAAACGCAGCGCCCTCTCCTTCACGTCGGGCAGGCGCTCGAAGTCGAAATTGCCGCCCGACACCACGCAGACGATGGTCTTGCCCTTCATCTCGCGCTTGGAAAAATCCTTCAGCGCATCGATGGCGAGCGCGCCGGCGGGCTCCAGCACCACGCCCTCGACGTTGAGCATTTCTATCATCGTGGCGCAGAGGCGGTTTTCCGGAATCAGTTTTACCGTGTCGGCGGAAAAATGCCTGAGGTGGCGCAGCGGCTCGCGGCCGATTTCGGCCACCGCCGCGCCATCGACGAAATTGTCGACCTTGGCGAGCCGGACCCGCCTGCCCTGGTGAAGCGTCTCGTGGAGGCTCGGCGCGCCGGCCGGTTCGCAGAACACGAAGCGCGGCGCGCGCCCCTCGTCGGTCAGATAGCGCGTGACGCCGGCCGCCAGCCCGCCACCGCCCACCGGCAGCACGACGATGTCGGGGGTGCCTCCGTCCGGCATCTGCGCAAGAATCTCGCGCGCCACCGTCGCCTGTCCCTCGACGATGTCCTTGTGGTCGAAGGGTGGCACCATCTGGCCGCCGGTCGTTTCCGCAAAGTCGATCGCCGCGCGATAACAATCGTCGAAAAAATCGCCGACGAGCCGGATTTCCACGAACTCGCCGCCGAACAGTTTTGTCTTGTCGATCTTCTGCTGCGGCGTGGTGACCGGCATGAAGACGACGCCCTTCTTGCCGAAATGGCGGCAGACGAAGGCGAAGCCCTGCGCGTGGTTGCCGGCCGAGGCGCAGACGAACAGGGTCGCCGTCGATCCGGCGGCGAGCGCCTTGCGGAAGAAGTTGAAGGCGCCACGAATCTTGTAGGAACGCACCGGCGACAGGTCCTCGCGCTTCAAGAGGATCCTGGCTCCCGTCTTCTTCGACAGATAGTCATTTTCCTGCAGCGGCGTTTCGGCAAACAGCGCGCGCAACGCGTCGGCCGCAACGGTGACCCTGTCCGTAAATCCCGTCATGAACCTCTCCAACGTCGCCACCAGTCTCACACCGGCCTATTGCACATTGCGCCCGGCCGGCCAATCGCGCGGCCGATTGCCTCGACGTCGCGCTTGGCCCTGTGGACCAAGGCCGCCGCAGGCGCTAAGCATGGCGAGAGCGCCGGAGGGGCGCTGCCCTGGAGCCGTCCACTCAGATGCGAAGCATCGTCCGCCATGTCGCGATCCTTTGCTGCCTGCTCTCGGCGGCCGGATGCGTTGGCTCGCGCGAGCACTATCTGCTCAACCCGGAAACCGTCGCCATCGCGGCAGACGAGATCGCCGCCACGCACGAAATCTACGTGGCCACGACGCGAAGCCGCTCGAGCGACCCGCGAAAAGTCTTCACCGGCGAGCGGTCGCTTGCTTCCAGCTTCGCCAAGGTCGAGGTGACGGTGCCGAAGATCCACGCTATCGGCAACATCGAGCGCGCCAAGGGCTCGGCGCCCAGCGATCCGGCAAAGCACTTCACGGCGACGAAGATCACCGAATATGAGGGTGCCGCCCAGTTCGGCAAAGACATCTCCCTCGACATCGCCCGCAGCGGTGATCGCGTTCTGGTCTTCGTCCACGGCTACAACACCGGCTTCGACGACGGCATCTACCGCATCACGCAGATCGACCACGACACGAAATACCCCGGCACGCCGGTCCTCTTCTCCTGGGCTTCCGGCGCGCGCACCCGCGACTATGTCTACGATCGCGACAGCGCGAACGTGGCGCGCGACGAGCTGGAAGCGCTGCTCAGGCAACTGGCGAAGTCGAAGGCGGAGAGCATCGACATCATCGCCCACTCCATGGGCACGTGGCTGACCATGGAGACCCTGCGCCAGCTTGCCATATCAGGCGACCGCGATCTTGGCGGCAAGCTCGGCTATGTCGTGCTCGCTTCGCCCGACATCGATGTCGACGTCTTCAAGAAGCAGATGCAGCGCTATGGCCGGCCCGATCGGCCCTTCGCCATCCTGCTTTCGCAGGACGATCGCGCGCTGAAGATCTCCAGCGTCATTTCCGGCGACCGGCCGCGCCTCGGCCAGTACACCGATGCTGCCGAACTCGCCAAGCTCGGCGTCGCGGTGGTCGATATCAGCAAGACGGCGAGCGGCGACCGCCTGAACCACGCGAAATTCGCCGACAACCCGGTCCTCGTGCAGTTGCTGGGCAACCGGCTGCAAACGCCGGCCTCGCTCGCCTCGGCAGATCCAAGCAGCAGCCAGCTCAACGCGGTCGGCGAAAGCCTCGGCAAGACCGTCGGCTCGGTGGCGGAGATCATCATCACCACGCCGTTCAAGGTGCTGACGCTGGGAACCGGGGGCTGAGCCCGCCTCCTCTTACACGAACAGATCCACCTTCTCGAACGTCCGCACGTCGATCAGCCCGACATCGGAAATCCGCAGTTCCGGAATGACGACGAGCGCCAAGAGCGAGTGCTGCATGTAGGCGTTGTTCAGGCTGCAGCCCATGTCGCGCATGGCGCTGGTCAGTTTCTCGGCCTTGGCGGCGACGATTTCGGCGCGTTCGTCCGACATCAGCCCGGCTATCGGCATTTCCACCATGGCGATTTCCCTGCCTTCCGAAAACAGCACCACGCCGCCGCCCACCTCGCCAAGCCTGTTGGCGGCAAGTGCCATGTCGGCCTTGCTGGTGCCGACCACGATCATGTGATGGCTGTCATGCGCCACCGTCGAGGCAATCGCGCAGTCCTTGCCATAGCCGAAGCCCGAGACGAAGGCGTTCACCACCCCGCCTGTGCCGCGGTGCCGCTCGACCAGCGCGATGTGGCAGACGTCGTTGCCGCGATCGGCCGCGACAAGCCCGTCCTCGACCGCGAGATCGGCCTCGAGCGCCTTCGTCGGCGCCTGGTTCTCGATGACGCCGATCACCCGCACGCGCACCGTATTGGCGCCCTCGGGTGCGGCGACGTCGAAATCGGTTCGCACCAGCTGCTTGCCAAGCCTGACCGTGTTCTTGGCCGTCTCGGGATAGTCGTAGGGCGGGATCTCGACTACGAGCCTGCCATCCTCTGCGAGCTTCACCCCACGCGCATAGACGGCGTCGATGGCCATTGCGGCGAGATCCGAGACGATCAGAAAATCCGCCAGCCGTCCCGGCGAGATTGAGCCGATCTCGCGGCCGAGCCGGAAATGCTCCGCCGTGTTGATCGTGGCCATCTGGATGGCGGTGATCGGCTTCAGCCCCTGGGCAATCGCGTGGCGCACGACGCGGTCCATGTGGCCCTCGCTGACCAGCGTGCCGGAATGGCTGTCGTCGGTGCACAGGATGAAGTTGCGGCTGTCGATGCCCATCTCGGTCACCGCCTTGACCTGCGCCGCCACGTCGTACCAGGCCGAGCCGAGGCGCAGCATCGCCTTCATGCCCTGGCGCACGCGGGCGATCGCATCCTCGGCGCGCGTTCCCTCGTGGTCGTCCTCGGCGCCCGCCGCGACATAGCCGTGAAAATTCGGCCCCAGGTCGGGCGAGGCATAATGGCCGCCGACGGTCTTGCCGGCCTTCACGGTGGCGGCGATCTCGCCGGCCATGGTGGGATCGTTGGCGATGACGCCGGGAAAATTCATCACCTCGCCGAGCCCGATGATGTTGGGCCAGGTCATGGCTTCCGCCACGTCGGCCACGCCCAGCGTCGCGCCTGGCGTCTCCAGCCCCGGCGCCGAGGGCACGCAGGACGGCATCTGGACATGCACGTTGACCGGCATGGCGGCCGCCTCGTCATGCATCAGCCTGACACCCGGCAGTCCGAGCACGTTGGCGATCTCGTGCGGGTCGATGAACATCGACGTGGTGCCATGCGGGATCACCGCGCGGGCGAATTCGGTCACGGTCACCATGCCGCTTTCGACATGCATGTGGCCGTCGCACAGGCCCGGCACGAGGTAGCGCCCGCCGGCATCCACCACCACCGTATCGGCGCCGATCGCGTGGCTCGCATCAGGCCCGCAATAGGCGAACCGGCCGCCGACGATGGCTATGTCTGTTCCGGCGATGATCTCGCCGGAATGCACGTTCACCCAGCGCCCGTTCTGCACCACGAGGTCGGCCGGTTTGCGGCCCGTCGCCACGTCGACCAGAAGTGGCGCCATGTCGGCCCAGGATGCTGGCTTGGAAAAGGTCGGGGTCTTTGCACCTTGGTTGTCGCGACTGTGCCAAGCCGCGCCCGGTTTGACCAGTTGGTTTGCGCCGCCGCGTCCCGGTTGTGCAGGGTTCAGGTGGGGCTATACTGGCCGCGTACAACCGGGCGTTCCCATGCCGACCTTCCTTGCCCGCCGGCCATGGCTCGCGCCAGCGCTGGCGCTGATCCTCGCGGCAGCGGCGATCGCCTGGTTCGGCGGCGCCTTCGCAACGCGTGCCTATCTCGACCAGGCGGCCGCGCGCGGCCAGACGACGCTGCGCCTGGCTGTCGCGGCGCTGCGCGGCCACATGAGCCGCTACGAGGCGCTTCCGGCGCTGATCGCAGACCATGACGACGTCAAGGAACTGGTGAGCAACCCTGCCGACGCCGCCCTGCGCGACCGGGCCAACCACTATCTCAAGGCCATCAACGCGCTTCTGAAATCGTCTGACGTCTATGTCATGCTGCCCGACGGCAGCACGATCGCCGCCAGCAATTTCGACGGGCCGGCAAGTTTCGTCGGCGAGAACTTTGCCTATCGCCCCTATTTCCAGGACGCCATGGCCGGCCGTCCGGGCCGCTTCTTTGCGCTCGGCACAACATCGCTCAAGCGCGGCTACTATTTTTCCGCGCCCGTGATGCTGGGGGCGGCCGTCGGCGGCGTCGTCGTCTTCAAGGTCGACATCGACGGCATCGAGGCCTCCTGGAAGGGCGGCGACGACGAGATCATCGTCACCGACCCCGAAGGCATCATCTTCATGACCGGCCGGCCGGAATGGCTCTATGCCGGCCTGCTGCCGCTGACGGCCGAGCGGCTTGCCCGCACCTCGGAATCGCGCCGCTACGCCGACGCCACGCTGCGCGAACTGGATGTGCGCCATCACACGCCGGACGGCACCCACACCCTCATGACGGTCAGCGATGCCGGCGCGTCGATGGAATATCTCGAGCACGCCGAACTCATGCCGGAAGCCGGCTGGACGGTGCATGTGCTGATGGACACGGCGTCGACGCGCGCCCAGGCCTATTCGAGCGTCGCCGCCGCCCTTCTCCTGCTCGGCCTGGCCGCGCTGGCGGCGGCCATCGTGCTGCAGCGCCGCGCGCGTCTTGCCGAGCGCATGGAGATGCAGCGTTCGGCGCAGGTCGAGCTCGAACACCGGGTCGACGAGCGCACCGCAGCACTTGCCTCGGTCAATACGCGGCTCGAGACGGAGGTCGCCGAGCGCCGCGCCACCGAGCAGCGCCTGCGCCAGACGCAGGCCGATCTCGTCCAGGCCGGCAAGCTCGCGGCGCTCGGCCAGATGTCGGCTGCGCTCAGCCACGAATTCAACCAGCCGCTGGCGGCGGTAAAGACCTATGCTGACAATGCCGCCGTGCTGATCGACCGCAAGCGCATCGCCGACGCGCGCGACAATGTTCTGCGCATTTCCGCGCTCACCGACCGCATGGCCTCGATCAGCCGGCATTTGCGCAATTTTGCCCGCAAGCCCAACGAGCAGCTCGGTCCGGTGCTGCTGGCCGAAGCGGTGCGCGACACGCTGGAGATCGTCGCATCGCGCCTCGACGCCGCCGACGCCACGGTCGACGTCGACCTTGCCGATCCGCGTCTGGCTGTCAGGGCCGGATCGGTGCGGCTGCAGCAGGTGCTGGTCAACATCATCTCGAACGCCGCCGATGCCGTCGAGGGGACCGCCAACCGCACCATCGAGCTTCGCGCCGCCCGCGCGGGCGACAGCGTGACCGTCTCCGTCCGCGATCATGGCCCCGGCGTTCCCGCCGCGATCACCGCGCGCATTTTTGATCCGTTCTTCACCACCAAGGGCGTCGGCAAGGGCATCGGCCTCGGCCTGTCGATTTCCTACAACATCATCAAGGACGTGTCCAACCACCCCGAGGGTGGCGCGCTCTTTTCGATCACGCTGGCTGCGGCGGATGCCTCCGCACGGGAGGCGGCGGAATGAAGCCGGCAATCGTGCTACTCGTCGACGACGAGGAGGAACTGCGCCGATCGACGGCGCAGGCGCTCGACCTCGCCGGCCTTGCGGTGCGCGATTTCGCCAGTGCCGAGCGCGCGCTCGATTTCGTCACCCAGGGCTTCAATGGCATCGTCGTCACCGACATCCGCATGCCCGGCATGGATGGCATGACGCTGATGAGCCGTGTGCGCGACATCGACGCCGACATCCCTGTCATCCTCACGACGGGGCATGGCGACGTCCAGCTCGCGGTCAAGGCGATGCGCGAAGGCGCCTACGACTTCATCGAGAAGCCGTTCAACACGCAGTCGCTCGCCACCATTGCCATGCGCGCGCTCGACCGGCGCGGCCTGGTGCTGGAAAACCGGCTGCTGCGCGCCGTCG
>LNFM01007279.1_pt1 | contig 41970 bp, 42 predicted proteins | sample 596031 | NCBI WGS metagenome assembly LNFM01 (sample SAMN04254537, study PRJNA301005) | activated carbon metagenome | isolation source: dual media filters at the Ann Arbor, Michigan drinking water treatment plant | place: USA: Ann Arbor
CGATCTTTTCATCCGCGACTCCGGCCTCCATCCCGACAGCGATCGCGGCCAGCGCGTTCTGCACGTTGTGCACGCCCGGCAGGTTGAGCACGATGTCGAGGTCGGGCAGGCGTTTGCCATTCATGCGCTGGACCCGGAAACGCATGCGCCCCGCATCAGCCGTCACCGACTGCGCGCGGATCTGCGACCCCTCGCCGAGACCGTAGGTGACAACCGTCTTCGTCAGCCGCGGCATGACCGAACGCACGTTGGCATCGTCATTGCACAGCACCGCGACACCGTAAAACGGCAGGCGCTCGACGAAGTCGACAAAAGCCTGCTTCAGCCGGTCCAGCGAGTGGTCATAGGTCTCCATGTGGTCGGCATCAATGTTGGTGACCACGGAAATCACCGGCTGCAGGTGCAGGAAGGACGCATCGGATTCATCCGCCTCGGCGACGATGAACTCGCCGGCACCCAGCCGGGCATGCGCGCCGGCACTCTCCAGGCGCCCGCCGATCACGAAGGTCGGATCAAGGCCGCCCTCGGCCAGGACGCTGGCCGCCAGGCTGGTGGTCGTGGTCTTGCCGTGGGTTCCGGCCACCGCGATGCCCTGCTTCAAGCGCATCAATTCGGCCAGCATCAGTGCCCGCGGCACCACCGGCACATGGCGCGCACGCGCCGCGACAACTTCCGGATTGTCCGGCTTCACGGCACTGGAAATGACCACCACGTCGGCTGCCGCGACATGCGCCGCGTCGTGACCGATGCGCACCTGCGCGCCGAGGCCGGCAAGACGCCGCGTGGCACTGCCTTCGCTGAGATCTGAGCCGCTGACCGAGTACCCGAGGTTGAGCAGCACTTCCGCAATGCCGCTCATCCCGGCCCCGCCGATGCCCACGAAATGCACCTGTCGCACCTTGTGCCTCATGCCGGCGCCAGCTCCATGCAGTAGTCCGCGACCCGGATTGCGGCGTCCGGCTTGCCCGCCGCACGTGCAGCCCGCGCCATCTCCAGCAGCTTGCCGCGGGTCAGCCCGCGCAGGACGTCGGCCAGCACCCGCGGCGTCAGGTCCTTCTGCGGCATCAGCAGTGCAGCACCGCGATCCGCGAGATAACGCGCATTGCGCGTCTGGTGATCATCCACCGCATGCGGAAAGGGAACGAGAATGCTGCCGACACCGGCCACAGCCAGTTCGGTGACCGTGGTGGCGCCGGCGCGGCAAACCAGCAGGTCGGCCTCGCCATAACGTGCCGCCATGTCGTCGATAAAGGCCGGCACCTCGGCCTCCACCCCGGCCGAACGGTAAGTTGCGCGCAACTGTTCCGCATGCGCGGCACCCGCCTGGTGCACCACCAGCGGGCGTTCCGCGGCCGCCATCAGGGCCAGGGCCTGCGGCACCGTTTCGTTCAGCGCCCTCGCCCCGAGGCTGCCGCCGATCACCAGCAGCCGCAGGGGACCGCCGCGATTGGCAAACCGCACTTCCGGCGGCGGCAGGTTGACAATGTCGGTACGCACCGGATTGCCCGACCAGATCACGTTGACGCGTCCCTCAAAAGCATCGGGAAATGCCGAAAGCACGCGGTCGGCCACACCCGCAAGCACGCGGTTGGCCAGACCCGGGACCGCGTTCTGTTCGTGGATCAGCAGCGGCCTGCCGAACAGGGCCGCCATCATGCCGCCGGGAAAAGAGGCGTAACCGCCCATGCCCAGCACCACGTCGGGCCGGTGCCGGAATATCGCCTTGGCGCTTTGCCAGAACGCCACCAGCAGGGCAGCCGGCAGCAGCAGCTTGCGCAGCCAGCCCTTGCCACGCACGCCGCCGAAACGGATCCATTCCGCCGTATAGCCCCGGGGAGGCACCAGGCGCTCTTCCATGCCGCCGCGCGCTCCCAGCCAGACCACGCGCCAGCCGCGCCCGCGCAGTTCATCGGCGACGGCAAGCGCCGGGAAAATGTGGCCGCCGGTACCGCCGGCCATGACGAGAATGGTCCGGCTCATACGGTAAACCCGCGCTGCATCTGGCGATTCTCCCAGTCGACCCGCAGCAGCACCGCCAGCGCGCAACAGGTGGCGAGGATCGCGCTGCCACCGAAAGACAGCAGGGGCAGCGTCAGTCCCTTGGTTGGCAGCACCCCCATGTTGACGCCCATGTTGATGATCACCTGCACGCCGATCCACAGGCCGATGCCCTGCGCCACCAGCGCCGCATACGGCCGGTCAAGATCGGCCGCGCGACGGCCGATGGCAAATGCCCGCGCGACGATCCAGGCGAACAGCAGCACCAGCGCCAGCACGCCGGCAAAACCGAGCTCCTCGGCAATCACCGCCAGCAGGAAATCGGTGTGCGCCTCGGGCAGGTAGAACAGCTTCTCGACGCTGGCGCCGAGGCCGACGCCGAACCATTCGCCACGGCCAAAGGCAATCAGCGCATGTGAAAGCTGGTAACCCTTGCCGTAGGGATCCGCCCAGGGATCCATGAAACCGATTACCCGCTGCATGCGGTACGGACTGCTCCAGATCAGCAGCAGGAAACCGAGCACCAGCATCACGATCAGACCGGCGAACAGCTTCCAGTTCATGCCGCCGAGAAAGAGGATGCCCATCGCGATCACCGTGATCACCGCAAACGCGCCGAAATCGGGTTCACGCAGCAGCAAGCCCCCGGTCAGCAGCATCACGCCGGCCATCGGCAGGAAACCCTTGCGCAGGCTGTGCATGAATGCCGCCTTGCGCACGGTGTAGTCGGCGGCGTAAAGCACCGCGCACAGTTTCATCAGTTCCGAGGGCTGCAGGTTGGCAATGCCCAGCGGCAGCCAGCGCCGGCTGCCGTTGACCTCGCGGCCGATGCCCGGTATCAGCACCAGCATCAACAGAACCATGCCCAGCACGAACAGCAGCGGCGCGGCACGCTGCCAGACCCGCAATGGCACCTGGAACACGATCGCGGCCGCCACCAGGCTGACCAGGATGTAGGCGGCATGCCGGGTCAGGTAGTACACCGCGCTGTTGCCGGTGCTGCGGCTTGCCTCGGCGATCGCGATCGATGCCGAATACACCATGACCATGCCGAACCCCAGCAGCAGCAGCGTCACCCAGATCAGTGCGCCGTCATACTCGTCGCCGGCCGCACGCTGGTTGACCGTGGCGTAGTACTGGCTCACGCGCACCTCCGCTGCAGTGCCGACACCGCATCCGCAAACACCTCGGCGCGGTGCACGTAATTGCGATACATGTCATAACTCGCACAGGCCGGCGACAGCAGCACGGCGTCACCCGGCTGCGCAGCCCTGAAGGCGAGTTCCACCGCTTCATCCATGTCGCGAGCCTGTTGCAGCGGCACATCACTGCCAACCGCCGCCGCAATGCGCGGTCCGTCGCGCCCGATCAGCACGATCGCCCGTGCGCGGCCGCGTGCAGCCGCGGCCAGCGGCGCGAAATCCTGACCTTTGCCGTCTCCGCCGGCGATCAGCACCACCGGCTCGCGCAATCCGGTCAAAGCTGCGACGGTTGCGCCGACGTTGGTGCCCTTGGAATCGTCGTAGAATGTTATCTCATTGATTTTATTGATATTTTTTACGCGATGTGGCAGCCCCTCAAATCGTTGCCAGCCTTCGACAATGGCCCCATCGGCAACACCGATGGCGCGACACAGGGCCCCCGCCGCCAGCGCGTTGGCCGCGTTGTGCAATCCGGCGACGCGCAACACACCAACCGGCGCCAGTTCAAACGGGCCGCGCTGCAGTGTTGTACCGTCATTGCCGAGACCCCAGTCCTCGCCGGCAACCGGTGCATCAAGGCCGAAAGTCACCTTGCGCCGGCCGGCGATTGCCATGCCGCGACTCCATCCGTCATCGCGGTTCAGCAGCTGCAGTCCGTCTCCCGCGAAAATCCGCGCCTTTGCTGCGGCGTATTCGCTCATGCCGTCATAACGGTCGAGATGGTCTTCCGACAGGTTGAGCACCGTTGCGGCCTGCGGCCGCAGCGACATCGTGCTTTCGAGCTGGAAACTCGAGAGCTCCAGCACGATTGCCCCCGGCATCTCCGCGCCGTCCTCGATGTCGCTGAGTGCATCCAGCACCGGCAGTCCGATGTTGCCGGCCACCAGCGGCCGCAGACCTGCCGCACGACAGATTTCCCCGGTCATCGCCGTCACCGTGCTCTTGCCGTTGGAGCCGGTGATGGCCAGCACCGGCGGCGCATCGCCGAGTGCGGCGAGTGCCTGCGAAAAAAGTTCGATGTCACCGACCACCGGAATGCCGCGCTTCGCCGCGTCGGCCAGCGGGCCGCGGCGACGATCGATGCCCGGGCTCACGGCGATGATCCCGGCGCGCGCAACCTCGTCCTCGGGCACGGCGCCGAGCAGCAGCGGCAGCCCGGGGCATTCCCGCCGCAAAACCTCCGCTGCGGGCGGCGCAGCGCGCGTGTCCGCGGCGAGGACATTTGCGCCGTGGCGGCTCAACCAGCGCGCCATCGACAGGCCGGTGTCGCCGAGGCCGATGACCAGGACGCGGGCTCCTGCGAGATCGAGCATCAGCAGCACCTCCGCGTCTTCGCGGCGAATCCGCGCAAGTAGCAGCCTGCCGCAGGCATCTCGGCAGTGGCTGGCATCGCGGGTTCCGGGGGTCGGCATGTGCATCTCATCGCAGCTTCAGCGTCGACAGTCCGATCAATACCAGCATCATCGTGATGATCCAGAAGCGAACGACGACCTGGTTTTCTTTCCAGCCTTTCAGCTCGTAATGGTGGTGCAGCGGCGCCATGCGGAAAATGCGTCTGCCGGTGAGCTTGAACGAAGCCACCTGCAGCATCACCGACAGCGTTTCGACGACAAACACGCCGCCCATGATGAAAAGCACGATTTCCTGGCGCACGATCACCGCGATCGTGCCCAGCGCGGCGCCCAGCGCCAGCGCACCGACGTCGCCCATGAACACTTCCGCCGGATAGGCGTTGAACCACAGGAAGGCCAGCCCGGCACCGGCAATGGCGCCGCAGATCACCGTCAGTTCGCCGGCGCCGGGAATGAACGGGAATCCGAGGTACTTGGCAAACACCGCGTTGCCGGCGACATACGCGAAGATGCCCAGTGCGCTGCCGACCATCACCGTCGGCATGATTGCCAGTCCGTCGAGCCCGTCGGTCAGGTTCACCGCGTTGCTGGTGCCGACGATGACGAAATAGGTCATCACGACGAAGCCGATCACCCCCAGCGGATAGGCGACCTGCTTGAAAAACGGCACGATGAATTCGGTCTGCGCCGGCAGGTTGGTCGAATGCGCGATGAACAGGGCGGCACCGAGGCCGATCACCGACTGCCAGAAAAACTTCGCTTTCGCCGACAATCCCTTGGGATTGCGGTGCACCACCTTGCGGTAGTCGTCGATCCAGCCGATCGCGCCGAAACCGATGGTGACGCAGAGCACCACCCAGACGAAGCGGTTGCTGAGATCCGCCCACAGCAGTGTCGTCACGATGATCGACACCAGGATCAGCGCGCCACCCATCGTCGGCGTGCCGGCCTTGATCAGGTGGGTCTGCGGGCCGTCGTCGCGCACGGCCTGGCCGATCTTGTAGGCCGCAAGCTTGCGGATCAGTCCGGGCCCGACGATGAACGAAATCACCAGCGAAGTGAGGCAGGCCAGCACCGCGCGCAGCGTCAGGTAGTTGAACACGTTGAATGCGCGGATATGCTGTTCCAGCCATTGCGCCAGTTCGAGCAGCATCGCCTAGCCCTCCGCCACGGAAAATTCGCAACCGCGCACGACGCGCTCCATCTGCATGAAGCGCGAACCCTTGACCAGCAGCGCGGTTCGCGGACCGAGGTCCTTGCCGACATCCGCCAGCAGATCCTCGATGCACTGGTAATGGCGGGCTCCGCCGCCGAAAGCCCGCACCGAGGCAAGGGACAGATCGCCGAGGGCGTACAGCGCATCAATGCCGGATTGCCTGGCATAAGCACCGACTTCCTCGTGGAATGCCGCGCCCTGTGCGCCGACCTCGCCCATGTCGCCCAGCACCAGCAGCCTGCGGCCCGGCATGCCCGCAAGCACGTCGATTGCGGCGCGCACCGAATCGGGATTGGCGTTGTAGGTGTCATCGATCAGGATTGCGCCCCGCAGACCTGCCTTTACCTGCAGCCGTCCCTTGACAGCAGCGAAGCGCGACAGCGCATCGACGCAAGCGGCCAGCGGCACGCCGGCCGCGGTGGCTGCGGCAATCGCACCCAGCGCATTGCGCGCGTTGTGTTCGCCGGCAAGCGGCAGTTCAAAAATCGCCTGCGCTTCCGGCGTGGTCACTTCAAGTACCGACGAAGAGGGCCCGGGCCGGCACTGCGCGCGCACGCAGGCGGCGGCGCCCAGTCCGAAATCGCGCACCTGCCGCGAAGCCGCGGCCTTTTGCCAGGTACCGGCATGCGCATCATCACCATTGATCACCGCCACACCGTCTTCCGGCAGGGCGCGGATCAGGCTGGCATGTTCATAGGCGACATCCGCCACCGAATGCATGAATTCCTGGTGTTCCCGCTGTGCGTTATTGATCAGCGCAATGGTCGGTGCGGCGATTTCCGCGAGCTGCGCGGTCTCGCCGGGATGGTTCATGCCGATTTCCACCACCGCCGCCCGGTGCGTCTCGCGCAGCGCAAGCAGCGTCAGTGGCAGCCCGATATGGTTGTTGAGGTTGCCCCGTGTTGCGAGAACCGCGGCCTCGCCGAAACCGGCGCGCAGGCAGGCGGCGATCATCTCCTTGACCGTGGTCTTGCCGTTGGAGCCGGCAACCGCGATCAGCGGAATGCTGAATCGCCGCCGCCAGTGGGCGGCCAGCGCGGCAAGGGCCGCCGTGGTGTCGGCCACTGCGGCCACCGGCAGCGGCGCCGGTGCGGCACGGGCACGCTCAACCAGAGCCGCAGCCGCGCCGGCAGCCGTGATCGCCGGCAGAAAATCGTGGCCGTCGAAACGTTCACCGCGAAGCGCCACGAACAGATCACCCTTGCTGATGCTGCGGCTGTCGGTCGAGACGCCGGAAAAACGCACATCCGCCCCGTGCAGTTCGCCGCCCAGGATCGCCGCGGCAGTGGCCAGTGTCATCACCGCGCCCTCCCCGCCAGGATCGAGCGCACCACGGCCGCATCGCTGAAACGGCGGCGTACGCCACGGATCTCCTGATGGTTCTCGTGGCCTTTCCCGGCCACCAGCACAACATCGCCGCGCCGAGCCTCCGCAAGCGCCGTGCGTATCGCCTCGCGCCGGTCGACGATCTTGCGGTACGCCCCGCGCATACCCTCGGCAACTTCATCGATGATTGCCGCCGGATCCTCGTCGCGCGGATTGTCGCTGGTGACGATCACCCGGTCGGCATGGCGTGATGCCACCGCACCCATCAACGGCCGTTTGCCGCGATCACGGCTGCCGCCGCAACCGAACACGCAGAACAGCCGGGACTGCGCACCCGCAATGCCGCGCAGCGTACGCAGCACTTTTTCAAGCGCGTCCGGGGTATGCGCATAATCCACCACCACCAGCGGCGCCTGGCCGCCGCCGTATCGTTCGGTACGTCCCGGCACGGGGCCGACCTTTTCCAGCGCGGCCACTGAACGCTCAAGATCCATGCCGCTCGCCAGCAGGACCGTCAGCGAGCCGAGCAGATTGGCCGCATTGAAGCCCCCGATCAGCGGACTGCGCAGCTTCGCCCTGCCCCAGGGCGAGGCGATCTCGAAGGCCATGCCGTCGAGACCGAGCCTGAGATTGCGTCCTTCAACACAGTCTTTGCGGGAACGCGCGGCGTTGCGGCCGAAACCGTAACCGATCAGTTCCGCGCGACGGTGTCTCCAGCGCAGCGCGAGTTCGCGCCCGAAAGCATCATCAAGATTGACCACTGCACGGCCCAGCGTCGGCCAGCGGAACAGCTTCGCCTTCGCGGCCTTGTAGCTGCGCATCGTGCCGTGATAATCAAGATGGTCGCGCGACAGGTTGGTCAGCATTGCCACGTCAAACTCGACGCCGGAAAGCCGGTCCTGGTCCAGCCCGTGGGAAGACACCTCCATGCACACCGCACGCGCGCCGGCGCGGGCAAAGCCGCGCATGCGCCCCTGCAGCGTCACCGCATCCGGCGTGGTGTTCGTCTGGATATCCAGCCGGCCCGGGAAACCGCTGCCGAGAGTGCCGATCACCGCACATTTTCGCCGCATCCGGGTCAGCGATTGCGCGACCCACTGGCTGCACGAGGTCTTGCCGTTGGTGCCGGTGATGCCGATGGTCCACAGCGCCGTGCCGGGCCTGCCATAAATCTCGGCGGCAATGACCCCGGCCTCCCGTCGCAGGCCGGGAATGCCGAGATTCGGCACCCGCCATTTCCGGTTCCAGGCATAACCCGCGGAGTCCCACAGCACCGAGCTGGCGCCGTTGGCAAGCGCCTGCGCGATGAAATCGCGGCCGTCGCGCGACTCACCCGGGTAGGCCACAAAGGTATCGCCGGCCCTGACCGCGCGGCTGTCCACGGTCAGCCGGCGCACGCCCAGCTTGCGCACTGCCTGGAGGTCGACGGCCATCAGACCTCCTCCCGCACCAGCGGTGCATCTTCGGGCGCCAGCATCGTCGTCCTGCCCGGCGCATCTGGCGGCACCGCGAGGAAACGCAGAGTGCCGGCAGTCACCTGGCTGAACACCGGCGCCGCCACCGCACCACCGTAGTGCTGGCCTGCAGAGGGCTCATCGATCATCACCGCGACAATCACCCGCGGCCGTGATGCCGGGGCCATGCCGACGAACGATGACACATAACGATTGGCGGCATATCCCTTGCCCTCGAGCTTGTGCGCCGTGCCGGTTTTGCCGGCGACGGTATAACCCGAAATCTGGGCGCCGGGGGCGGTGCCGCCGGGTTGCGCCGCCATTTCAAGCATCTGGCGCACCGCCAGCGCAGTCTGCGCTGAAACGACCCGTGTCCCCTGTGCCGGGCTGTCGCGCTTGAGCAGAGTCACCGGATACAGAACGCCGTCGGACGCGAATATGGTGTAGGAGCGTGCAAGTTGCAGCAGCGACACCGAGATGCCGTAGCCGTAAGACATCGTTGCCTGCTCGATCGGCCTCCAGGTGTTGTGCGCGCGCAGCCGCCCCGAAACCTCGCCGGGGAAGCCGGAGCGCGGCGGTGCACCGAATCCGGCGCGGCTGAACAGGCTCCACAGTATTTCGGAGGGCATTGCCAACCCCATCTTGGCGGTGCCGACATTGGACGATTTCTGGATCACCTGGGCCACCGTCAGCGCGCCCTGCGGATGCGCATCACGGATGGTGCGACTGCCGATGGTCAACTGCCCCGGGGCGGTCTGGATCACGGTGCCGGCCTGGAACAGACCCGCCTCGAGGGCTGCTGCCGCGGTGAAGGGCTTCAGCGTCGACCCGGGCTCGAAAAGATCGGTCACGGCGCGGTTGCGGGTACGCTGGGCGTCGAGTTTGCCGCGGTTGTTCGGGTTGTACGCCGGCAGGTTCGCCATTGCCAGGATTTCCCCGGTGGCCACGTCAAGCACGACGATACCGCCGGCTTTTGCGCGATGGGCCGCCACCGCCGACTTCAGCTCGCGGAAAGCGAGATACTGGATGCGGGCATCGATCGACAGGCGCAGCTGCTGTCCGTTCTGCGGCACGCGGATGCTTTCCACATCCTCGACGATGCGGCCGAGACGGTCCTTGATTACCCGCCGGCTGCCGGCCTTGCCGGCCAGCGACTCCTCGAATGCGAGTTCCAGCGCCTCCTGCCCCTTGTCGTCCACACCCGTGAAACCGATGATGTGCGACATCACTTCGCCGGCAGGGTAATAACGGCGATGTTCGCGCTGCAGGAACACGCCGGGGATGCCAAGCTGAACCACGCGTTCGGCCTGGTCCGGCGGCAACTGGCGCTTGAGGTAGACAAACTCGCGCCGCGTATCGGCGAGGCGCGCGCGCAGCTCTTCATTGCTGATGCCCAGCAGCCGGGCAAGCCTGCGCAATGCGGCAGGATCCGCCTCGACGTCAGCCGGACTGGCCGCCACCGATTCGACCGGCGTCGAAATCGCCAGCGGCTCGTTGTTGCGGTCAACGATCATGCCGCGGCTGGCACCGATCTCGACCACCCGCGAATAACGCGATTCCCCCTTGCGCTGCAGGAAATCGTTGTTCAGTGCCTGCAGCCACAGCGCCCGGCCGGCCAGCCCGACGAACCAGGCGCCGAGCACGAGCAGCAGCAGGTTCGCGCGCCAGCGCGGCAGGCTGGGCGACTGTTCGCGCGCGGACTGCGGCTTCACTGCGCGTTCTCCGTGCGTGCCGCCGGCACCACTTCAATCCGCCCCTGGTGCGGCAGACGCATGCCGAGTTCACGGGTGGCGATGCGCTCGATGCGGCTGTGCGTCGCCCAGGTACCCTGTTCAAGCTGCAACTGCCCCCATTCGTCATCAAGCTGCTTCGCCGCCGCCTGCTCCTTCTGCAGCTCGACGTAAAGCTTGCGCGCCTTGTGCTGGGCGGTGACCAGCGCAAACGCGCAGACGATCAGCGCGGCGAGCAGGATGAATGCAAGGCGTGCGGTCAAGCCGCCTCCGCTCCGGTGCGTTCCGCAACCCGCATCACTGCGCTGCGCGCGCGCGGATTCACGGCCACTTCCTGTGCCGCAGGACGCCGGGCGCGGCCGACAAGCCGCATCCTGGGTTGCGGCAGATCGCGGGCGCGCACCGGCAGCCGGGCGGGCAGGCTGTCAGCCCGGGACTCGGCGCGCATAAAACGCTTGACGATCCTGTCCTCCAGGGAATGAAAGCTGATCACCACCAGGCGTCCGCCCGGATGCAGCAGGGCCACGCACTGGGGCAGCACTACCGATAGCTCCTCGAGCTCCTGATTGACGTGAATCCGTAGAGCCTGAAACGTGCGCGTCGCCGGATCCTGGCGTGGCTCGCGCGCGGGAACGGCTTCTGCCACGAGCGTGGCAAGTTTTCGTGTGGTGTCAACAGGTCCCCGCGCCCTAGCCGCAACAATCGCTGCTGCAATCTGTTTAGCAAACCGTTCTTCGCCATAGTCCCTGATGACCTCCCTGATGTCCGCCTCTTCCGCCGTCGCCAGCCATTGCGCCGCGCTGACGCCCTGCCCCGGATCCATGCGCATGTCCAGCGGCGCATCCCCCCTGAAACTGAATCCGCGCCGCACATCGTCGATCTGCGGCGACGACACGCCGAGGTCCAGCAGCAGGCCATCCACTGCCGTCACGCCCGCACCACGCAGCTTTTCACCCACCCCGCTGAACGCGCCGTGCAGCATCGTGAACCGCGGATCGTTGATCGCCCTTGCGGCCTGCACCGCCTCGGGATCGCGATCCAGCGCCAGCAGGCGCCCCGTGCTGCCGAGCCGCTCGAGGATCAGCCGGCTGTGGCCGCCGCGCCCGAAAGTGCAATCGACGTAAACGCCGCCGGACCGGATGTTCAATGCCTCCATGGCTTCCTGCGCGAGCACCGCGGCATGCGCGCCGTGCGTCACAAGGAGAAATCCTCCAGCTCCGCCGGCAATCCGCCGGCACCGAAGCCGCCCGCGCCGTCAATCAGCTGCGTCCAGCGTTCGTCATTCCAAAGTTCGAATTTTTTTCCCTGCCCGACCAGAACGACGCTCTTTTCAAGCTGCGCGTAACGGCGCAGTTCGGGCGTGATCAGCACACGACCCGCGCCGTCCATGTCGACATCGACAGCAAAGCCGATCAGGCGCCGCTGCAGTTCCCGTACGCGAGGGTCGAGATTCGACAGGCCTTCGAGTTTTTGCTGGATGAGTTCCCAGTCAGGCAGCGGATAGACCAGCAGGCAGCGGTCGGCATCCGCGGTAATCACCAGATGGCCCGCGCAACGCTCGAGCAAGGCATCGCGATGGCGTGCGGGCACCGCAAGCCGGCCTTTGCTGTCGAGATTGAGTTGTGCGACCCCGCGAAACACGGTTCCCCCCCTTTGCCCGTGAAAGCCCGCCTCGCCGGAGATCCGGCAGGCATTTCTCCCACTTTCTACCACTTCATCCCACTATAAATAACTGAGGGATGCGGGTCAAGGGTCGAATTCCGAAATTCCTTTTTAATGACAACGACTTACGGCGACTTGTTGAGGCCTGATTTCAGGGTTTTTTGTCCCAGAAATAAGTCAATCAAAACAAAAGGATATTACGCGTACTGAAAGTAGCGCATTAAGTAATTATGCTTAAAAATCAGGCAATTACAGGAATTCGCTGCGTCGCCGGACAGCGACATCCTGTCCGATGGCAGTTTTCGGACTGAGGAAAGGTGAAGCTGGCCGGTAAGCCGGGTTCTGTCGTGGACAGCCATTCCTCTGGGCCGGACATCGCTGGCCGGCTCAAGCCACCTACCCGCAAGCTCGGCGGGACGCGTCATCGCTTGCCTATGCGGTGTTGCTCCGGGTGGAGGTTACCGTGCCATTCGCGTTACCGCGAACGCGGTGCGCTCTTACCGCACCTTTTCACCCTTGCCTGATCCGCCGCAATCCGCTTGCACGAACTGCGCGGGCGCTTGCGCGCCCCTTACGGGGCGCCCGCACACCCCCTTCCCATTCAAGGGAGACTTTGCGGCGCTCGCGCGCCGCAAAGCCGGGCGGCCATCGGCGGTTCGTTCTCTGTGGCCCTGTTCCTCGCCTCGCGGCGGACGGGTGTTACCCGTCACCCTACCCTGTGGAGCCCGGACTTTCCTCTATGCGCGGCACGGACAAGTTGCCCCATCCGGTTTGCTCCGCGCACAGCGGCTGCCTGGCCAGCTTCGCCGCGGATGGTAGCACGCGGCTGCGGAAACGCCGGATCAGCGCGCCTGGCGGCGCCGCACCACCTCCAGCAGGCAATTCAGGTGCTGGTCGTGCACGCCCAGCGCATCGAGATGACGCAGCGTGTTGACCAGGTAGTCGACATTCGGTCCGCGTTCGCCGCAGCAGTCGGAAATGATGGCGGCGCAGGACTCCAGCGCCAGCCGCCCTGCGTAACCCTTGTGGCTGCGGTTCGCGAGAAACGCCAGCGCGGGCCGGCGGCGGGCGGCGACGGTCACCGGCAGCATCCGCGGCACATACACGCCGCGGCGCATTTCCCTCTGCCACAGGGCTTCCAGCGCGTCCCCCACTTCGGCGGCCGCAATACGGTAAACCATGCCCCTGCAGGCACCTCCGGGGTCCAGCCCCAGCACCAGGCCCGGCTTGTCCACGGTGCCGCGGTAACGGCTGGAGTAAATGCAGAACGAACGGTGATAGCCACGCAGCAGCGCAGGCTGCGCCTCGATGTGGCGGAAACCCGGATCCCACATCAGCGAACCGTAGGTGAACACCCACAGATCACCGCGCGGAAGGTCCAGCCGGCTGTAATGAAGGGGATCCGCCGCCGAAGCGGCGGACACGCCGCGGGACGCTTGCAGCGGCTTCGCTCTCAAGTGCCTGCGATCCTCCACTGCACCGCGCCGCCGGCACGCATCGGCACCAGCGTATCGGCACCGAAGGGCACGCTGGCCGGCACCTCCCACGACTGCTGCTGCAGCGTGATCTTTTCGCTGTTGCGCGGCAGTCCGTAGAAGTCCGCGCCGGAATGGGCGGCAAAGGCCTCCAGCCGGTCAAGCGCCCCGGCGGCGGCAAACACTTCCGCATAAAGCTCGATGCCCGCATGGGCGGTGTACATGCCCGCGCAGCCGCAGTCGTTCTCCTTGGTATGCCGTGCATGCGGCGCGCTGTCGGTGCCGAGGAAAAATTTCGGATTGCCGCTGGTTGCCGCGGCGACCAGCGCCTCGCGGTGAATCTCGCGCTTGAGGATCGGCAGGCAGTAGTTGTGCGGGCGCACGCCGCCGGTGAACAGCGCATTGCGGTTGAGCAGCAGGTGCTGCGGCGTCAGTGTCGCCGCCACCCGTTGCGGCGCGGCAGTCACGAAAGCCGCCGCCTCGCGCGTGGTGATGTGCTCCATCACCACCTTAAGTCCCTGGAAACGCTCCACCAGCGGCGCCAGCGTGCGCTCGATGAACACACGCTCGCGGTCGAACACGTCGATATCGGCATCGGTGACCTCGCCATGCACCAGCAGCGGCATGCCGGCCTTTTCCATCGCCTCCAGCACCGGAAAACATTTCTCCAGCGCGGTTACACCGGAGTCGGAATTGGTGGTGGCGCCCGCCGGATAATATTTCACCGCATGCACCGCGCCGCTTTGCCGGGCACGGATGATTTCGTCGGGCGGCGTGTTGTCGGTCAGGTACAGGGTCATCAGCGGTTCAAAACGGCTGCCCGGCGGCAATGCACCGCGGATGCGTTCGCGGTACGCAAGCGCCAGTCCGGTGGTCGTCACCGGCGGTTTCAGGTTGGGCATCACGATGGCGCGGGCAAAACGTGCGGCAGTATGCGGCAGCACATCGCGCATCGCTGCGCCGTCGCGCAGATGCAGGTGCCAGTCGTCGGGACGGGTGATGGTGATTGTTTTCATGTCGGAAGTGATGGTAATCGCTGCGCCGCCGGGCGTAAATTGCCGCAGAGTTCGTTGCGGTTGCCGCCGGTCAGTTTCACCGCCAGCGCCACCGCCTGCTTCAGCGGCAATTCGCCGAGCAGTATTTTCAGGACATCTTCAGCGCCGGCCGACGCTTCCTGCACGGCCTCCGGGGCGCCCTCGACGACCAGCACGAATTCCCCGCGCCGGCGATGATCGTCGCCCTGCAGCCACTCGCCGGCCGCCTCGAGCCGGCAACGGTGCAGCGTTTCGTGGAGTTTGGTCAGTTCGCGGGCAATCAGGACTTCCCGTGCACCGCCGAAAACGGCGCAGAGGTCGGCAATGCAGTCTTCGATGCGGTGCGGCGCCTCGTAGAACACCAGCAACGCCCGTTCCCCCGCCAGTTCGCCCAGCACCCGGCGCCGCTCGGCGGCACGGGACGGCAGGAAACCGCAGAACAGGAAACGGCTGGCCTCGAATCCGCTCGCCGACAACGCGGCCGCAGCCGCATTGGCTCCGGGAACCGGTACTACGGCATGCCCTGCAGCACGTGCCGCAGCCACCACCCGGGCACCCGGATCGGCGATCCCGGGCGTGCCGGCATCACTGACCAGTGCCACCGATTTCCCGCCGGCCAGCAGACCGGCCACCGTTTCCGCAGCGCGGCGCTCGTTGTGTTCGTGCACGGCGATCAGGCGGCCGGCGACACCATGCCGGTTGAGCAGCCTTGAAGTGACGCGGGTGTCCTCGGCAGCGATGACATCGACGCTGCGCAGCACCTCCAGCGCCCGCAGCGTGACATCACCGAGATTCCCGATCGGTGTCGCGACTACATATAATGTTCCGGGAAAGGCGGCGTCACCGCTGCCCGCACTCAAACCTGCTTCAGTTCCCGGATATTGCGGATGATTCATCGATTGTTGCGACACCCGATCGCCCTGATTTTCAGCTGTCTACTATACGGAGCGGGCACGGCATTGGCCAGCGAGGCCGCGACGCCGCCGGCTGCCGCAACCACGACGCAGGTGCCGCATATTGCGCTGCTGCTCCCGCTCAATTCCAAGGTCTTTGCGCGACACGCCAATGCGGTGCGCGACGGATTCCGGGCAGCGGCGGGCGTCGAAGAACGTCCGTTGCTGCCGGTACGCGAGTACGCGGTATCGGGAGACGTCGGCGGCAACCTGGAGGGTTTCCGCACCGCGATCGCGGCCGGTGCCCAGGTGGTTGTCGGTCCGCTGACGCGCGATGCCGTCACTGCACTCGCTTTCGGAGAGCCGGTGCCCGTGCCGACGCTGGCATTGAACATCCCCGATGACGTGGGACGCATGCCGGGCAACCTCTACCTGCTGGGCCTGCAGGTCGAGACCGAAGCGCGACAGGTCGCGCGACTGGCCTGGGAAGCCGGTCGCCGCGCAGCGGCCACGATCAGCGGCGGCGGCCCGGTGCAACGCCGCATGCAGGCCGCATTCGCCGCGGAATTCCAGCGGGCCGGCGGCGCCGTGGCGGTCGACATTCCCTTCGTTTCCGATCCGGGAAAACTGCGTGCCGCGATCCGCGGCCTGAGCGGCATTGATGCAGTCTTTCTGGCACTGGGTCACGCCGAAGCCCGCAGTGTGCGTCCCTACCTCGGCGCCATGCCGCTGTACGCGACGTCCAGCGTGCATGGCGGCGATCTCGGGCCCCTCGCCGGGCATGATCTCGCCGGCATTCAATTCGTCGACATGCCCTGGCTGCTCGAACCCGATCATCCGCGGATCTCGGCCTACCCCCGGCCGAAGACGCCGGCCAGCGCCGAGCTCGACCGCCTGTACGCGCTGGGCATCGACGCCTGGCGCATCGCCAAGCAGTTGCTCGAGGGTGTCCGCGAGATCCGCCTCAACGGTGTCACCGGCCGGCTGATGCTGGGGGCGGATGGCCTCATCGAACGCGAACTCGTCACCGGACGTTATGCCGACGGCCGCGCCCAGGCCATGCTGCCGGGACAGCATGAACCCCCGCGGTGAACAGGCGGAAGTCCTTGCGGCCGCCTTCGTCGAAAGCCGCGGCCTGCGCATCATTGCCCGCAATTACCGCTGCCGCCACGGCGAACTCGACCTGGTCGCCCGCGACGGCGATACACTGGTTTTCATCGAAGTGCGCCGCCGCACCGGCAGCAGCTTCGGCGGCGCGGCGGCCAGCATCAATGCGCCAAAACGCGAAAAGCTGCTGAAAGCCGCCCGCCATTACCTTGCGGAACTCTCCGCTCCGCCGGCCTGCCGCTTCGATGCGGTACTGCTCACCGGCGAACCCCCTCGCATCGAATGGCTGCGCAACATCATCGAAGAATAGGCGCCGCAACAATCCGGACATGCGTTCGGAGTAGAATGCGGCCCACCATGGACCTGATCAACCGCATCAGCGAGAATTTTTCAGAAAGCGCCCACCTCAAGCTGCAAAGCATGGATGCGCTTGCCGTCCCCATTGCCGCCGCGGTGCAGCTGATGGTGCGCTGCCTGCAGCAGGACGGAAAAATCCTGTCCTGCGGCAACGGCGGATCCGCTGCAGATGCCCAGCACTTTTCCGCGGAACTGCTGAACCGTTTCGAGGTCGAACGCCCGGGACTGGCCGCAATGGCGCTGACCACGGACAGCTCAACGCTGACGTCGATCGCCAACGACTACGATTACACGCAGGTGTTCTCGAAGCAGGTACGCGCGCTGGGCCATGCAGGTGATGTGCTGCTGGCAATATCCACCAGCGGCAATTCGCCCAACGTGATCGCCGCCATTGAAGCGGCACATGAATGCGGCGTGCATGTGGTCGCGCTGACCGGGCGCAACGGGGGCAGGATGGGCGAAATGCTGAAGGACGGGGATGTGCACATCTGCGTTCCCGCCAACAGCACCGCGCGCATCCAGGAAGTACACCTGCTGACGCTGCATTGCCTTTGCGACGGCATTGATTGTCTACTTTTGGGAGTCGAATAGATGCGCAATATCATCACCATAAGCTGCATTGCACTGCTGCCCGTCCTCTCCGGCTGCATCGCGGTGGCCGCGGGCGGAGTCGCCGCCGGCGTGATGGTCGCCGAAGACCGCCGTACGGTCGGCACCATGACCGAAGACCAGGGCATCGAGCTGAAGGCTGCGAGCCGCATCGAGGAAAAGGTCAAGGACGCGCATATCAACGTCACCAGTTACAACCGTGCCGTGCTGCTGACGGGCGAAGTGCCCAGCGAAGCCGCAAAAAGTGACGCCGAACGCATCGCCCGCGCCGTCGAGAACGTGCGCAGCGTGTTCAACGAACTGCAGGTTTCGGGCAACAGTTCACTGCAGGCGCGCACCAACGACGCGGTGATCACCTCCAAGGTCAAGGCACGCTTCGTCGATGCCGGCAAATTCAGCCCGCTGCATGTCAAGGTGGTCACCGAGAACGGCGTGGTCTACCTGCTGGGGCTGGTGAAGCGTCAGGAAGCTGCCGATGCCACCGAAGTGGCGCGCACCACCGGCGGTGTCCGCAAGGTCGTCCGTGTATTTGAATACTTGGACTAAATATTCAATAAAATCAAATGCTTATAGTTATTCTCCGAGGGGCGCCTGCGGGCGCCCCTGGCGTTTCAGCAGGCGCATCAGTGCGCCGACCAGCGGCAGTCTTGCGTAAAGCTCTGCGGCATCCCAGTAGTCCCGGTGCATGATCACCAGGTCCTCGGCATCGAAGGTCAGCAGACTTGCGCCGTGGATGCGCTGCCCCTCCCTCGGCCGCCAGCGCCGGAAACGGAATTCGAAATCCCAGGTCAGCAGCACACGCCGATCCTCGGCCAGACGGTCCTGCACGACGAAACGCGGCGCATCCAGCTGTTCGAACATGTGACGGAAGATGGCGGCGACACGCTCGACGCCGCATACATCATTGAACGGATCGACAAAACGGCAGTGCGCAGCGTAGTACTGCGGCAGCGCGTCGATGGCATCCGGGCCCAGCGTTTCAAAGTATTGCACCAGCGCGTCGATCCGCTCCGCGTTCACAGTCCCGTCCCCCTGCGTACCAGCGCAAAATAGAGCCGGTAAGGCAAAAGCTGCAGCAGCTTCAACCAGCGCGTGAACCGGCTCGGGAAATGAATCTCGAAGCGCCCCCGGGCCAGCCCCGCCAGTATCTCCCGTGCCGCTTCATCGGCGCCGATCAGGGCCGGCATGTGAAAACGGTTGCGGTCGGTCAGCGGCGTTTTGACAAAACCGGGATTGACCAGGAACACGCCGATGCCGCGGGGCGACAGGTCCAGATAGAGGGTTTCGGCCAGATTGATCAGTGCCGCCTTGGTCGCACCGTAGACCAGCGCGGTGGGCAGGCCGCCATAACCGGCGACGCTCGACACGATGCCGATCGCACCGGACTGCTGCCGCAGCATCTGCCGCACCACCGGCGGCAGGCAGTTGAGCACGCCGTTAAGGTTGACGTCGACCAGGCGGCGCGCGGCGCCGGCATCGAACTCCCATGCACGCGCCGGCTGGTGGGTGCCGGCGCAGAGCAGTACAAAATCCACGCCGCCCCAGGCCATGACGATGCGCTGCAGCGCCGATGCCGCTGCGGCGGCATCGGTGACGTCGAACGGCAGCGCAATTGCAGCGTCGCCGTGCAGCGCCGCCATGCGCTCCAGCTCCGGCGCACTGCGCGCCGAAATCGCCACCCGCGCGCCCTGCGCCAGCAGCGCGCGCGCCACCGCCGCGCCGATGCCGCTGGAGGCGCCGACGATCCAGACACGCGCACCGGACCAGTTGCGCAGGGGGCGATTCAGGCTCATGTGCGCTTGCGGAAACTCAGGATCACTTCGCCGAGGCGGATGCCGAACTTGCTCATCACCGAACGGTTGAGCATGACCTGATCATCGACCATGTACATCCAGTCATCAAAGTCCACCTCCCAGGTCCTGCCGTCGACCTCGAGTTTCAGCACATATTGCCAGCGCAGCGCGTTGCCCTGCACCTCGCCCTGCGCCTCGCCGATGACATCATCCGCCGTGCCGCGATAACGGTTGGCATCGAGGCGGGTGATGGTCCACACCCGGCGGCTGCGTGTGCCGTCGGAGTATTCAAAATGTTCGTCGAGGACGCCGGTATCGCCCTTCCACTGCGCATCGATCTTCACGTAAAACCGCTTGACGACCTTGCCGCTGCGATCCTGGAACATACCCCAGGCATCAACCGTGCCGTTGAAATAACGCTTCAGATCCATTGCAGGCCGTTCGTCCCGGTAAGTGTCCACCGGGACCGTGCCGCATCCTGCCAGCAGCAGCGAAAACCCTGCCAGCAGCCCCTTCCATGCTTTCCATCCATTCATGCCTGTGCTCCTTTCCATGCCGGCGACGCCCGCCGCGGCTCCGGGCCCGACAGCCACAACAGCAAGACCGCCGCCAGCTTGATCATGCAGGGCAGCAGCGCATAAACCCAGGACAGCGCCGAACCCTGCACTGCGGCGGTTCCCGGAACGTAGTTCAGCCACTGCAGCAACGGCAGCGCAATGCCCGCAGCCAGTGCCAGAGCGAGTTTTTCCAGCAGGTGCCAGAGCCCGAAATAGGCGCCATCGGGACGCCCGTCGCGGCTTTCGTCATCGTCGATCACATCGGCGAGCATCGATGCCGGCAGCGCAAGGTCGGCGCCGAAGGCCAGCCCCGACAACACGCAGACCGCGGCAAAGGCCGCGACATCACCCGCTCCCAGAAAATAGGCCCAGACAAAGGCCGCCACCGCCAGCACCATGGCCAGCAGCCAGGCGCGCGCCTTGCCGGCACGGGCGGCCAGGCGCACCCACAGCGGCATGCCCGCGGCGCCCGCGACAAAATAAAGCACCAGGAACAGGGGTGTCAGATCCGGCCGCTGCAATACATCCGCGGCAAAAAACAGCAGCAGGGTTGCCGGCACCGCAGCGGCAACACCATTCACCAGGAACACCAGTGCAAGACGCCGGAAACGCGGATTGCGCAGCGGCTGCAGCAGCGCGCCCAGCGTCACCGCGCGTGCTGCAAGCGGTGCCGCCGCCGGCCCCGCCGCCAGTGTGACCAGCGCACCCGCCATCAGCAGCGGCAGATAAACCGCGGCAAACAGCGCCAGCCCGGCGGCGGCACCCTGTGAACGCACCAGCAATTCAGGCACCGCGGCGGCCAGCAGCACTCCCGCCAGCGCGGCAATACCGCGTGCCGCGGTGATCCGGGTGCGTTCCGCGTAATCCCGCGACAGGGCGCTGCCCAGCGCAAAGTGGCCGATGCTTGCGGCACTGAGGCCGAGGTAGGTCAGCACCAGTGTCATCGCCAGCCACGGCGCAAGCTGCGCCTGCGCTGCCGGCGGATTAAACAGCAACCAGAATCCCGCGGCCAGCGGCAGCACCGCGCCGCCGATCATCGCCTTGCGCCCGCCATGCCGCGCCGGTATGCGGTCCGCGAGCGCGCCGAGCAGGGGATCGCTGACGGCATCGAGCAGGCGCACCGCCAGCAGCAGGAATCCGACCAGTGCAAGGTCCAGTCCCAGTCCGGCGTAATACTTCGGCACCTGCAGATGCACCGGCAGCGCAGCAGCGGCCAGCGGCAGGGCCACCGCCGCGTAGGCGGCCAGTGCCCGGTCAGTCAGCCGGGCCATCGCTGCCGAGCAGTGCCGCGCGCAGGTCCGGTGTCTGCGTGCGCGCATCCAGCCAGATTTCGAAGAACCTGCGGGCAAACTCCGGATCCTCGATGATCCCGAGCTGCCGAGTTCCGGAGTGGAACAAGGCCCCGCGCCGCGGCAGATGCACCCCGATCAGCCGGCTGCCTTCCTGCACATCCGGAAACACGCTGCGCATCGCGGCATCCCAGCGCGCCAGCCGAACCTCGTCCTTCATGCCCATGCGCCGCATTTCGTCGATGCTGGTCGCGGCAAGCTGCGCAGCACTGATGCGCCGGGCATAAACAATGTCAAGCACGTAGGGCGAGTCAGGCTGCCAGCGGCCGTCGCGCGACCACAACGCGGCATCGTAGACATGAAAGCCCCACCAGCGCAGGCGCCCCTTGCCGACCATGCGACAACTCTCGAGCGCGCTGCACACCGGTGCCGGCAGTTCCGCCGGCACATTGACCGCCGCCGCAGGTCCGGCCAGCAGCAGCACCAGCGCGCAGGACGCCGCCTTATGCATGCACCAGCACCGCCTGCATCACATCCGTGGCCCGGGCGCGGAAACCGGCTTCGCAATAAGCCAGGTAAAACCGCCAGATGCGGATGAAACGCTCGTCAAAACCCTGCTCGCCGACCTGCGCCGCCACCGCGTCGAAACGCCGGTGCCAGCGGCGCAGCGTTTCGGCATAGTCGAGGCCGAAAGCGTGCATGCCGGCGACGGCGAGGCCCTGAACCGCCGCTTCCGCCCGAAAGCGTTCCGGCGACGGCAGCATGCCGCCCGGAAAAATGTACTGCTGGATGAAGTCGGTGCCGCTGCGATAACGCTCGAACTTGGCTGCGGCAATGGTGATGGTCTGCACCACGGCACGACCGCCCGGCTTCAGCCGCTCGCGCAGGGCCGCAAAGTACCCGGGCCAGTAACGCTCGCCGACAGCCTCGAACATCTCGATCGAGGCGATATGGTCAAACTGCCCCTCGAGATCGCGGTAGTCGCAAAGCCTGAGGTCGACCCGGTCCTGCAGTCCGGCGGTGGCAATGCGCGCCCGCGCATAATCAAGCTGCGCCTCGGACACGGTGATGCCGGTGATCCTGCAGCCGGCGCGCGCCGCATGTTCGGCAAAACCGCCCCAGCCACAGCCGATCTCGAGAATATGGTCTCCGGGCTGCGCGCCCAGCTCACGCAGGATGCGCGCATATTTGGCGGACTGCGCCTGCTCCAGGTTGCGCGACAAATCATCCTCGAACAGCGCCGAGGAATAGGTCATCGTACCGTCCAGCCACAGCCGGTAGAAATCGTTGCCGATGTCATAGTGGGCATGGATGTTGCGGCGGCTGCCGGCCCGCGTGTTCGGGCGCAGCCAGTGGCGCAACCGGTAAACCAGCGTCGCCCACCAGCGACCGTGGATCGCCTGCTCGATGGCCTGTTCGTTCAGTGCACCGAGCAGCAGCAGTTGCGTCAGATCCTCCGTAGTCGCCCGGCCGGCGATGTATGCCTCGGCAAGCCCGATATCGCCCTTGCTCAGGATGTCGCTGCAGACCTGCCAGTCGGTCAGGAAGAGCGTCGCATGGGGGCCGGGACGCGCGCCGGCAAATTCCAGGTGCCTGCCGTCAGGCGTGCGCAGGGTGATGCTGCCGCAGCGCAGCTGCTCGAGCAGGCGGAACAGCCAGCGCGCGGCGGAAGGTTCGTTGCCGGAGGGGGCGGCATCGGTCAGGGTATCGTTCATCGTGTGGTGTTCTCCGCGGGCGGCAGGGGTTTCGAAAAAAACGGCACACGCTTCAGCCACAGCCGCAGCGCGTGGTAATGGATGCGCAGCATCACGCCGAAGGTCAGCGCGGGATGACGCAGCAGTGCGCGCGCCAGTGCAGCGGCGGTAAGTTGCGTTGCCTTGCCGCCGACGCTGGTCACCAGCCGGTGCCCCCGGGCATCCTCGTAATCGATGCGAAAACTGCTGCGTGCCCCGGCATCGGCAAAGCGGAAGCGATAGGCGCCGGAAACCGGAAAAAACGGCGAGACATGAAAAACCTTGCGCGCAGTGAGCCAGTCTCCGGCGGTGATCGGCCGCGCGTCTTCGTGGGCCAGCAGGTAGTTGTGATGTTCACCGAAGGTGTTGTTGACTGCGGCGAGCACCGCGCGCAGCGCACCCTGGCGGTCATGGCACAGCCAGAAACTGACCGGATTGAACACATAACCCAGCACCCGCGGAAAACACTGAAGCCAGATCGCGCCATCGGCACAGGCCAGACCATGGTCCGCAAGCAGGCTGCGGATCCAGGGCTCCAGCGGGCTGCCGTCGCGCGGACCGTGGTCGGCGTCATGGAAGGCGCAGAGGTTCCAGCGGTTGTGCGAACACAGGGCCGGCAGTTCCGGCGGCGGCCCGTCTATACGCAGGCGCAGGAAAAACACACCGTGGCGGAAGGCATGCACTGCAGGCGCGAAACGCCGGTGCATGACCTCGCCCGTGTAGAGCAGCGCGCGGGATCGCTGGCCCGTCATGCAGCCGCCTTCAGCATCTCGGTCTGGTACAGCCACGGCGCCTGAACACCCATCGCCGCGGCGACAGCCATGCCGGCCTTCAGGCCGTCCTCGTGGAATCCGTAGCCGGTCCAGGCGCCGCAGTACCAGGTGTTGCGGCGTCCCTGCAACCGGGGCAGACGGGCCTGTGCCGCGTCGCTGCCGAGATCGAACACCGGATGGGCATAAACATAACGGTCGATCACCGAGTCCGCACGCGGCGCGCGCGCGGGATTCAGGGTGACAATGACCGGGCGCGGGAACGGCAGCGGCTGCAGTTTGTTGATCAGGTAGCTGACACCGACCGGCCGGCCGGCATCGGACTCGCCGCCCGCGTGGTAATTCCAGGCCGACCAGGCCGAACGCGAACGCGGCAGGAAACTCTCGTCGGTATGCAACACCACCTCGTTGTCCTGCCAGCCGACTGCGCCGAGCACCGCGCGCTCTTCGGTGTCGGCATCCGCAAGCAGGTGCAGGGCCTGATCGCTGTGACAGGCCAGCACCACGGCATCGAAGCGGGCTTCCGCGCCGCCGGCCTGCAGAACAACGCCCTGCTCCCGGCGATGCACCGCAGCAACCGGGGTGGCGAGGCGCACGTCGGCAATGTCCGCGGCCAGCTTCTCGACATAACTGCGTGCGCCGCCGATCACCGTCCGCCACTGCGGCCGGTCACTGACCTGGAGCAGGCCGTGGTTGTCGCAGAAGCGGAAAAAGGTCTGCGCCGGATAACGCAGCATTGCCGCCGTCGGACAGGACCAGATGGCACCCGCCATCGGCAGCAGGTACCAATCGCGGAACGCGTCTCCATAACGTCCGGCATCGAGAAACTCGCCCAGGGAGCCCGCGACGGCGCTCGTCGACCGGGCCAGTGCCGTTGCTTCGCGGTTGAAGCGCAGGATGTCGGCCAGCATGCCCCAGAATGCGGGACGCAGCAGGTTGCGGCGCTGTGCGAACACCGTGTCGAGGCTGGCGCCGGCCCACTCGATGCCCGCATCCTCGAGGCGCACCGAGAACGACATGTCGCTGGCACAGGACTGCACGCCGATGTGGTCAAACAGCGCAATCAGGTTGGGATAGGTGCGGTCGTTGAACACCAGAAAGCCGGTGTCGACCGGGGCACTGATGCCGTCGAGGGTGACATCGACCGTGTGCGTATGCCCGCCGAGGTAGTCACCGGCCTCGAACAGGGTCACCGCATGCCGGCGGGACAGCAGCCAGGCTGCGGACAGTCCGGCGATGCCGGAACCCACGACGGCTATGCGTTTGCGCTGCGTGCCGGAATGCATGTCATTTCACCCGCTCGACCACGGCATAGGCCGAGTGGTTGTGGATGGACTCAAAGTTCTCGGCCTCGACCGTATAGTTGAGCACCCGGCTGTCGGCATCCAGGCGCAGCGCAATGTCGCGCACCAGGTCCTCGACGAATTTCGGATTGTCGTAGGCGCGTTCGGTGACATATTTCTCGTCGGGCCGCTTCAGCAGGCCGTAGACCTCGCAGGAAGCCTCCTGCTCGGCAATGCCCGCCAGTTCCTCGATCGCCAGAGGTTCCATGCACTGCACCGTGATGGTGATTTCGGAACGCTGGTTATGGGCGCCGTATGCCGAAATCTCCTTGGAACAGGGGCACAGGCTGGTCGCCGGAGCCGACACCCGCGTGGTGAATACCGGTCCGCCAGGCGTTTGCTCGCCGCGGAACATCACCCGGTAATCGAGCAGGCTCTCCACGCCGGAGACCGGCGCGCGCTTGCGGATGAAATACGGGAAACGCATTTCGATCATGCCGGTCTGCGCATCCAGCCGCTGCAGCATGCTTCCGAGCAGGCGTTCGAACGAGGCCGCATCGATCGCCTCGCCGCACTGCTGCAGGACCTCGACGAAACGCGACATGTGGGTGCCCTTCACTTCCGGCGGCAGGCCCACCGTCATGTCGACGGTGGCCACGGTCGCCACGGGCTCGCCGGAGGCGGAGGCGACACGCAGGGGATGGACCAGCGCCTTCACGCCCACGCGATTGATGTAGACGTTGCGACGATCGGCAATCGACTGCACGTCGGGTAGCCGCCATTGTTCCGGTGCGTTCATGATGCGCTCCTGTCTTGGGCAAATCGTGATGGGCCTGGGTGATCAATCGGGAGTAATCCCCACACGCTCCGGGGGAAACGGCATCCGGAGACTTCGCTATTGATTGACTTTGTTCAGCCAGTGACCAATAATGTCTTGGTCAAAGATACCGAAATGAACCGAAAATTCCCATTTTTAGGCATTTAATCCTAATTATGTCCAAGACAAATGGCTACGATACTGGACACTACAACTGAACCCCAGGCGGCCTGCTACAACATCGCCGCAGTCGAACGCGACACGGGTCTGTCCAAGGACACACTGCGGGTCTGGGAACGACGCTACGGCTTTCCCAAGCCGCGGCGCGACCAGCACGACGAGCGCCTGTATTCACTGCCAGACCTCGAAAAACTGCGCCTGCTGCGCCTGCTGATCGACTACGGCCACCGCCCCGGGAAAATCATCAACCGCAGCACCGCCGAGCTGTCTCAGTTGGTCAGCTCGCGCTCACCGGACCAGTCTCCGCCGCCGGAAATCGCAACGATCATCGACCTGCTGCTGCAGCACGACGTCGACCATTTCCGCAATGCGCTGCTGCAGGCGCTGATGAAGCAGGGGCTGCTGCGCTTCGTCACCGAGACCGTGGCCGGGCTCAACCACTGGATCGGCGAAGCCTGGCTCGCCGGGCGGGTGCCGGTATTCGACGAACACCTGTATTCGGAACACATCCAGAACATCCTGCGCAACGCGATCATTGCCCAGCCCGGCCGCGGCTCCGGGCCCCGGGTGCTGCTGACCTCCCTGCCCGGCGAAAAACACCGCATCGGCCTGCTGATGGTCGAAGCGGTGCTGACCGCGGAAGGCGCGGCCTGCGTGGCCCTCGGCACCGAAACGCCGATCATCGACATCAAGGACGCCGTGCCCGCCTACCGCGTGGATGTGGTCGCGCTGTCCTTCAGCAGCGCGATCACCCAGACAGCAGCATTGTCCGGACTCGCCGAGTTGCGCACGCTGCTGCCCGCCGGAGTCGAGGTCTGGGGCGGCGGCGGCGCACTGGTGCGCGCGCGCAAGGCGGCGCCCGGCGTGCTGCTGCTGCGTTCATTCGACGACCTGCGTTATGCACTGGAACGCTGGCGCGTCGAACACGCGCAGCGCTGAATCCTGCGGCGGGTACGCAATGCACAAATCCGATCTTCCGGCAAAGTCCTGCACCGTCTGCGGCCGGCCCATGGTATGGCGCAAGCGCTGGGCGAAGAACTGGGAGGCCGTCAAGTACTGCTCGGAACGCTGCCGGCGCGGACGCTGAACCATGCGCAACCTTGTGCTGATCCTGGGCGACCAGCTCGACGCCGAAGGCGCCGCGCTGGCCGGCTTTGATCCGCAGCGCGACCGTGTGCTGATGATCGAAGCTCCGGCCGAAGCCACCCACGTCTGGAGCCACAAGGTGCGCATCGTGCTGTTCCTGTCGGCGATGCGGCATTTCGCGGACATGCTGCGCAGCCGCGGCTGGCCGGTCAGTTACCTGGCCACCGATGATCCGGCCCCGGTGTCCTCCCTCGCCGACGGCCTGCTCGCCGCGATCGGCGAACACCGGCCCGGGCGCGTGATCGCCTGCGAGCCGGGAGAACTGCGCGTGCGCGGATTGCTCGAGGAGACCTGTCGCAGCGCGGATGTGCGGCTGGACCTGCGCCCGGATTCGCACTTCCTCTGCAGCGGGACGGAGTTCGCGGACTGGGCCGGCAAACGCAGGACGCTGCGCATGGAATTTTTCTACCGTGAAATGCGCCGCCGGCACGGGGTTCTGCTCGACGGTGGCGCGCCTGCCGGTGGCCGCTGGAATTTCGACGCGGCCAACCGTTCGGCCTTCCCGAAGGACGGCCCCCCGGATCTGCCGCAGCCACCGCAATTCGTACCCGATCGCATCACCCGCGGCGTGATTGCCCTGGTCGAAAGTCGCTACCCGGATCATCCGGGCAGCCTGGCCGATTTCCGCTGGCCGGTGACCCGTGATGACGCCCGGACCGCCTTGGCCGACTTCATCAGGCAGCGCCTGTCCGGATTCGGCCTCTACCAGGATGCGATGTGGACGGACATGGCTTTCGGCTGGCACTCGCTGCTGTCGACGGCATTGAACCTCAAGCTGCTGAACCCGAGGGAAGTGATCTCGGCAGCCGTCGATGCCTGGCAGCGCGGACAGGCGCCGCTGGCCGCTGTCGAGGGTTTTGTGCGGCAGATCCTCGGCTGGCGCGAATTCATCCGCGGCGTCTACTGGCTAGACATGCCGCGGCTGCTCGAGGCCAACCACTTCGGCCACGAAAGGCCGCTGCCGGACTGGTACTGGACCGGCGAGACGCAGATGAACTGCCTGCGCCAGTCCATCGGCCAGACCCTGCGCCACGGTTACGCCCACCACATCCAGCGGCTGATGGTGACCGGCAATTTCGCGCTGCTGGCCGGACTGCAGCCCCGTGCGGTGCACGAGTGGTATCTGGCTGTCTACGTCGATGCCGTCGAGTGGGCCGAACTGCCCAATACCGCAGGCATGGCCCTTTATGCCAACGGTGGCCGTTTCACCAGCAAGCCGTACGTCGCCTCCGGCGCCTACATCAGCCGCATGAGCAACTACTGCCGCGGCTGCCGCTACGACCCGAAGCTGCGCAGCGGGCCTCGCGCCTGCCCGTACACCACGCTCTACTGGAACTTTCTCGACCGCCACGAGGCCGAATTCGCCGGCAACCCCCGGACAGTGCTGATGGCCCGCAACGTCTCCCGCCTCAGCCCGGCGGAGCGGGGGGCGATCCGGCAGGCGGCCGATCGCATTTTTGCAACAATCGGACAACTATGATCACGCTGGAACCGCCATGCCACCGGAGCCCCTGATGCAACCCCATGCCGAATTCGTCACCACCGGACACATGTTGTACCCCGAAATATTCAAGTCGCTGGAGCGCATCCGCTGGAACATGGCCGATGACCTGCCCTGGGACAAGTTCGACGGCAGCCTGCTCTCCGACGAGCAGGCGCTGACGATCAAGATGAATGCGATCACCGAGTGGGCGGCGCTGCCGGCCACCGAGATGTTCCTGCGCGACAACCGCCACGACAGCGATTTTTCCGCCTTCATGTCGGTGTGGTTCTACGAGGAGCAGAAACATTCCCTGGTGCTGATCGACTACCTGCGGCGCTTCCGTCCCGAACTCGCACCGACGCCGGAGGAACTGCACGCCGTGCGTTTCGATTTCGACCCGGCACCGCCCCTGGAAACGCTGATGCTTCATTTCTGCGGCGAAATCCGCCTCAACCACTGGTACCGCTGCGCGATGGAATGGCACACCGAGCCGGTGATCCGGCAGATCTACAACCTGATCTCGCGCGACGAGGCGCGCCACGGCGGCGCCTACCTGCAGTACATGAAACGCGCGCTCAACAGCATCGGCGACCCCGCGCGCGCGGCCTTCGCCAAGGTCGGTGTGCTGATGGCGAGTTCCGGGCGCAGCGGCAAACCTTTGCACCCGACCAACCTCCATGTCAGCAAGGCCCTGTTCCCCAACGACACCGTGCAGAGCCGGCTGCCGGATCCCGCCTGGCTCGAACGCTGGCTCGACGATCAGATCCGCTTCGACCGCGACTGGGAGCAGAAAGTGGTGACCGTCATCCTGCACAACCTGTCGCTGCTGTTCGGCCGCCGTTTTGAATCGGTAAAGGACCTCAACCGCTTCCGCAAGGAAATCGCCCCGGCCTGAGCCGCCGGGGTCGCGGGTTTGTCGCCGACTTCCCGGCCGCGTAGACTGCCGGGCCATGCACGACACTCCCGCATTCGAGCAACACATCTGCGCCCCGGAGGAAGCTCCGGCGCGAATCGCCGCCCTGCCGCGGCCGCTGGTCTTCACCAACGGCGTGTTCGACATCCTGCATCGCGGCCATGTCACCTACCTCGCCCAGGCACGCGCACTCGGCGCGAGCCTGGTGGTCGCGCTGAACAGTGACGCTTCCGCGAAACGCCTCGGCAAAGGGGACGACCGCCCGGTCAACACGCTGGCCGACCGCGCTGCCGTGGTGGCCGCGCTGGCCTGCGTTGACCTGGTGACCTGGTTCGACGCCGACACGCCGCTGGAATTGATCCTTGCGCTGAAACCCGGGGTGCTGGTGAAGGGCGGAGACTGGGCACCGGAGTCCATCGTCGGCGCCCGCGAGGTGAAGGGCTGGGGCGGCAGCGTGCACTCCATCGCTTTCACCCACCAACGCTCGACCACGGCCTTGCTGCAGCGGGTACGCGCCGGAACCCCGGTATAAGCGGGCACTCACAAACACTTCCCGGCCCGCTCAGGATATATTGTAAGTATTTGTTTTTATTGATATTTATTGCTTTTCGGCTGCAGGGCAAACGCCAGCCTTGATTTCCGTTGCCGGAAAATCGCGCTGCAATTCGGTCAGGCGTGCCACCGTGGTTGCATCAGGCTCGCGCAGATAAAAGGTCACCTGCTTCAGCAGCTTCTCCCGCCGCACGATGACTGCGGAACGCACCCCGCGCTGGCGCAGCCGTTCGAGTTCGGCCCTTGCGGCCTCCTCGTTCTTGAACAGGCCCAGCGACACGGCGTTGCGCCAGGGACCGGCATCCTGCACCACAAAAAACTCCTCCACACCCAGCGCCTTCAGTTCGCCGACCTTGCGGTCAACCTCGACCCGTGTCTTCAGCGGCGGCATGTGCACCCAGTAACCATCGGCGTCGGCAACACGGCGCTGCAACGCATCCGCCGGCAGGGCCAGCGCTGCGATCGCGGCATCCGCCCTCGCCACTTCGGCGCCGCCAAAGGCCCCCCACTCGACGCAGGCTGCGGTCGGCGCGGCAGTCACTGCTGGCCGGGATGAGGGCCCGGGGGACGGGACGATCGTGCCCGCGGCCACCGTGCTGATCCGCTCGGGACTGATCTGCAGCAGGGCAATCTGCGCCGCCGCCTCGTCGCTGGCACCCGTCAGGTGGTGATAGGCAAAAAAACCGAGATTCGCAAACAGCAGCAGAAGGACCAGGATTCTCATGTGCGCTCAGGTTCCGGGCTGCGCGGCAATGCGCAACAACCCTTCAAGAACCAGATTATCCACAACCACGACCCTCAGGTTAAGCCGCTTCTCGATCAATGCCAGATCACCGCCGGACAACATCACCGGCGGCACCGTGCCCGTGATTTCACCGAGGTAGCCCGCCATCCGCTCGACTGCGCCGGCCAGCGCATTGACCGCTCCGCTGAACAGCGCATCACCGGTGTTGTCCGGAAAATGGCTGAACCCCCCCTCGCGCAACGCAAGGTTCGCGGTATCACGGGCCATCACCTCGCGCATCAGCCGCGCGCCGGGCACGATGCAGCCGCCGAGGAACACGCCGTCGCCGCCCAGCGCGTCGACCGTCATCGTGGTGCCGGCATTGACCACCACGCAGGCCGCGCCGCCGAGGTGCCAGGCGCCGATCAGCGCAGCCCAGCGATCCGGGCCCAGCGCCGCAGGATCGGCATAACTGCTGCGCACACCGCACTGCGCGGCTGAAGCGGTCAGCCACAGCGGCGGCGCGGACGCCACCGGCAGGATTGTCGCCACCGTATCGCGCACCGCGTCACCGGCGACACAGGAAATGACGATGCGCCTGATCGCCGGCAACCGGGAAAATTCCCCGGCCAGCACCTGCGGCTGCGCGGTGGGCACCCAGCCCTGGCGCAGCCAGCCGCCGTCGCCGCCGCAACCCCACTTGATGCGGGTGTTGCCGATGTCGATGACCAGCGCGTTCATGCCGCCACCCCGCGCAGGCTGACTTCACCGCTGTGGCAGCGCTGCACGCCGTCCGCCGTCTCCAGCAGCAGCGCGCCGTCCTCCGCGACACCGCGTGCAATGCCGGTGCGCGATTCGCCGTCGGGCAGCAGCAGGCTCACGCGGCGATCCTGAAAGCTGTGCAACTGCTGCCATTCCGAGCGCAACGGCGCAAATCCGGATCCGGAAAACTGTTCCAGCACGCCGCCAAGTTCCACCAGCATCCGCGCCAGCAGCGCATTGCGGTCGACCGCCCCCGCCGCCACCGACTCGAGGTCGGCCACCGGCTGCCCGACCGCCGCGGCCACCCGCGGATCAGCACGCACGTTGACACCGATGCCGATCACCGCGGCACTGGGCCCCAGCATGTCGCCCTGCATCTCGATACGTCGTTGGGCCATTTCAGGGCAACGCCGGAAACCCCGCAGGCACGCAGCGCCCGCGCCAGCGCAACACCCACCGCAAGGCTGAGGCCGGCAAGTTCGCGCGCACCCTGCGCAAAACGCCACAGCAGGGAAAAGGTCAGCGTGCTGCCGATCGCCGATTGCCAGGCGCGGCCGCGGCGGCCGCGCCCCGCCGTCTGCGCCTCGGCCGCCATCACCAGGCCCGATGGCGCGCCTTCCGCTGCCCGCAGCATCAGCCGGGTATTGGTCGAATCGACCCGGTCCAGCACCTCAAGCACGAATTTTCCCGACCCCGGTCCCAGCATCTCCGTCACCCTGCCGGCATCCAGCAGCGACAGCGCGCGTGACAGGCGGTAACCGCGACCCCGCACCTTCTCGATCTCGAAACCGGCGGCGGCAATATCACGGATGCCGTACCACACCGCGCTGCGGGTCACGCCTAGCGTTCCTGCAATCGCTTCGCCGGAATGAAAGGCGCCGTCGGCAAGCGCACGCAGGGTCTGGAAAGCCATGGTGTTCATGGGCCCAAGCATAGCCGATTGCGCGACCGGCCGACCCCGGACCCCGTGCGACGAACCGTTTTTTTCAGCGGCAACGATGATGACATCGGGATATCATGGCAAGCCTCCACCGCCCATCCGACGACTCCCGTGCACAACGCCGAACCCGGCATCCCCAGCCAGGCACCGCCCGCCATCACATTGGCGTATCCGGACGGCATCCTGCGCGCGGCCTGCGAAGCCGTGCGCGTCGGCATCTGCCTGGTCGATGCCGAAGGGCGATTCACCATCGTCAACCCGGAGTTCTGCAGGATGACCGGGTTCACCGCGGAAGAATTCATCGGCCAGCCCTGGACCATCGCTGCACCGGCCGACATCGCCGCCAAGGCCGGCGCCTTCCTGCGCGCGGTCCTCGCGGATTCCGCGCGAATCCCCGATCGCTGGAAACTGAAACGCAAGGACGGCACGCTGATCGATGCGCTGGTCAGTTTCCGCCCGCTGCAGCACGAAGGCCGGCAATACGCGGTACTCAGCTTTTCCGACATCACCGAAGCCAAACGCGCCGATGACCGCCTCCGCGACCTGAACCGTGACCTCGAACGCGGCATCGCCGAGCGCACGGCGGTCATCCGCCGCAACCGCAACGTGCTGCTGCAGCTGGCCGCGCTCGAAAAACACGACCGCCTGCCGGCATTGCAGGCGATTCTCGGAGCCGGCGCGCGCACGCTTGAAATCGAACGTGTCAGCTACTGGCAGCTCGCCGGCGACGCCTCCGCGATCGAATGCGAAATGCTCTATGTGCTGTCCGGCGGCGGCATCGATGCGACCTTCGCCGGCACGCGCCTGACCGCCGGGCGTTATCCCGCCTATTTCGCCGCCATTGTCGAAAACCGGCCGGTGGTCGCCCCGCAGGCACAGACCGATCCGGCCACCGCCGAATTTGCCGCCGATTACCTGGTCCCGCGCGGCATCTCCTCGATGCTCGATGTGCCGGTATGGCTGCGCGGCAAGGTTGTCGGCGTGTTGTGTCACGAACACGTCGGCCCTGCGCGCGAATGGACGGCCGAGGACATCGATTTCGCGTCCTCCGCCGCGATGATGATCTCGCTGGCGCTGGAGGAAGCTCGCCGCCATGAACTGAACGATGCGCTGGTGCGCTCCGAGGAAAAATACCGCCACGTCGTCGAAAACGCGAACGAAGCCATCGTCATCGCCCAGGACGGGTGCATCCGTTACGCGAACCCGCAGACCTCGCGGCTTTCGGGCTACCCGCCGGAGGCACTGGACAACAAGCCCTTCCTCGAATTCGTCTACGCGGAAGACCGGGCACTGGTCGCCGAAAACTACATGAAACGGCTGCGCGGCGAGCAGACCGCGGCCAGCTACGACTTCCGCATCGTCGACATGCAGGGGCGTGTGCGCTGGCTCAACATCAATGCAGTCACCCTGGAATGGGACGGGCGTCCGGCGACGCTGAATTTCCTGACGGATGTCACCGAAACCAAGACGCTGCAACAGGACCTTCAGCGCAACCTCGCCGAACGCGAGGCGCTGCTGCAGAGCGCGCTGGTCGGCATTTCCTTCGCGGTGAACCGGCGGCTGACCTGGGTCAACGAGACCTATGCACGCATGCTCGGTTTCAGCCGGGGGGAGCTCGTGGGCCAGCTGTCGCGGGTGCATTATCCCGATGACGCCAGTTACGAGGCCTTCGGCGCCAGCGCCTATCCGGTGCTGTCCTCGGGCCTGCCCTTCGAAAACGAGCTGCAGATGCGCCGCAAGGACGGCGCGCTGATCTGGGTCCATGTCTACGGCATCGCGGTCGACCCCGGGGATCTCGGCAAAGGCTCGATCTGGACCAACATCGACATCACCGAACGGCGCCGCGCCGAGGAGGAGGTGCGGCGGGCGCTGGCCAAGGAACGGGAGCTCAACGAGCTGAAATCACGCTTCGTCGCCATGACCTCGCACGAATTCCGCACGCCGCTCGCCACCATCCTGTCCTCGACCGAACTGCTCGAACGACATTACGACAGGCTGCCGGCGTCGGAACGCGGGGCGATTTTCTCGCGCATCACCGCCGGCGTCGGGCGGATGGCGCAGATGCTCGACAACGTGCTGACCATCGGCCGCGCCGAAACCGACGCAATGCACTTCCAGCCCGCGCCTCTGGACCTGCGCGGCCTGTGCCGCCAGCTGGCGGAGGAAACGCACCTGCAGCACGGTGGAAACCGCGACTTGAGGCTCGAATTCTCGGGGTTGACCGACGCCGTCGACATGGACGAGAAACTGCTGCGCCACGCGCTGGGCAACCTGTTGTCGAACGCGCTCAAATATTCGACGCCCGGCAGCCGCACGACACTCGCGGTGCACGTCAACGACAACATGGCGACCTTCAAGGTCACCGACGAGGGCATCGGCATCCCGCTGCAGGACCAGGAGCACCTGTTCGAGGCCTTTCACCGGGCGCGCAACGTCGGCAACATACCGGGCACCGGTCTCGGACTGGCCATCGTCCGCAAATCGGTTGAACTGCACGGCGGCACGATCGCCTTCATCAGCGAGCCCGGCCGCGGCACCCGCTTTACCGTGCGCATCCCCCTCGCAAGGCGCTGACCCGGTACGCCATGGCACGCATCCTGATCATCGACGACGAAACCGCGATCCGCGAAAACCTGGCGCAGCTGCTGCGGCTCGAGGGCCACGAGACTCACCAGGCCGCCGACGGCATCGCCGGCCTCGACGCGGCGCGCAGGCTGCGCCCCGATCTGGTGTTCTGCGACATCCTGATGCCGGGCATCGACGGCTACGGCGTGCTGGCGGGGATGCGCGGCACACCGGAACTTGCCGCGACGCCTTTTCTGTTCCTGACCGCCAGTGCGAACCTCGACGCCCGCGCCCAGGCGCTCAAGCGGGGTGCTGACGACTATCTGGTCAAACCCTTTAAAATCGCGGACGTGCTCGACGCCATCGCGCGCCAGCTCGACAGGACAGGCAACAACAGGGGAAAGACATGACCGGGAAAATCCTGGTGATCGAGGACGAGGCGGACCTGCGCGCGAGCATCGTGCGTTTCCTCCTCGCCGAAGGCTACGAAGTGCTGGTTGCCGGCAACGGCGAGGAAGGCGTGGAAGTCGCCGTGAAGGCAATGCCGGACCTGATCATCTGCGACATCGCGATGCCGCAGATGGACGGCTTCGGCACGCTGTTCAGCCTTCGTGAAAACGTCACCACGACCCACATCCCCTTCATCTTCCTGACCGCCAGCGACCGGGTCTATGACCGCAAGTTCGGCTTCGAACTCGGCGCCAACGACTACATCACCAAGCCCTTTTCATTCGACACGCTGATGGCGGTCATCCGCAAGCGCCTGCCAGCCTGAACTGCGCATGTCCCGGAAAACACAGATCATCGCGATCGGCGGCGCCGCGTTGCCGCAGGATTCCGACAACCTGCTGCTGATCGACTACTTCCTGAAACAGACCGGCAGGCGCAAGCCCCGCGTCTGTTTCATCGGCACCGCGCACGGCGATGCCGAGGCCGGCCGGCTGCGCTTTTATGCCGGCATGAGCCGGTTCTCCTGCACCCCCACCCACCTGCCGCTGTTTGCGCGCACGCCGCGCGACCTCGAATCCTTCGTGCTCGAACAGGACGCGATCTTCGTCGGCGGCGGCAACACCCGCAGCATGCTCGCGGTGTGGCGCGACTGGGGCCTTGATCTCCATCTGCGCAATGCCTGGCAGCGCGGCATCGTGCTCGGCGGCTGGAGCGCGGGGTCGATCTGCTGGTTCGAACAGGGCATCACCGATTCCGTCGCCGGACCGCTGACCACGCTCGACTGCCTCGGCTTCCTGCCCGGCAGCAACTGCCCGCACTACGACAGTGAAAAACAGCGTCGCCCGACCTTCCGCCGCCTGGTGGCCAGCGGCAAGGTCGGCGACGGGTACGCCGCGGATGACGGCGTCGCCCTGCACTTCATCGATGGCCGCCTCGCGCACGTGGTCTCCAGCCGGCGGCAGGCACGCGGCTGGCGGCTGGTCCGCAGAGGCCGGCGCGCCAGCGAACGCCCGTTGCCGACCCGAAACCTGGCCAAGCGCTGAGGCCGGCGGTAGCGGCTGCGGGTTAAAATCGGGTTTTCCTCCGCACAGTCCCCCCCTACAGCATGTCGAAAAACGCGAAGTCCGGCGCCGAAGCCGCTGCGGCATCCACCTCGAATTTCATCCGCAGCCATATCGAGGCCGATCTCGCCGCCGGAAAATATGCCGCAAGGGGCTGGGCCGGCAAACCCGGTGCCGCACAAACGCATGCCGGCGCCGCGGCGGATCCGGCAAAAATCCGCACCCGTTTCCCGCCGGAGCCCAATGGTTACCTGCACCTCGGCCACGCCAAATCGATCTGCCTGAATTTCGGGCTTGCGCTGCATTACGGCGGCGCCTGCCACCTGCGTTTCGACGACACCAACCCGGAAAAGGAAGAACAGGAATACGTCGATTCGATCCGTGATGCCGTGCGTTATTTCGCAAGCGATTATTTCGGTTTCATGTACGAAGCCGCCGAATACCTGATCGGCGCCGGCCACGCCTATGTCGACGAGCAGAGCGCCGAGGAGATGCGGAAAAACCGCGGCACGCTGACCGAGCCCGGCCGCGCCAGCCCCTGGCGCGAACGCCCGGCGGCGGAATCACTCGCCCGCTTCCGCGAAATGCGCGACGGCAGGCATGCGGACGGCAGCATGGTGCTGCGGGCGAAAATCGACATGGCATCACCCAACATCAACCTGCGCGATCCCGCGATCTACCGCATCCGCCGCGCGACACATCACCGCACCGGTGATGCCTGGTGCGTCTATCCGATGTACACCTACGCCCATCCGATAGAGGATGCGCTGGAGCGGATCACCCATTCGCTCTGCACGCTGGAGTTCCAGGACCAGCGCCCGTTTTACGACTGGTTGCTCGGCAAACTCGCCGACGGCGGCCTGCTCGAGCGTCCACTGCCGCAGCAGATCGAGTTCGCGCGGCTCAACCTGAGCTACGTCGTGCTGTCCAAGCGCAAGCTGATCCAGCTGGTCACCGAAAAACATGTCGACGGCTGGGATGACCCGCGGATGCCGACCCTCGCCGGCGCCCGCCGCCGCGGCTACACCCCGGAAGGTTTCCGGCTGTTTGCCGAACGTATCGGCGTGTCCAAGGCCGATTCCTGGATCGACTACTCGGTGCTCGAGGACTGCATGCGCGAGCACCTCAACGAGACGGCAGAACGGCGCATCGCGGTGCTTGATCCGCTGAAACTGGTCATCGACAACTATCCGGAAGGGCGGCAGGAAGACTGCTTCGCGCCCAACCATCCGCAGAAACCCGAACTCGGCAAACGCGCCGTTCCACTGACGCGCGAACTGTGGATCGAGGCCGAGGATTTCAGCGAGACGCCGCCGAAGGGCTACTTCCGGCTGTTTCCCGGCAACAGGGTGCGCCTGCGCTACGGCTATGTCGTCGAATGCACCGGCTGCCTCAAGGACAACGAGGGACGCGTGATCGAAGTGCACTGCAACTACCTGCCCGACACGAAATCCGGCACGCCGGGCTCCGAATCGGTCAAGGTCAAGGGCAACATCCACTGGCTGAGTGCGCAACACGCGGCGCCGGCCGAGGTCCGGCTCTACGACCGGCTGTTCCGCGCCGCACATCCGGGCAGCGGCGACCGCGATTTCCTGCTCGACCTTAATCCTGAGTCCCGCCGGATCGTCAGCGCCCGTGTCGAAGGCGGCCTGCGCGATACCGTCCCGGGTCGGTGTTACCAGTTCGAACGCCACGGCTACTTCGTCGCCGACATTGCCGACTTCCGCGCTGATGCACCGGTGTTCAACCGCGCGGTGACACTGCGCGATTCCTGGGGCAAATGAATCCGCAACGGCCATCACCGGATCACCGGCTGCGGCGCATCACCGCGATCGCCGCGCTGCTGCTCTGGGGCATCGCGGTGCAGACGCATGCGCAGGCGGCCCATCCGGCGCTGAAACTCGACGGCACTGCCGGCAGCAGCCCTGCCGCGCAAATCGCGCAGGCGCTTGAAGACCCGGGGCATGCGCTGCAGATCGAGGATGCCGCCAGGGCGCATGCCGCGAGCCGTTTCCGCCACGCCCTCGGTGAAGGCGCCCGCGGTGAAATCAATTTCGGCTATTCGCAATCGGCATGGTGGCTGGCATTGCCACTGCAGGTCGATGCGGCCGCGCCGGTGCGCTGGCTGCTCGAGATCGGTTACGCCTCGCTTGACCGCGTGGAGGTCTACACCCGGCGCAGCGATGGCGGCTTCGACCGCATGGCCGCGGGCGACCTGCAGCCTTTCTCCGCCCGACCCTATCCCCACCGCAACCTGGTGTTTCCACTGCTGCTGCAGCCGGGGCAGGAGCAGGTGATCTACCTGCGCGTGGTCTCCGCCGGCAACCTGACGATCCCCCTGATGTTGTGGCAGCCGGAGGCGCTGGCCCGCCACGACCAGACCGCCTACACGGTACTGAGCCTGTATTACGGCATGCTGCTCGCCCTCGGCCTGTACAACCTGCTGCTGTTCATGACCACCCGCGACATCAACTTCCTCGCCTATGTCGCATTCACCTTTGCGATGGCCGTGGGCCAGGCTTCGATGAACGGCTTCGGCAACCAGTTCATGTGGCCGGACTGGCCGGGCTGGGGCAATGTCGCCCTGCCCTCCGGCATGGCCGCCACCGGCTTCTTCGGCGCATTGTTCACCCGCCTGTTCCTTGACACCGGCAAGGGTTCGAAACTTCTCGACCGCGGCATCCTTGCCTGCGCGGCGTTGTTCGCGCTCGCGGCGCTGTCACCGCTGCTGCTGCCCTACCAGATGGTCGCAATACTGGTTTCGGTGCTCGGCATCGTGTTTTCGATGGTGGCTGTCGCCGGCGGCGTCTGGTGCCTGCGCCAGGGACATCCGGGCGCACGTTATTTCCTGCTGGCCTGGTCGCTGCTGCTGGTGGGTGTGGCCGTGCTCGCCATGCGCAACCTCGGCTGGTTGCCGACCAACGGGTTCACGCTCAACGCGATGCAGATCGGCTCGGCACTGGAAGTGCTGCTGCTTTCCTTTGCCCTGGCCGACCGCATCAACGTGATGCGCAGGGAAAAAGACCTCGCCAACGAAGCCGCTCTGGCGGCCAAGCAGGAAGTTGTCGAGGCCTTGCGCGATTCGGAACAGCGCCTCGAGGAACGTGTCGCCGAGCGCACCCGCAGCCTGGAAAACCTGAACCAGCGCCTGCGCGACAAGGAACGCGAACTCGAACACCTGGTGCGCCACGACCCGCTGACCGGCCTCGCCAACCGCCTGTTCCTCAGCGACCGCATCGAGCATGCGATCACCCGCGCCCGCCGCAACAGGACCAGCGTCGCGCTGCTGGTCATCGACCTCGACGGATTCAAGCAGGTCAACGACCGCCACGGCCATGCCGCCGGGGACGAGTTGCTGGTGCAGATTGCCGACCGGCTGCGTGAATGCGTGCGTGAAACGGACACCGTGGCGCGGCTGGGGGGTGACGAGTTCGTCGTCATGCTGGAAAACGTCCGGCCTGCCGAAGACACCTCGGGCATCGTCGAAAAACTCGTTGCCCGCATCCGTCAGCCGGTACGGCTGGCCAACGGCAGTGTGGAGGTCAGCGCCAGCATCGGCATTGCCTGCTGTCCGCTGCATGCCGGCAATGCCGAGGAGCTGCTGGAACGGGCCGATGCGGCGATGTATGCCGCCAAGGCCACGGGACGCAATTGCTGGACCATGGCCCCGGAAAACCGGGCGGCATGATGCCCTACGTCAAACCTTACCCCGTACAAGGACACTCATCATGAGCACAACACGCAAGGTCGCAGTCATCACCGGCGCCGGCAGCGGCATCGGCAAAGCCACCGCGCTCGCTTTCCTGAAGGACGGCTGGAGCGTCGCCTTCGCGGGACGTCGCCAGGACACCCTGGATGCAGCGCTGGCCGAGGCCGGCCCGGATGCCGCGCACGGCCTCGCCGTGGCCACCGATGTCAGCAACCCGCAATCGGTGGCCGCGCTGTTCGCCGCCGTGCAGCACCGCTTCGCCCGCATCGACGTGCTGTTCAACAACGCCGGCCAGAATGCGCCCGGCGTGCCCTTCGAGGATCTGCCGTACGACAAGTGGAAATCGGTGGTCGACACCAACCTCAGCGGCTCCTTCCTCTGCGCGCAGGCGGCGTTCCGGATGATGAAGGGCCAGAATCCCCAGGGCGGCCGCATCATCAACAACGGCTCGATCTCGGCGCATGCACCGCGCCCCGATTCCGCGCCCTACACCGCCTCCAAACATGCGATCTCGGGGCTGACACGGACGATCTCGCTGGACGGCCGCAAGTACGGCATCGCCTGCTGCCAGGTCGATGTCGGCAACGCGATGACCGGGCTGGCGGAACGCATGGCGAAAGGCGTCAAGCAGGCCGACGGCGCGGTCAAGGTCGAACCGATGATCAATGTCACCGATGTCGCGAAATCCGTGCTGTTCATGGCCAACCAGCCGCTCGACGTCAACATCTACCACCTGATGGTGATGGCGACGAACATGCCCTACGCCGGACGCGGCTGAAGGCCTTCGCGACCTAGGCCGCCGCAGACAGCAGGCGGCGTGCCAGCCGGCCTGCAATGTCGATGAACGAACGGCCGACCGCGGAACCCGGCGACGATTCCAGCAGAAGCCTGCGGCTGCGCACCGCCTGCGGCACCAGTTCGTCGTGGGGAATCTCCCCGAGATACCCCAGCCTCACCGCGCCGCCCGGCGTGCCGGAATCAATGAAGCGGTCCACCACCTGCTGCAACTGCCGGGTCAGCGTAAGCCCCTCACCCTGGCGGCGGACCTGGTTGATGACGAGGTGGATCTGGCTGCGCTGCTGCTGCATCGCCAGCACCTTGATCGTGGCATAGGCATCGGCCATCGCCGTCGGCTCCGGTGTCGCGACAACCACGATCTCGTCGGCCAGCGACGCCACGTAGAGCACCACGTCGGCAATGCCGGCCCCGGTGTCGAGCAGCAGGTAGTCGTAACGTCCGGCGAGTCCATCGAACACCGCGCGCAGGCGCCGCCTCAGGTCATCGTTCAGTTTCGAGTAATCGGCGAAACCCGAACCGGCAGGCAGCACCGAAAAACCGCCCGGGGCCGGCAGGATCACTTCGTCAACACATCCGCCGCCCATCAGCACCTCGTGCAGCGTGGCCTTCGGCTTCAGGTTGAGGATGATGTCAAGGTTGGCCAGTCCGAGGTCGGCGTCCATCACCAGCACGCGATGGCCGTCGAGCACCAGTGCCGCGGCGAGATTCGCCGCCACAAAGGTCTTGCCGACGCCCCCCTTGCCGCTGGTGATTGCAACAATGTGCGTGCCCGGTATTGCAGTGGTCATGGTCTGCCGCTCCCTTCGGAATCAAACAAGGCGTCCCGTTCCACCGGCGACACCGATGTGTCCGGCAACGGCGCAAAACGGACCCGGTTGCGGCCGGCCTGCTTCGCGGCATAAAGCGCGCGGTCGGCGCGGGCTATCAGGTCTTCCGGTGACAGGCCGGTCCATGGCGCGATGGCGGCACCGCCGCAGCTGACGGTAATCCCGAGCTGGGTGCCGTCTTCCAGAAACACCGGCATGTTCTC